>Ga0228617_1000253_pt1 | contig 26683 bp, 26 predicted proteins | sample 18DmetaG_FD_190061 | JGI IMG/M metagenome (GOLD analysis project Ga0228617, IMG submission 190061) | Seawater microbial communities from Monterey Bay, California, United States - 18D | ecosystem: Environmental > Aquatic > Marine > Coastal | place: USA: California | collected 2016-10-20
CAAAACCCGTCTGAAGCTGCTCACACGCTTCTTCTTAAACCAAAGCGTTGACGGTTACCTCCAAGGACTCTCTAAGGAGCTGGATGAAAACACCAACAGCATACGACTGGAACTTAACCGCATGGAAAAAGCAGGATTGCTCGCGTCCAAAACTGAAGGTCGTCGTAAGCTCTACAGCGTAAATATTTCCCACCCACTAACTTCAGATTTAACCTCCATCGTACGTAAAGTATCGGGTATTGATGCCTTGGTAGAAAGGGTTACCGCCAACCTCCCTTCCCTGGAGCAGGTATGGGTCTGTGGCGACTTGGCGAAAGGCCTACCGAGTGAGTATATCGAAGCTATACTAGTAGGAGCGGATTTAGATCGAAATTACATTAAGCGGTTAACCGATAAGGCGCAGTCGCTTACCGGAAAAACCATTACGGTGAAGGTGGAAGAAGAAACAGAACTGAGCGGCGTTAAAGACGGCCTTTTAGTGTGGCAAAAAGAAGACGAACAATGATTGCCCGGTTGCAGGTAACGCCAATACTAAAGAACAACAAAAAACAAGCACAGGACATGGCTGTGACATATAAATGAAGATTATAGTCATTGGAACTGGATACGTAGGCTTGGTGACCGGCGCCTGTTTGACGGACGTAACCTCTACCGCAGAGAAACCCTGGCGGAAATAGGATTTGATTATATAGGAATAGGAATAAAAAATTTAGGTAATAATGAAAAATTTTTGGAGTAATAAATCTGTACTTATTACAGGTGGAACGGGCTCATTAGGAAAGAAGCTTACGAATCATATTTTAACAAATTTTCCTGACGTAAGGAGGGTAATAATCTATAGCAGAGATGAGCAGAAGCAGTTTATCATGGCTCAAGAGTTTCCTACTTCGGAATATCCTCAAGTCAGATACTTAATTGGAGACGTTCGCGATAATGAACGCTTGGAAAGAGCAATGACCGGTGTAGATTACGTCATTCACGCAGCTGCTATGAAACATGTTCATATTGCTGAATATAACCCAGATGAATGCGTAAAAACTAATGTACAAGGTGCACAAAATGTAATCAATGCTTGTATCAAAACAAATGTTAGTCGTGTTGTCGCTCTATCAACTGATAAAGCTTGCGCGCCAATTAACCTTTACGGAGCTACCAAACTTGCTTCAGATAAGCTTTTTATTGCAGCGAATAATTTTAAAGGTGCAAGGGATATTCGCTTCAGCGTAGTTAGGTACGGTAATGTCATGGGGTCAAACGGCTCAGTAATACCATTCTTCATTAACAAGAAGAAAGAAGGGAGCCTTCCGATTACCAGTGAAAAAATGACTCGTTTTAACATTAGTCTTCAAGGCGGTGTTGATATGGTTATGCACGCCTTAGAGCACGCATGGGGAAGTGAATTATTCGTTCCTAAAATTGCGAGTTATAGAATCCTTGATATGGCCGAGGCAATAGGACCTAAATGTGAAAAACCTGTTGTTGGAATAAGACCTGGTGAGAAGATTCATGAGGAGATGATTACTCCTTCGGATTCTTACAACACCTATGACTTAGGAAAATATTATGCAATTCTTCCAACGGTTACACCCTGGAATTTAGAGGAATTTAAAAGCGCTCACAAAGCCAAGCAAGTACCAGAAGGGTTTAGTTATAATTCGGGTGATAATGAAGAATGGGAAACAGTTGACTCCTTAAGAGAGCTTATTTCAGAACACGTAGATCCAACATTTAAGGTATAATGAATCCAATTCCTTACGGCAAGCAAAATATCACTCAAGGAGATATTGACGCTGTTGTAGAAGTTCTCAAGGCAGACTATTTGACTCAAGGTCCAAAAATTAAAGAGTTCGAGGATGCTTTCGCTTCTTATGTTGATGCTAAATATGCTGTGGCTGTATCTAATGGTACAGCAGCCTTACATCTGTGTGTATTAGCACTTAATGTTGTTGAGGGTCAAAAAGTAATCACTACTCCTATAACCTTTGCTGCAAGCGCTAACTGTGTGAGATATTGTGGTGGCGAAATTGTTTTTGGAGACATTGACCCAGAAACATACTTACTCGATATTAATTCTGTTCGCGAGCTACTTGAGAACTCTCCGAAAGGCACTTACTCGGGGCTAATTCCAGTCGATTTTGCGGGACGAGCTGTTGACATGGAGACCTACCGAAAACTTGCAAGTGAACATGGGCTTTGGATCATAGAGGATGCTTGTCATGCGCCAGGAGGATCTTTCGTTAAGTGGAACGGCCAAGAATCTAAGTGTGGCTCTGGTGAGTTAGCTGATCTTGCAATCTTTTCTTTCCACCCGGTAAAACATATTGCTTGTGGTGAGGGGGGCATGATTACTACGAATAATGAGAAACTGTATAATAAACTACTCGCATTAAGAACTCACGGTATAGTTAAGCAGAATATGTCGTATACCAATAGCATTGAATTCGCAGCTGGAGTTAAAAACGCAGAGTCTTATCCATTATGGTACATGGAGATGCAAGAGCTAGGATATAATTATAGGCTAACAGACTTTCAAGCCGCCTTAGGCCTAAGTCAACTTCAAAGAGCTGATGAAGGCATAGCTCGTAGAAGAGAAATTGCAAGTATATATCAGAAAGCGTTTGAAGACAAAGACTTTATTAAAAGGCAATCTGGAATAGTTACTGGCCATGCTTATCATCTATATGTAATTGAAGTTGATGACAGGCTAGGCCTGTATAATTATTTGAGGAAAAACCAAGTCTATGCTCAAATTCATTATATCCCATGTCATCTCATGCCGTATTACCGGAGTTTAGGTTGGAAAGAGGGCGACCTATTAAATGCTGAGAACTACTATAAACACTGTATAAGTCTTCCAATGTATCCAACGCTTACAGATGAAGAGCAAGTTCATGTGATTAGTCTGATTGATTCATATTATGCTGGATAAGATTTCTCTAGGTACGGTGCAGTTTGGCTTAGAATACGGTATAAATAATATCAAAGGTCAAACTACAAGGGTCGAGGTCTCAAAGATTCTTAATAGATGTGAAAAAGTAGGCATAGTGCACATAGATACAGCTGCGGCATATGGAAGTGCAGAAGATGTCTTAGGCGAGGTAATTCAGTCCGAAGGGCTATCTAATTCGTTTCAGATAACAACTAAATGTAAAGGTGATGGAATTAATAACTTGTCCCTTTCTACGCGTGAGTCCCTTCAGAAATTGAGAGTAGAAAAACTCCATTGTCAAATGTTTCATTCCTACCAAGATTTCAAAAACACTGAGGACTTCATAAAACCCGATAGTGTTGATAAAATAGGAGTATCAGTTTATACAAATGAAGAGCTTCTTGATAGTATTAAGGACCCTAAAATCCGTGTTGCTCAATGTCCTTTTAATCTATTGGATAACCATTCAGTTCGCGGAGAATCATTAAAAATGGCAAAAGAGAAGGGTGTTGAGATTCAAGTTAGGTCTGCTTTCCTTCAGGGTTTATTTTTTATGGATAGAAACAGTCTCCCTTTAAAATTAATAGAATTGAAAGACCCTCTCGAAAAACTTGATAGTATTTGCATTGAAAATAAGACTTCAATGTCACAATTAGCTTTATGTTATTGTTTGTCAAAAGATTACATTGACAAGGTAGTCATTGGTGTTGATTCGCTTGAGCAGTTGAATTTAAATATCGACGCAATTAAAACGCCGATTCCAAATCATATAATTGAAGAGATTGATAAAATCACTGTGACTAATCAATCTCTCCTAAACCCAACTAACTGGTAAATGAAAGTCTTATTGATTACTCAGGCTCGCATTGGGTCAACTCGTCTACCAGGAAAGGTATTGTTACCCATCGATGAAGAAACGCTCCTTTCCCTTCATCTCAAAAGACTCAATAAATGTACTAGTGTAAATAAAATAGTCGTTGCCACAACCTTTGAAGGTGGCGTTAAAGGTATAATAGATATTTGCAAAAAATCTGAGATAGATTATTATCAAGGAAGTTCAGAGGATGTTTTAGATAGGTTTTATCAAACATCAAAAGAATATAAGCCTCATTGGGTTGTTCGTGTAACTGCAGATTGTCCATTACTTGATTCCAGAGTTGTAGATCAAGCTGTACAGAAAGCGATAGAAAGCGATGTAGATTACTGTGCTAATATTATTACCGAGGACTTTCCCGATGGTCAAGATGTAGAAGTATTTAAGTTCTCTGCATTAGAACGCGCATGGAAGGAGGCTACTCTTAAGTCTGAAAGGGAGCATGTAACGCCATATATCCGAAATAATTCTGATTTAAAGGGAGGCGAATTATTTACAGCTCATGATGTTAGGTGTCATTCAAATTTCAATTCTATAAGAATGACGGTAGATGAAGAAGCAGACTTATTAGCAATCCGACGACTTGTAGATGAGTTGGGTACAGGCTCTACTTGGGAAGAATATGCCGATTACATTATCAAACATTCTGATTCTCTTGGTAACACGAATATTGTGCGCAATGAAGGATATCAAAAATCATTAACAAAAGACAAATAATGAAAAAGGGTCAATCTCTCTACAATAAAGCTAAAAGTATTATTCCAGGAGGAACAATGTTGCTTTCAAAAAGACCTGAAATGCATTTACCGGAACAATGGCCTTCATATTTCGATATAGCCAAAGGTATAAGCGTGAAAGATTTGGATGGTAATGAGTATACAGATATGTATATCATGGGTATCGGAACCAGTACACTTGGGTATGGGAACTGTTATGTGGATGAGGCAGTAAGTGCTGTAGTCAAGAAGGGTAACATGTCTACCTTTAACTGTCCAGAAGAAGTTGAGCTCGCCGAGAAATTAGTTGAATTACATCCTTGGGGTGAAATGGTTCGTTTTGCACGCTCTGGGGGAGAAGCTAATTCAATTGCAGTTCGCATTGCTCGGGCCGCTTCGGGAAGAGATAAAGTTGCAATTTGCGGTTACCATGGTTGGCATGATTGGTATATTTCTACTAATCTAGGTGATAATACTGGATTAGATGGACACCTCCTTCCGGGCTTAGAACCAGCCGGAGTACCTAGATCCCTAAAAGGGACAACCATTCCATTTACTTATAATGACTTAGAAGAAATTACGCAAATTGTAAAATCGAATCCTGACTTAGGGGTGATTAAAATGGAGGTTACCAGAAATATGGGACCTAAAGAGGGTTACCTAGAAGGTATTCGCAAACTATGTGATGAAAATAATATCGTTCTAGTTTTTGATGAGTGCACATCTGGCTTTAGAGAAACATACGGGGGCATACATTTAAAATATGGTGTAGAACCTGACATGTGTATGTTCGGCAAGGCACTCGGAAACGGATATGCAATAACTGCGGTTCTTGGGAAAAGGGAAATTATGGAAGCCACTCAAAAAACTTTTATCAGTAGCACTTTTTGGACAGAAAGAATAGGACCAGCTGCAGCGGTGGCTACTTTAGAGGAAATGAAAAAGGTTAGGTCTTGGGAAATCATTACCGAACAAGGAAAAAAGATTCAAGAAGGCTGGAAAAAGCTTGCGTTAGAGAATGATATTGAATTAAAATGTGCTGGTATACCCGCCTTGTCCACTTATTCAATTGAATCTGAGAACTGGTTGAAATATAAGACTTATATTACCCAAGAGATGCTGAAAAAAGGTTGGCTCGCTGGGAGCAGCGTGTATGTTTGCATTGATCATACAGATTCAGTAATTGAAAATTATTTGAATGAACTAAATCCAATTATTAAGACAATAAGTGATTTTGAAAAATCAAATCGAGATATTTCTGAATTACTGGAGGGGCCAATTAGTCATGGAGGCTTTAAACGATTGAACTAATGAGAGTCTACAAGGCTTTAAAAAAACAAGAGTTCAGAATTGATAACTACTGTCTTACGCCGATTCGATATGAGGATAGATTCAAAATAATGGAATGGCGAAATGAACAGATCTATCATTTACGCCAAAATGAGCCATTAACGGTTGAGAAACAAGAGCATTACTTTAGCACCACGATTGCCTCGTTATTCACTGAAGACAAGCCCGATCAAATTCTGTTTAGTCTCCTCAAAGACGAAGAATGTATTGGGTACGGAGGATTAGTTCACATAAACTGGGCAGATAGAAACGCAGAGATCTCATTTGTAATGAATACGGCCTTAGAAAAAAAGGAATTTTCCAATAATTGGACTAAATATTTAAATCTAATAGAAAAAGTAGCATTTATCTATTTGAAGTTGAGAAAATTATATGTTTATGCGTTTGATCTACGCCCACATCTTTATTTAACTCTTGAAGCAAACTCGTATTTTTTGGATGCTAGATTAAAGGAACATTGTTTCTTTAACGATGAGTTTAAAGATGTCGTGATATACTCAAAACTTTATAAATGAAAATCCAACTATTGGTTGATAACAAGGCATCTTGGATAGTGCCTTATGCTGAACAATTGTGTTCAACGCTTATACAATTAAAACATGAATCGAGATTGATTTTTCGTCATGATGAGGTTTTAGAAGGAGATATACTTTGTTTACTCTCATGTGAAAAAGTGTTTAAGAATTTATCATTAAATAAGTTCAACCTAGTCGTTCATGAAAGCGACTTGCCTGAAGGTAAAGGCTGGTCCCCAGTCACCTGGCAAATCTTGGAGGGCAAGAGCACTATTCCCATAACACTTTTTGAAGCAGCTGATACGATTGATTCAGGCCAAATCTACTCTCAAGCTTATATCTCACTTGATGGCACAGAGTTACTCGATGAAATTAAGCACAAGCAAGGCGCAGTCACTCAGTCTTTGATTTTGAGTTTTATTGAGTGCTTACCCGATATTAAAGTTAGACCTCAGAGCGGTGACGAAACATTTTATCCTAGACGAAGGCCTGATGATAGTCGCTTAGATGTCCATAAAAGTCTTTATGAACAGTTCGATTTGTTGCGTGTTTGCGATAATGAAAGGTACCCAGCACATTTTACAATGAGAAATAAAGAATACGTTATAAAAATTTACAGTAGGGATGATAAATAGTTTTGACATTGGGGGATTTATTATTGGTGATGAAAACAAACCATTTGTGATAGCTGAAATGTCAGGAAATCACAATCAATCACTAGATAGGGCTTTAGAAATAGTAGATGCCGCTGCTGCCGCTGGGGCGCATGGATTGAAAATCCAGACTTATACTGCTGACACCATGACAATTCCCCACAATAAAGGGTTGTTTTTCATAGATGATCCAAAATCACTTTGGAATGGAAAAACGTTGCATGAGCTTTACCAAATCGCTCATACACCATGGGAATGGCATAAACCTATATTTGAGAGAGCACGACAAAAGGGTATAATTCCATTCAGTACTCCATTCGATAGTACGTCTGTAGATTTTCTGGAAGAATTGGGGGTCTCGTTATATAAAATTGCTTCATTTGAAAATAAGGATTGGCCACTACTTAAGAAGGTAGCTCAGACAGGTAAACCTGTTATTATGTCAACTGGAGCTTCTACAGTTGAAAGTATCTCGGAATCGGTAAAGGTTTTGAAGGAAAATGGATGCAATAATATTGTCCTTTTAAAATGCACGAGTACTTATCCTGCTAGCGCTGGTAATACTAATTTGAAAACAATTCCTCACATGCGAGAATTGTTTAATTGTTTTACAGGATTGTCGGATCATACAGCCGGGATTGGTGCAGCAGTGGCTTCTGTGGCTTTGGGTGCCAGAGTAATTGAAAAGCACTTTACGCTTAACAGAGAGGATGGAGGTGTTGATTCGACATTTTCAATTGAACCACAGGAATTAAATGCTTTGGTCGTTGAATCAGCGCGGGCATGGGAGTCTTTAGGTGAAGTTAAATATGATGTGCTGAAAGAAGAAAATGCAAGCTTAAGATTTAAACGCTCAATTTACATAGTCAAGGACATCAAAGAGGGTGAGAAATTTACAACTGAAAATGTTCGTGTAATTCGACCTGGCGATGGAATGCAGCCTAAGTATTTTGAGAAAATTCTTGGTAGAAAAGCTAGAACTTATATAGAAAGAGGAACTCCCTTAACATGGGAATTACTTTAGCAGAACGTTCTAAATCAAAATGAGAAAATTCATATTACTATCGGAGAAATCCTGGCATGATGGCATGTTTGTAGAGCTGTCGTCTCGAAGCAATGAAACCTGGAAGAGAATTCGATTCAAAGAGGAATTCACGGTAGACGCCTTAAATAAGTTGAGACCTGAAAAAATATTTATTCCACATTGGTCGTTCATTATTCCGAACGAAATATGGATCAACTTTGATTGCGTGGTCTTTCATATGACTGACCTACCATTCGGTAGGGGAGGTAGCCCATTACAAAACCTTATAGCAAGAGGGATAAAAAAAACTAAGATTAGTGCGATTAAAGTCAATGAAGGGATAGATACCGGGGATATATACTTAAAGTCTGATTTAGATCTAAGCGGTACGGCAAAAGAAATTTTTACGCGATCTGTTCCAATAGTCCAAAGAATGATTTCTTCAATTATTGATTTCGAAATAGTAGCAGTCCCCCAGACAGGTGAAGTAGTAGAATTTGTTAGAAGGCACCCTGAACAGAGCAATATTTCATCTTTAAATACTTTTGTTGAAGTATATGATTATATAAGAATGCTTGACTGTGAAGGGTATCCAAATGCTTTTTTGGAAACGTTACATTTTAAATATGAGTTTACAAATTGTGTAGTTAGCTCTGATAATTCTCTAGAAGCAAATGTTAGAATCACTAAGAAATAAAAGAATACTTGTTGTAGTCGCACATCCTGATGATGAAGTATTAGGGCTTGGAGCCACGATGTATAGATTAATTAAAGAAAACGGTTGCGTTGTAAGAGCAGTCATCTTAGGAGAAGGCATTACGTCACGCTCCAATAGGCGAGACACAGAGAAATGGAATAAGCAACTTAAGATACATAAAGCAAATATTGAAACCGCTCGTAAGTATATAGGATACGAATCTATAGGAGTTTATGATTTTCCGGACAATCGATTCGATTCCATAGCGTTGCTTGATATAATTAAAGTAGTGGAGTCGGAGAAAGACGCCTTCATTCCAGATGTGATTTTTACTCATCATGGGGGAGATGTAAATGTTGATCATCAGAAGACCTTTGAAGCCGTAATTACGGCTACGCGTCCAATGGCTCATGAGAAAACTTATGCTATTCTCACCTTTGAAACTATGTCAGGAACAGAATGGAGAGCATCTTCCGATCCACGCCACTTCTTACCAAACTTGATTGTTGAAATAAGCGAGGACGGACTTGAGGCTAAATGTAAGGCAATGGAATCTTATGAGTTTGAAAAACGAACCTATCCACATCCGCGTTCAACAAAAGCACTTAAAGTTAGAGCCCAAATGTGGGGTGTCGCAAATGGCATTAAACTAGCGGAGGCTTTTCAGGTAATCCGATTAATTGAAAGAATTTGAAGATTGGAAAGCATCAAATAAGAGCGCAGTTTCCAGTATTTATCATTGCAGAATTATCTTCCAACTAAAATTGAAGTATTGAAATAGCCATAGAAATAATCAGTTCTGTTAAACGCGCTGGAGCTGAAGCAATCAAGCTTCAAACATATACCGCAGATACAAGAAATATTGACTGCGATAAACACGAGTTTCTTATCAAAGGGAACAATTTGGGAAGGCTAAAATTTATACGATCTGTATCAGATGGCCTATACCATGATGAACTCCTTTACGAGTTTTATCGTAGTCATTATTAGATATAGAATGTTTTCATATGAAAAAAACCTTAAATAATTCACATGCTTTTTTCCGAATTTTCTCGTGCTGACATTATACATATTTTAACTGAGGAAGAATACAAAAAAAACTGTCTCAAAATATCTGATATGCTTCCGTTGTACAGCGCAAGTATGGCACATTACCTTAAGGAATACCACGGAGCGGAAAGTGTTATTTTTTATGGTGTTGGTTATAGCGAAATTAGCGCCATCGTATTTTGCCTCTTAGACAGTGATTACATTAAAACAACTGATATAGAATTAGTTATGCCTCTTTTTCTTGATGATTCAAATCTTTCTAATAGGCATGAATTAGTTCGAGAATATCTGAATATTTTTAGTAGTGTAAATGATATTAATTTTGCGTCCGGAATCATTAAGGATTTGAATTACGTCAAGTTAATAGATGTTAAAACCCTTGGTTTTCAGGTTAGTATAAGAGCTGCAATGATATCGAGCATAGAGGACACATATGATTTCCAAAAAAGACATTTTAGGAAAAGTTATAAATCTCTAATAAACAAAGCTTACAGATCTATTACTATTGACACGATAGATAGTAAGTCATCAAATCTTGACTTTATTTTCAAGGAGATGGAGGATTTCCATATGTTGGTATCAAAAAGGAAAACTCGCTCTGCTCTTACTTGGGAGCTTCAAAAGAAAATGGTCCAACAGTCGGAGGCATTCGTGGTACGAGCGTTTTTTGATAATGAATTTGTTGGTTTTAATATTGTTTTATACAACTCCAACTGGGCATACTATGGCGTGGGTGTGTATTCTCGTCTACACCTTGATTTATCATTAGGTCACGTTATTCAAGCTGAGACATTTAGGAGACTTATCGAGTTAGGTCTGTCGTCGTATTATCTCGGCGACTTTGATGGAAAAAAGGGAGATAAAGAGTATAATATTTCGATGTTCAAAAAAGGATTTGCTAATTCCGAATCTTTGAGATTATGTTTATCACGGTGAAAAAATTAAGGTCTTTTTTTGCTAGTACGTAATCGCTTCGACGATGTTGCAGTAGGTTTCGAATTCGTCATGCATAATCAGAATTGGGCGTATTCAATCTTCGTTGTCTATTCTCGTTTTCATAAAGCTTCATCTATAGGTCATGTGACTCACGATGAGACTTTCAAAAAGTTTATTACGTTGCGGTTAAGCACTAATATTTCAGGCGATTTTAAACAAAAATGGGGATAAAGATATTAATATATGAAGCTTTAAGAAAGGATTTTTCAGATACGAGAAATTGAAATTAATATCGGCTCTTTGAATAAAATATTATTTAGAGGGTTCGCTGTTACATGGATTTGTGGAGTTAGGGCTGGCTGAATCTAATAGAAAAATATAATAAATAAAAAACGAATTATGAAAGGATTTAAAAATTTAGAAAGTATTAAGGACTTGTATTCAAGCGGTGGTAATGTTATCCAATATTTAAAAGAACTAAAAGAAAGCAAACGTAATGAAACTGAAGATATCTTAATCAGCTATGACCTTCAATCTGGATCTTATATTAAGGAATTTTCTAAAGACAAAGAATTCACGGAAAAATATTGTAGGGCTTTAGCTGAAGTAATAGATGATATTCCTGACGTTGATTCGATTTTAGAAGTTGGAGTTGGTGAAGCAACTACACTATCAAGTTTAATATTAAATCTAAAGGAAAGACCAGCACAAATATTTGGATTTGACATTTCTTGGTCGAGATTAAAATTTGCAAAAAATATATTGAAGGATTTCAAGATACATGGCGCATCTCTTTTTGTTGCTGATCTTTTTAATATTCCTTTATTAGATAATTCAGTAGATGTTGTATATACTTCACATTCAATTGAGCCTAACGGTGGTAAAGAAAAGCAAGCACTTGAAGAATTATTTAGAATAACGAAAAAGTATCTTATTTTGCTAGAGCCCTCCTTTGAACTGGCAACGAATGAAGGAAGATCAAGAATGAAATCGCATGGATACGTAACAGATTTGCTTAACACGGCACGAAACTTGGGATATACTATTGAGGATCATAGGTTATTCGACTATTCGAAAAATCCGTTAAATCCAACAGGTATTATAGTAATTAAGAAGGCCGCTACGGATTTAAATATCCCGGATTTTATTTGTCCTATATCACGTCATAAATTATATAAACATGGAGAATCATTTTTATATTCTGGCGGGTCTTTGGCTTACCCGATATTGGAGGATATTCCATGTTTATTGAGTGATAATTCGATTTTAGCTACGCATTTGTCAGCAGATTATGACGATTTTAAGAAAGTAAATAATATAGAAATTTAAGCGTTTTTACGATAAAAAGATTATACCGTGTTTGCAATTTCGTAAAAACGATGGTAAGAATTAAGTGGATAAATAGGGAACAGAATGTACAAGTTTGAGACTAATAAAAGAAGAATAAATTGGTTGTATAAGAGCTACTGTAATACAGAAGATTATTCTACAGAAGAATTTATAAGGTTGATTAATGAATATTATTATAAACATTCTGCCGGACTTTATAAATCACGGTACATTAGAGATATTGAAGATCAGTATGTTAAAATGTTTAAAAAGTTGGGTTTACATGAAAGAAAGGTGGAATTGAACATCGTAAATATAGGTGCGGGTCAAGGTTTTGAATACCATCAATTTCAGAAGAACAATGTTTATTTTAATCGATATTACTTTGTAGAGCCAGATTCTAGTATGATAGATATTTTTAAGACTCGAATAGCTGACAATAGATTAGAGCTTATAAATAAATTATTCACCAGAACTCTTGCAGATGATTTTCAATCCCTGGAGAATAAAGTTATTGTAATGAATTCATGCCTTCATCATTTTATCAGGATAGATGATTTTCTGAACTTAATTAAGTCGACAATGAGTGAGGGTGATACATTTGTTCTAAGTCATGAACCAAATAACAGTTATTCAGAGTCTTTATTACGTTACCCAGTTTATTTTATTAAGTTGTTTTTTTCCTTATCTGTTTTTTATAAAATAGGATTATTAAAAAACAATGAAACTATCCTTAGTACAGAACGTTGGAAAAAAATAAATGCGGATTTGGTGAAGATTGGGATATTAAAGAGAGATGTAAGACCATTAGTAATAAGAAGAATAATAGATTATGGTGTGAACACTAAGAATGACTGGAAATTATTGAATATTCCTGCTTCACATAATGAAGGTCACTGGACCCCTAAGACAATAATCGATTTTTTCGGTGAGCAATTCACTGTTAAACACTTCAGCACGTATAGACACTTTGGTGATAGTAACGGTAATCCAGTATTGGCTTTTCTAAATTACGTTAGTTCTAATGTTTTTCATAGGAGTAAAAAGGGAAGTGTTTTTAATATTGTCTTAGAAAAAAGAAGTTCTAATTAAATGAGTTTATGTCCTTTTTACAAAGATTCATAGCAATATATGCGTTTTTAGAGTACAAGCCTGATTGCATTACACCCAATTCTGAAATTATGAGTGAAGAGGCAGATAAAATAATTTCGAATGTTTATTTTGATCATTCTTCGTCGTTCAATATTGTATTTGCGAGTTTGTTTTACAGGTTGAATGTTGAAGAACGATGTTTGCAATTAAGCGCTGGTTTGACAAAAATATCTTTAAGTGAATATATTTTTTTAATCAGCATTCGACGGCTTTATCATTTTATCGATCTAGCGTCTTTTGTCATTTCTGGATTATTTAAAAAGCGATATTTAAACGTAAGGATTGTAAAAAACCTAAAGCATAAAAATTTAGTTGTATTTGAGCCGAAAAAAAGAAATCATGAATTTCAAGGCGAACTAGTAAATCATGGTTTAATTCATTTAAGCTATACAAAATCTAAAACTAAATATTCCAAATATGTCTTGCGGTTGGGATTGAAGAGCTATTTTAAAGTTATTAGCTTAAAGATTACGAACTTTGAGGTGAAGGTGTCTTTTCTTATAAAATACATAAATCTTATTGACGGTTTTGAGAGATATTACGAAGAGTTGGGATTGGAGAAAGAATACAAATTCTTATCGCAGGAGGGTTTTGTGTATGACCATAGGTTATTTATAGGCTTTTTTAAATCGAAAAAGTTCAAAACTTACATTTTGTTCAACAACCTTAATTATGGACACAAGACTCCATTGATTTCGGACTATATTTTGGTAAAATCGGAAGCGTGTAAAAATTGGATTCACCCCACCGATTTGGATAAAGTAATTGTTTTGAATAATGAGTTATTAGTTAAAGGATTACGAGAAACTAGGTCGAGCAATAGTGTGCATATTGGATATCTACCAGAATTACATGGATCACGAAAGGATAGGCGAAAGCAAGACTATTTAATAAATCTTATAATAAACCTATGTAAAGAAACGAAAAGAGATGTTGTATTGTTCGTTCGTGATCATCCTCAAGTTTACAGCGCTTCTAGGCAAAATACTATAATGTCTCAATTTGATTCACAACACTTCCTGGCGGTTTATGATGACCATAGCGAGACTTTTATAGATTTCGTTGATGATATTGATTTATTGTTTTCAGCATATTATTCTACGGGTGTAGAGGATGCAGCTTTAGCGGGTGTTTCTAGTTTTGTTTTTGAATTTTTAGGAGAAAATTCAATGCGTTACAATGTGATTGAAAGTGAATTGCTAAGATTTATTAAATTGGAAAAAGGGTGTGATTATGGTGTGTTTACGAGAGCCCTGTGCAAAGAATTCATAGATTTTCAACATAAACTGTTAATTGAAAATCTTTTTGATAGTACAGAGGAGATTCCTATCGAAGACGCGTTAAACCTATAGATTCTTTTTAATCTAAATTAGAATGTTTCTTAAACATGCAAGGCAATTTATATTGCCAGACTTACTTGATCTACCTGTAAAGCTGTTGTTGCAATTTTCATTACTCTATTTAGTAACAAAACAAGACTTTGCCGTGATTAGTTTAGGCATGCTTTTTTTCAGTTACCATCCATTGGGTCAGCTTGGTACATTAGATTATCTCATGTTGAAACTGCCTGAAGACTACATAAATAAAGCTAGTTTAGAGAATAATAAATCCCTCAGTGTAAGCCGTGAAATAGTTCTTTATACTATATTTTTTTCCGGATTGATTGTAATTGCGGCCAGTGTTATTACCAAACAAAGCAATTTTTTAGTCGTTACTTTTATGGCTTTCATTATACAATCCATACTTTACCAAAAATATTTGTATCGAAACGTCGTCTTAAGGTATTCATATAACCTAAAATACTTATTCAAAATAAAGGTATCGTTAAGTCTTTCAAGGTTGATACTCACAACTGGAGGTTTATATTTCTTTGGTGTCTATGGCTATCTTACATCTGAGGCAATAATATATTTGATACCTATGATTGCATTTAGAGAGTTTGAGTTAAAGAAATTTCATAATTCTTTAGCTGATATAGTGTCACTAGTCAAGCTCAGTTTGCCCTTTCTGTTGTTATCAGTGCTCAATTTGGTTAGTACACAAATTGATAGGTGGCTGATAATCTCTAATAATTCACTTGAGATTTTTGCGGATTATTCGCTTTGTATTATCGTAGTGTCTTCAATTCTAATAATTCCTGGTAAAGTCGACTCTTTGATTATGCAATACTTTAGAGAGTTTTATGTTAGTGAAAAATCAGACAAGGATTATTACAAGCGCGTCGTAGCGTATTTACAATTTAGTATCATTATATTAGGTTTATTTGCTACATTTTCCGTTGAGTTAGTAGGTCTTATAATTGAGTACTATTTACCTAAATATACTAATGTCTTAATATACTTGCCTATCCTAACTTTGATACTGCTCGTCAGGCACATTCATAACAGTATTGCCGCTCTTGTTGGACTAGAATTTGGCCAAAAATATATTTCTTTATCAAAAGTAATATTCGTATTAATATTTTTCATTTCAACTTTTTTTATAAAGGGTAATTTAGAGGGAATACTGGATATTGTTTTGGCTTTAACTGGATTATCGATAATTTTGTTGGGATCATACTTATTTCGAAAAAACATTAAAAATTATGTGTGGAATATCGTTACTTTCATTATCGTTTTTACTCTGGTAATGCTGGTCTCTAATTATGTCAGTCATGTGTTAAGTAAGACTATAATTTATTCGATCTTAATTATTTTAACACAATACAAGTACCACGATTTTTTTAAATTTTTAAATGATAAAGAATATCTTATTAAAAATTAAAAATTTACCCGTCTACTTTATATATGTCTTCGCAGGATTCACTGGGGTATTTCGATATTGGGAGTGGATGCCTATATATCAGTATGGTGTTGTTGTTTCTTTTCTGTTTGCTTCGGGATCCAGATGGTATTACAGTAAGGAAGATATTTTACTTTTGGTCTGTTTCATAGTATTGTTTATTAGCAGTTTCATCAGTTTTAATGATAAAACCATAAATTACATACTAGCTTACCTTTATTTATTTTTCGTTCTATACAAGAGCGTTGATATGCTGTCCCGTTCTATTGCGTTAGAAAGTCTATTAAAATTTAATGCTATTGGAGTTTTGGTTTCATCATTCTATTCATGTTTAGAGTTTTTTTTAAAATTGTTTCTTAATATTGAGATACAAGATATGCTTCCAAGAGTGAAACAAGCTACTGCGACTTATATGGTAGGAATCGATAGATCGTATGGTTTTGCAACAGAGCCGACTAGTCTAGCTTTTTATCTCAACATACTAGGTCCTTTTGCGCTTATCTATTGGCGTAATAACCTAAGTCGTTTAAAGTTTCTAGTTTATACCGCCATTTTAATCCTAGGTTGGGCTTTTACTTTTAGTGCTGCAGCGTTCTTATTCATGTTACTATCTATTTGTGTATCTTTATTAGGTTATTATAGGTTGAAAATCGTGAGATTTATTATCGATTATAAGCTTGGATTAGCTATTTTTTCTGGTGTAATAATTTACCTTGTAAATTCAGGATTTTTAGATAAAATAATAGGAAAAATATTTCTATCAGAGGAAGGAACAAGCTCCGGTCAGAGACTTATGGTTTTTGAATTAGCGGTTGGCCGATTTTTAGAAAATCCATTGGCTGGAATAGGACTAGGTTACACGTCCAGTGTAGATGAAATGAGCCCGATGAATTGGTATCTAATAATCCTATCGAATGGGGGTGTTTTCGCCTTTATGTTAATTTTTTCCTATATGATATTAATTATGAAAAAAGCATTTCATATTACAGATGGATTTACGCTTTTGCCGGCAGTTGGAATTTTGTCGGGAGTTTTAGGTTTTTTGACTACTTCAACATTTTATAATCCATTTTTCTGGTTAGGAATTATCATCATTAATAAAATGAGTCACGACTATGCTAAAAATATTAGGTGTATTTAATGAAATAAAAAACACGACAATACCTATAGAGAACTTTGTCGTTTTAAGTGAAGATGAATTCACCAAACATGCGTATTCCTATTCCACAAATGACATCAATGCTTGGGAGGTAATTAATAAAGGGAATGCAGGTTTCGTTGATAAGTTATTCGCGGTTGGTAATCTACCTACATATAAGAGAATTAGTATTATATACAGATTAATCCAGACTGAGAACTACGATATAATTCATATTCATCATACATTGTCATCTTTATTAGTTGTGATGATCACATACATCCTCGGATCGAAGGCGAAAATAGTATTTACAGTGCACAATGATTATAAATATTATAAATGGTGGCAGAAAGTAATTTTTAGAATTGTTCTTGGGAATGCCGATTACATAATTTGTAATTCGATAAATACACGGAGAAGTATTGCAAAAATTTGTTCTCAAGAGAATATATCGGTGATTTATAATGGAGTGAATACGGATATAATACCACAATTATTTAAGGATAAATCTAAAATTATAAAATTATTATTTGCGGCCAGGTTAGTGCCTCAAAAAAATGTAATGCAACTTTTGAGGGCTATCCACGAATTAAGTGGTGATAAGCTTAAATTTGAGTTTATATTGGTTGGAGATGGTCCAGAAATGGGTTTAGTGAAAGATTATGTAAAGAAAAACAATCTTAGTTCTCACGTTGAAATTAAGGGAAAACTCAAACGAGATGAGGTTTATGACTTGATGAATTATGCCGATGTTTTTATTGTTCCGTCTATTTTTGAAGGTTTTTGCAATGCTATGGTGGAGGCAATGTTGTGCAGGTGCGTAATTGTAGCATCAAACATTCAGCCATTGCCAGAGGTAACAGGTGGTGAGCAAAACGCAATTTTTTTCGACCTCAATGATTCCAATGATCTATTTCAGACTCTGAAAAATATTATCTTAGACGTGGAAAGATATAGATCGTTTGCGACCAAGGGTATGATATTTGCACAATCTCAATATTCTTTGAATAATTGTGCAAGTAATCATTCTAATCTGTATAAAAAGTTGGTAAATGTTGATTGAACTAACTGGTCATCCTTGCTCAGGGAAAACTTATGTTTTAAGTGAGAGTCAATATAAAGGCTATTTGTTTACTAAATATAAAGGTGCTTTCAGAAATATTTTTTTAGTCATTGTGGCGATAAAATTCATTTTCACTGATAAACTTTTTAGGGATTTATTGGATCTGGTATTACTATCAAATGATTCTTTTTATATTAAATTCATTTTGATTTTAAATATTGCGGAAAAATACTATTATGCGTTGAAACTTAAGGACTCGAAACATAAATTGATCATAGATGAAGGAGCAGTTCATATACTTTTTAATCTTTTGTGCACCGACAGTCCGCTTGTTTGGGATCAATTTGAAAAAAAGAGGATATTTTCTAGATTGCCCCACCCTCAAAGACTTATTCTTTTAAAGACTGAAGAGAATATTCAGATTGAACGTTTAAAAAATAGAGGTCATAAAAGAATGAAGGACATTCACGAATTTACAAGAATAACAAGGAAAATTTCCGGTTATATTGAGATGCACTTTGAGGGAAACATCCAGATAGCAAATGGCTTAGACGAATTTGAAAGTATTTTAAGTAATGAATGAATTAAAGCATTCCTATTGGGAATTGTCAACTAGCTTAATTAATGGTTTAAATAATAATTCAATTGATTACTGCCATTGGAAGAGTAATATTAATGTTGAGAAAGCCATGTCAGGTTTCGATGATTTAGACTTATTAATTAGTAGAAATCATTTCAACAAATGTCAGATACTACTTGCAGAATTAGGGTTTAAAGAGGCATTAAATGCTATTCAAAGTATTCATTCTGTTAGGCATTATTATGGATACGATCAATTATCAGGTGAGATTCTTCACGTACACCTTTATGTTTCTATTATTACTGGTCCAAGTTGGACTAAAGGATATACATTCGGTATCGAGCAGGAGTATTTATGTTCTTCTACTCTAGATTATAATACGGAAATAAGATTACCTCAAAAGGAGCTTGAATTAGCTTTATATTTAATAAGAATATGTCTTAAATATACAAGTCTTTTAGAGGCGCCAATGGTGATATTTTCGAGAAAATTAATTCGAACAGAAATTGAATACTTGTTGAATGGTTCGTCAGAAGTGTTGGCTTCAGAAATATTTAATCGTTTGGTTGGGGTAAATAATAGTCGATTATTTGAAAGTATTTCTCATCCTAATGCGGGTTTATATAGAATAATGGTTACGGCACTTAAAGTAAGATCAAAATTAAAGCGTTGGAGAACTCTATCTTGGTTTGAACAAATTGCTAATTCTATCCTTCAATTGTCATACAGGATCATTAACAAGATATTATTCAAAGAGAAGAAAAAATTTGCAAATGGTGGGTTGTTGGTTTGTTTTGTAGGATTAGATGCTAGCGGTAAGTCTTCCATGCTAAATGAAGCAGATAGCTGGTTATCGAAAAGATTTAATGTGAAAAAAATCCATTTTGGAAGACCACCATCTACCGCAATATCATTGGTGCCAAACTTTCTTATAAAGACGAGTAAAAAATTAAAAGGAAATAGAAGAATAAGTAGTAGTTACACTGGCGAAAAGAGCGAATCTTTAATTTACGTAACGAGACAATTATTGTTGGCTTATGACAGATATAAATTAGTCCTAAAAGCTAGAAAAATGGCTAGGAAGGGAAGCATCGTTTTAATTGATCGTTTTAAGGCTGAAAATATTGGGGTAATGGACAGCTATAAATTAGATCCGAATCGGTTTAATTCATTAAAAAAGTATTTAGCAAAGATTGAAAACTCTTTATATAGCAAAATGGGGCAACCTGGTTTAATTCTTCACCTAAAAGTACCTTTAGATGTAGCTATAGAAAGAAATAGAAAAAGGATTAAGGCGGATAAAGAATCAACCTCAGAACTGAAACTAAGATACGAAAAAAACAAAAATCTAGAATATAGCTGTATCAATTACTATATGATAGATTCTAATAGTGATTATAGTGAAGTTTTGGCTGAAATAAAAGGCTTAATATGGAAAACGATCTAAGTATATTTATGTGTACTTATTGGTTTAGGCAAATTCGATCGGAAGGATGCCTTGACTATGACTGGATTTATGCTATTTTAAGGAAGCAAGGTTTACAGTAGTTCGATTGTTAGGGAAGTTGGTTTTGCTCATTAAGGAATTGGAGTGTACGAGATTATAAATAAAAAAGTATAAAGGATGCCAAGAGTACTTATCACAGGTGCGGCTGGGTTCATAGGGATGCACGCCTCAATTAAGTTCTTAAATATGGGCTGGGATGTAGTAGGGATTGATAGCATGAACGACTATTACTCCGTTGAATTGAAAAAACGAAGAATTGAAGAGGTCCTGGTTTTTTCGAATAATTTAGGTAATGAATTTCTTTTGTATGAGGAAGATTTGAATTCGAATATATGGGACTCAATATCCGATTATCGGTTCAATGCGGTTGTACATTTAGCAGCACAGGCCGGTGTAAGATATAGTATTGAGAACCCACGAGCTTATTTACATTCGAATGTTCTGGGGTTTCAGAGTGTAATCGAGTTTGTCGAGAATCAATCTATTAATGCGTTTGTTTATGCAAGTAGTAGTTCTGTTTATGGTAAGTCTTCAAAGCAACCTTTTGCCGAAACCGAAGCTTGTAATCAACCCGAAAGCTATTATGCATCGACTAAAAAGTTTAATGAACTTATGGCCCAGTCGTATTTTAAGACTAAAGGCGTAAATTCAATTGGTCTAAGATTTTTCACTGTTTACGGTCCGTGGGGTCGCCCAGATATGGCACCTTTTTTATTTGCTGATGCTGCTTTTAACGGAGTTCCAATCAAAGTATTCAACCATGGAAACCAAAAACGTGATTTTACCTATGTAGCCGATATAGTTGAAGGTATATATCTAAGTATTGAAAACTTTAATCGAGTTTCGGGAGCAGAAATATTTAATATTGGTTATGGATCTCCAATAGGTCTAATGGATTTTATCGCCGAAATAGAATCGGCCACAGGTAAAGAATTGATTAAGTCTTTTGTTGAGGCGCAAATAGGTGATGTAGAAGTCACCTATGCTAACACTAAAAAATTAGAATATACATTCGGATATTCTCCAAAAGTTGGCTTGTCTGAGGGGGTTGCAAAGTTTATAAAATGGTTTAAATCTTACAATGAAGATTCTAATAGTTGAAAATGGGTATAATGATTTGAAAAAGTCGCGTATACCACTTGGGAAATATTTTCAATCATTAGGAAATGAAGTTTTCTATGCCTGCCCGGATCCTAAAGAAAAAGGGATCCAAAATATATCAATGAGTAGAAATAACCTAGCTCTATTTCAGCTGTTTCAAGGATGCGTCAGACTAAATAATATAGAATCAGAGCATTCCATTGAGGCGGTTTTAAGCTTTAGATTCATTCCTAATGTTCTTAATTATTTCGCGTCGTTCCTTGATAACACTTACAGGTTTTGGACTTTTTACTGTTTCCAAAAATGGTATGTAAATAATATATCATAAATAGGAAGAAAAAGATGGGGGAAAAAATCGCATTGATTGAAAATTTGGGAGTTGATTTTTATAATGCTAGATTAAGATATGCATTGTATCTTGAAAAGTTAGGTTACAGCGTTACTGCCATAATACCTGATGATGGTTTTTTAGAGATAATTAAATCCTACGGAATAAATGTAATCGCCGTTGGAGATAATATTAGAGGTCCTGGTATATTCAACAAACTAACGTATGTAAAGAATTTGAGACAAATATTTAGATTAAATGAATTTGATATCATACATACTTTCAGATTACAGCCAAATATTATAGGAACTTTCGTTGCAGGGGTTACGACAAAAGCTAAAATCGTCAACCACATAACTGGTCTAGGTACAGCATTTAATCACTCGTCGGTTAAGTATAAATTGTTGCAACTTGTGACTAGAATTTTATACAGGTCAAATTATGTGTTGTTTAAAAATGCATCTATTTTTCAAAATGAGTATGACAGCATTGATTTGGGTCTAACTAAGAAATCATTTTGTGTAAAAGGAAGTGCTGTAAATGAATCTAGATTTTGTCTAAATTCAATTTCGACGAGCAAAGTAAATAATATAAAAAAGCGTTATAATATTCTAGGGGACAAGTCTACAACTTTTCTTTTTGTTTCAAGATTGCTGAAAGAAAAAGGCATAATTGAGTTATTGGAGGGATTCAAACTCGCTTCAGATAAATATTCAATACAATTATTAGTTGTGGGTTGGTTTGATGTGAATAATGAATCATCGTTAAATCAGGAATCCCTAAATAATTTGATTAGTGGATACGATAATATTACGTTTCTAGGAAAGCAAAGTGATATACCAGAGATTATAGCGCTTTCAGATGTTTCAATCCTTCCTACTTACTACAGGGAAGGAACTCCGCGGTTTTTACTCGAGTCAATGGCCATGAGAAAACCAATAATCACTACTAAAATGCCTGGATGTGACCATTTGGTAAGGAATAATGAGAATGGGATATTAATTGATCCAAAGTCGGTTGATGCTATTGAAAAAAGCATAGCTTTAATTTGCGAAAAAAAGCTACAGCAGATGGGGCAGAGGAGTTATGAGATATACAAAAAGGATTTTTCTGAAAGAGTTGTCTACAACTCTGTAGTAGATGTCTATAAAACCCTTTAATGAATGAAAACAAAAACGATTTTACTTGGCCTAAATGAACTTAACTTTGATTACGTAAAGTATTATATTAATCAGGGTTTTTTGCCTAATTTCAAGAGGATGTTCGATATACAGCCTCCTATTGAAACGACATCTGAAAATGATTATAGACTTCTAGAGCCCTGGGTGCAATGGGTGACTATCCATTCTGGTAAAAGTTTTGAAGATCATAATATTTTTCGTTTAGGTGACATTGTTAATAACCCTGAGATTTCTCAGATATTTGAGGAATTGGAAGACGAAGGACTTTCTGTTGGTGCAGTTTCTCCGTTTAACGCTGAGAATCGATTAAGAAATCCAGCTTTTTTTATTCCGGATCCTTGGACTAAAACAGAGCCTTCTGGTAATTGGATTGTAAAAGCGTTATATCAAGCAGTCCATCAGTCAGTAAATGATAATGCTAAGTCGAAGTTAAGTTTAAAATCAATGATTTCATTGTGTTTAGGTTTGTTGATATACGTCCCTTTACATAGATGGTCTCATTACTTAAAAACAATTTGGAATTTAAATAAACCTGGTATCAAGGCAATAATACTTGATAGTTTATTAGCTGACGTACATCTATATCTATGGAAAAAGAATAAACCAGATTTCACTAAGTTATTTTTAAATTCCGGTGCACATATACAACATCATTACTTGTTTAATTCAAAAGCGTATGGAGGGGAAATTAGAAATCCAGAATGGTATTGCCCTCATGGTTATGATCCATTGATTCACATCCTTTTAGAATACGATAAACAAATCGGAAGATTATTAAAATTTAAGGATGTGAAGATAATTATTGCAACAGGTCTGCATCAGCAGCCACACGAGCACTTAACCTATTATTGGCGTTTGAAAGAGCATTTAAAGTTTGCTGAAGTGATTGGAGTTGAAAACTTGTCAGAAATTATACCAAGAATGTCTAGAGATTTTCTGGTAAAATTTCACAGTGAATTAGATGCCTTAAATGCAGAGAAATTGATGAATAGTTTTTATGCTTCTAAAGACGATAAAAAAATATTTGATATTGATAATAGAGGTGCAAGTCTTTTTGTTGAGTTAACATATTCAGATGATATTAAGGAAAATGACTCGATCTACTCAAAAGAAACAAATTTGAAATTGGAAAAATTTAGATCTTTCTTATCATTTGTTGCTATTAAAAATGGAGAACACAATGGAATAGGTTACGTTACATCTAACATCGATCTTAAACTTGAAGATAAAATCGAATTAACAAGTTTAAATTCATTAATAAAGAGGATTGCGTTGGCGTAAAAATATTACATGCCTTATGATTCAAATTCAGCAAAGAAAGGATGAAAAAGTTTAATAGAGTACCTTGGAAAATAGAAGTATTGTACATTAAGAAAAGGTGAAATTACTCCATTAAATACAGTTGGAAGAGTTGTTTATAAATCAAGAAAACCTCGAAATGTTAGTATTGCTCACTGATCACACGTCAGAGTGGCGCTTGTATTTTTCCGATTGCTACAGTTAGTGCTATAGCAGTATAATCCAGCATTAGCAGGTTTTTCTTGTTATGAAATATTATCTAATCATCCCCGCTGCAACGGTCTCATTCGTGGCTTCATCCACTAGAATCAACGACCCTGTGACTCGGTTTTGATTGTACTCATCAGCGAAGATTGGCTTGGTAGAACGAATCTTAACGCGTGCGATGTCATTCATCTTAATGTCCTTGTCCTCTTCTAATCTGTGGAGGGTGTTGATATCCATCTTATACTGAATCTCAGTAATCATCGCACGTGCATCAGTCGTGGTTTGTTTCAGGACATATTTCGCACGTGGACGTGGCGGAGTGGCGTTGAGCCAGCACAACATGACATCGAGATCTTGCTGGCCTTCTGGGCGGTTTTCTCTGCGCACGAGCATGTCTCCACGACTGATGTCGATATCATCTTCTAATGTGATGGTGACTGACATAGGCGGAAAAGCTTCTTCCAGTTCGCCGGTTAAGGTGTGAATACCTGAAATGGTGCTTTCTAATCCTGATGGTAGTGCAACGACTTTATCTCCTTTTTTGAATATACCACCTGCAACGCGTCCTGCATACCCGCGGAAGTCGTGGTACTGATCGCTGTGCGGACGGATAACTGTTTGAACAGGGAAGCGACAATCTCTAAGGTTGTAATCTGCAGAGATGTGCACGGTTTCAAGATTGTGTAGTAGGGTGCCACCCTCGTACCAGCTCATCTGCTCACTGCGGGTAACAACATTGTCGCCATGGAGGGCAGACATGGGGATGAATCTGACATCCTGTACGTTTAGTTTTGCTGCGAAGTCTGTGTATTCCTTAACTACTTTATCATAGGCCTCTTGACTGTAGTCCACTAAGTCCATCTTGTTGATACAGACAAAGACGTGTGGGATTTGCAACAGTGAAGCAATGAAGGTATGGCGTTTGGTTTGCTCAATAACTCCTTTACGTGCATCTACAAGGATGAGGGCAAGGTTAGCGGTTGAAGCACCGGTGACCATATTACGGGTGTACTGAACGTGTCCTGGAGTATCCGCAATGATGAATTTGCGCTTAGGCGTCGCGAAGTAGCGGTAAGCGACATCTATGGTGATTCCTTGCTCACGTTCGTCTTTGAGACCATCTGTAAACAAGCTGAGGTCAACATGATCGAGCCCTTTTTTTGTGGATGCTTGTTCAATCTGCGTGACTTGGTCTTCAAAGATGCTTTTACTATCGTAAAGCAGGCGCCCAATCAAAGTTGATTTACCATCGTCCACACTACCGGCAGTAGTGAAGCGAAGGAGTTCCATATTTAGGTAGGAATTGGTATCGAAGTTATCTTCCATCGTATGCTTAAATCTTATTGATGGGTTAAAAGTATCCTTGACGTTTGCGGTCTTCCATAGCACTTTCACTGCGCTTGTCGTCTTCGCGGTTACCGCGCTCAGTTTGACGGGAAGAGGCTACCTCTTGAACTATTTTCTCTAAAGTATCGGCATCGCTTTCCTGTCCACCGGTAATGGTGATATCACCTAGGGTACGGAATCGTACCATTTTCATTTGTGGTTCATCGCCCTCGCGAAGGGTGATGTGTTCACTCATAGGAAGCCACGAACCGTGTCTCCAGATCACATTGCGTTCTTTCGCAAAGTAGAGTTCCGGAATAGCGATATTTTCTTGAAGGATGTATTGCCATACGTCCATCTCCGTCCAGTTGGAGATAGGGAACACACGGAAGTTTTCTCCCATACGCTTCTTTCCATTGAACAGGTTCCAAAGCTCTGGACGCTGGTTCTTAGGATCCCACTGACCAAAGTCGTCACGGTGGGAGAAGAAGCGCTCTTTCGCACGTGCTTTCTCTTCATCACGTCTTGCACCACCCATACACGCATCAAAGTTGTTGCGCTCTATAGTATCTAGAAGGGTCGTGGTTTGCAGAGCGTTTCTAGAAGCATTGATCCCAGTTTCTTCCACTACGGCACCTTCGTCGATCGACTCCTGTACAGAGCCGACTACTAACTGGACACCAAGGTCTTTGATGAGCTGGTTTCTAAAGGCCATCGTCTCAGGGAAGTTATGTCCCGTGTCGATGTGTACAAAAGGGAAAGGAATCTTCGCTGGCCAGAACGCTTTGCGGGCAAGGTGTGCCACGACAATGCTGTCCTTACCTCCAGAGAAGAGGATGGCTGGATTATCAAATTGGGCATAGACTTCTCTAATGATGTAGATGGCCTCTGCCTCCAGTTCCTGTAAATGTGTGAGCGAATAGCTACTCATTGTCACCTGTTATTTT
>Ga0228617_1000264_pt1 | contig 26354 bp, 39 predicted proteins | sample 18DmetaG_FD_190061 | JGI IMG/M metagenome (GOLD analysis project Ga0228617, IMG submission 190061) | Seawater microbial communities from Monterey Bay, California, United States - 18D | ecosystem: Environmental > Aquatic > Marine > Coastal | place: USA: California | collected 2016-10-20
TGGCTATGCTAATCTCAGAGGCGTTAACACTAGCGCTATATGTAGCGGTATCATTAGTTTCAACAGATAAAGTTCTTCCAGGACTTGTAGTCCCGATACCTACGTGGCCGCCAGCTTTAAATGTCAACCTTGTCGCAGTTCCTTCTTTTATGCTAAAATCACCACCTGACTCGTGAAGGTATCTCCAAAAATTACCACTGCCATTTTTGAAATACAGTGAAGGCGAAGCACCTGCTGAACCAGAGGTATTCTCTAAATACAAAGAGTTTGTTAAAGGGTAGCTTGACCCAGCTGAAAGCGGTAAAAAGGGTCCACCTGTAATTGCAGTGCCATCAGCCCAGTCAATACCTGTAGCTGTTGATATTAAGACCTGACCGCTAACACCTGTGTTACCATTGCTGTCTATTAAGTAATCTGCTGAATATGTTTTTCCTAATCCCATTTAGTATGTATTTCTTACTATGTTAACCCATTCGTATGTTGACGCGCCTGTTTGCATACACATGTCTGCGTAGCTTGCGTCTTCTGCTGTTACTTCTATTGCTGATACATTGTCTATATCAAAATCAAAATTTGCATAACTCCCGTCCCTTTTAATTCTTAAGACTGCACTGCCAACTGCACCCGTATAAATTGAGTACGAACCGACACCTTGCGAAATGTTTACCGAGTAAACATCGGTACCCGCTAAAATTTGTATTCTACCTGCAACATATCTTTTCACATCTAAAGTAATTAGATATTTTTTAGTAGCGGTTAAAGCATCTTGTTGTAAATAACTATTTGTATTAGAGCCGCCATCATCAAAAGTTGCAACACCGCTAGCTATAGCAACATCACCTACTTTAGTCCAATTACTATCGGCAGCAAAATCTCCGTTCGTTATAATATTTGTGCCATTAACCTCTACATACTCCGTATCAGTTCTGTAGCGCATTGTACCTACTTTATCTGCTGAGGCGGCAGCTGTGTCATTAGACATCTGAATACCGCCCGCAACGTGTAGCATTGACTTAGGGACAGTTGTTCCTATGCCAACTTTACTTGTGTAATCAAAATGAGCAATAATTCCACCACCATCACCTAATATTTGTACATTGTCATCACCTTTAATTTTTAAGTTTAAACCGTCAGAGAAAACATATGATTGAGCACCTGTTCCTGAAGATGCAGATGAATCTCTAAACCAAATTCTTTTTCCATCAGCTTGTGTTATATCCCCTGCAAAATTTGTGTTTGCCCCAATTTGAGTTGAATTTAGTACTCCTCCAGCATAAAAATGGTTTTCATTATTTGCAGCGGAATACATAACAAAATCTTCATTAGCATCAAGTGATAAATACCCTTGCTGTGTGCTTGAAGTACCATCGTTGTTGTAAAAACTAAGTTTGCCGCTTCCAGCGTTTGTCTTTTTAATTCTTACTTCTGCTGTTGCATTTTCACCAACTACTATTTTAGTAAGTGCATTTATATCATCAGTAGAAGTAACTTCACTTGCAAAAGTTGCGTTATGGTTAGCGTCTATAACTATACTATTGCCAGCCACCGTAGCGACTCTACCAATAGCAAAATTAGTTCCCTCTGCTACTAAGTAACCATTTGTATCATTATCTCCTATTTGTACAAAAGCTCTGTTTGTCCTAGACATAAACTTAGCCACAGCACTTGCACCACCTTCGTGATTAACAACTAATTGTGCAGTAGCCCCAGATGTTAAAGCCCCAGCAGTAACATCCCCTGCAAAAGTTGCATCACCATCACCTTGTAGTTGTATATTAGTAGTACCTGCTGCGTTCCTTACAACTATTGCATTATCACCATCTGTTTGTGATAAGATGCCATAGTCGGTCGTGCCGTCTTTGTCTACTTTTACACCCCAATCACTACCGTCGTTAGTTACTAAGATACCAGCATCACCAGTACGATTACCTGTGTAGTCAACTGTTAAACCAGTGCTAGTAATATCACCTGCAAAAGTTGCGTTGCCAGCGGTTGAAATTTCCATTTTAACATTAGCCCCAGAATAAGCCGTTCCATAAGCTAATGAGTAATTGGCAGATTGATTTAAACCTGCCCACCAATAGTTACTACCTGTTGATTGATTACTGTATTTAACTGCTACTTCTTCAGCAGTGGTTGTATCGGTAGACTCTAATGTTAAATATACATCTGCAGTTTTTTGTATTGCAACATCCCCTGCAAAAGTTGCACCGCCTGCTGTATTTAAACCTACTCCTGTAGAATTAACATCTATATAATAAGCGCTGTTTGTAGCTGAATAAATAGTATTAGCATAAATACTACCTGCAAAAGTTGCGTTACCATTATGAGCTAAAGTTAAAGCAGAGGATGCTTGTCCTGTAGCAAAGTTTATATTAGATGAGCCAGCTGTAGCCGTATTATTTATATAGCTCCAGTTGTTATTGCTACCATCTTTATCGTTTTTAAGAGCTATCCCTTTTCCTGGTAAGTTTAATGCTGCATTAGTACCCGCATATACACCTGTACTGCCCACTCCTACAATACCAGAAAAAGTTGCGTCTGCACCACCAGTTTGAGAAAGTCCAGCGTCTACTGTAACTGCGCCATTAAAATAACTTGTACCGTCATTATAAAAGTCATATGACGCATGCACTCCCGCGCTTTTTACAGCAAACTTACCAGTAGCGTTGCCCGAGGCCATTGCAACATTGCCTGCAAAAGTTGCGTTTTGAGAATTATCAATAGACAATGCTACAGTGCCGTTAGCACTATTAAGATGTGTTGCTATTTCAAACGTAGGTTGCCCATTATTACCCAGCCTAGCTCCTCTTAAGGATATACCGTAATTATCAACAATAGAAGTTCCTAAAAATATAGAAGATTTGCCCGTTGTGTCTGTGGTGGCGGCTGGTTTTAATCTTATAGCAGAAGTAGAACCAATGTTAGTTGTAATTTGGTTTTGGGCAGATGTTATTTGCCCTGCAACTGTAAGATTATTTGTTAAATCCCAAGTGTCATCTGCATCATCAAATATTAAACTTGCTTGTGTAACACCATCGCCTCTGTATACACTTATACCAGATGTAGCTGCTGTCGCAGTATCTGGTGTTCCCTGTGTGGTATTAAGCTGTAGTATATTATCTTCTACCTCTACAGTCTGAGTGTTTAATGTAGTGGTTGTACCATTAACAATTAGGTTGCCAGACGCAGTTATATTCCTTACGCTTAAATCTCCACTTGCTGTTATATCGTTGCTTGCGACTAAATTTCCCGTTACAGTAACACCTGTGCTTGTGGTTTCAAACTTTTTAGAGTTGTTATAAAATAATTCTACATTACCACCGTTGTTTGTATTAATGGTTTGACCGCTACCATCTGCATTCTGTAAGCGTAAATTGTTTGCTCTTATATAAAGGTCTCCAGTTCCTACTTCTCTTATATAACTATTACTTCCATCGTGGTAGATTTGAAGGTCTTCTCCAGTTCCAAAAAGCAATCTACTGCTGTCAGGAAATTTAGTATAAAGATTTGTTCCATCCGCTGAACCACCATCTAAATAAAAATATGTAGTAGTACCACCAGAACCATCATCACTTTTAAATACTATGTCCTTATCGTTAGCGTTATTTTGTATGATTAAGTCGCCAGTATCATTAGATATTGAAGTATTAGTACCATCATGGAAAAATCCTGCGTCACCATTAGAACCTACTTGTAATGCTACACTATCATCAGCTCTGAAATTTCTTGATACTCTAGTTATAGCACCACTACCATCTAAATAAAAATATGTAGCATACCCACCAGAACCATCATCTGTTCTAAATACTATATCTTTATCATCTGCTTTATTGGTAAAATATAAATCACCAGTACTATTTTCAATAACAGAATCTGTAGCGTTGTGGTAGATTTGAAGGTCGTTCCCGTTACCGAATAAAGATTTAGTATTATCGGTGTGTTCCACGTTAGCGGTGGCAACAGAAACACCGTCTGTAACCCAGCCACCCGTTATGGTAACGCCCGTGCTTGTGGTTTCAAACTTTTTAGAGCCACCATAATATAACTCTACGCTGTTAGATTGATTCATGTTGACTAATAAATTGTCAACTGCATCTTTAAAAATTATATCATTACCGCCCTTAATAATTAAATCGCCAGTTCCCGTATCATTTATATAACTGTTAGAACCATCATGGTAGATTTTAAGGTCATTACCACTACCTATTCTTAATTCTACGTTATCAGATAACTTAACGTTTTTAGAAAATAAATTCGCTTCATTAGCGCCATCCAATTTAAAATATGTAGCAATTCCACCGCTACCGTCATCACCCCAAAATATAATATCTTTATCGTCAGCATAGTTTACAATATTTAAATTACCTGTTTGATTTTCTATAAAACTATCTGTTGCATTATGTTTTAGAGTTAAATCATTTCCTGTTCCTATTTTTAAAATTTTATCATCTACTAAACTTACATCCCCTGCAAAAGTTGAATTACCACTCTCAATAGATATAGCGGCAGTTGAACCGTTACCGTCTGCGTAAATACTAGTTACTGTACCATTATCATGGAAAGCACCTCTAAAAGTACCCGATGTATTATGTAAATAATAACCACCACCAGCAGTATCTAATCTAACTTGGCTACCAGCTACGTGTAGTTTTTGAGTAGGACTAGTAGTCCCGATACCTACGTTGCCCCCGTTTAGATAAGAGTTTCCGTTAGTGTTTAATTTAACTTTATTATTATTGCTTGTATCGTATCCTAGATACTGAGCGTCTCCATTACTAGTGTTATATAGTATATGTAATCTGTTTGCATCATTTCCTACATTAGCCTTCCCTACTATAACACCTTGACCAGCACTTGTAAAAAACGCATGTTGCGCTTGCCAAGTATTCTGCGCTTGAGTTCCATAACCACTAATAAAAACGTCCCTGTTTGAGGTGGAATAAACTTGAAGATTAGCCCCAGGACTAGTAGTACCGATACCTAGCTTTCCGTCAGACTTCATAGTTATTTTAGTGCTGGCTCCATAGCCAAACGCTAAATCTGTTGTACCATAAGCAGATATATTAAAATAATCACCACCTGCAAAGTCTCCGTTTGACCCATCTAACCAAATAGTTGCACCATCACTATACTCATTAAATGCAATAGCGGAGCTTCCGTCTTTTACTCTAAAATCACCACTTACATCTAGTTTGTAACCAGGAGCAGTAGTACCAATACCAACGTTGCCTGTAGAACGCTGAAGTGTTAAAGTATTGTAGTAAGACCCTGCACCTCCATACTCTCTGTCAATCGCAAGATTATCACCAGTATCAGTACTTCTAAATACCCAGCTTACATTACCAGCATCGCCTTCAATAGCAAAAAGACCTGCCCCAGCTGTGTCGCTAGATGTTCCTATAATGTGTAGTTTCTTTTCAGGAGCAGTAGTGCCGATACCAACGTTGCCATCTTTGGTAATACGCATTCTTTCTGTATTACCGCCTTCGCTAACGCCAAACCAAATATATGGAGTACTGCCAGTACCGCCTTTCGCAATTAGTCCAGTGCTTCTGTTGTCCCCGTGAAGCAGTAAACCGTTTTGATAAGCAGCTCCCTGCTGATACTGAAGCCCTACAAATCTATCGTTACCCCAAGTTGTAACAATATCTCCATCAACATCAAGTTTTTCTCTTGGACTCGTAGTCCCGATACCTACGTTGCCAGCTGCTGTTACTATCATTCTTGTTACAGAACCAATGCCAGCGCCACCACCTGTTCCTCCCGATAATTTAAGTAGATACTTATCAGATGCGTTTTCTGTAGAATCTACAGCTATACCATATCCGCCACCGTGAGACATATAAACATTTACATCCTCGTCAGCTGTGGCATTCTGGAAAGAATAACCCCACCCTGACTCTGCGGACAATCCGTGAATGTGATAGGCTGGATTAGTTGTTCCAATGCCCACTCTTCCAGCAGAGGTAATACGCATACGTTCAGTACCTCCGTTTGTTCGGAAATACAAATGCTTATCAGTACTTGCGTAAATATCAGCTAATGCTGTTCCTTCAGAATAAAACTCAAGAGAAGCTCCGTGTCCGCTAGCAAATGTTTGACCTTCTATTCGTACTTCACCCCATCCATTATTTCCCTTTACGTGAAGCTCTCTTGCTGGACTAGTAGTTCCAATACCAACCTGTCCACTGTCTTGTATTGTCAGTAATGCGTGACTTAGTTGGGCAACATCTGGGTTAAAAGTTGTGTCTGGTTTATTAGCTACAATCCATTTATTACTGCTTACATTATACGGCACACCAGTAAACCAAGACTCATTTGCTTCTGTGTTGTAGTGGTATAAACCTTGACCCCGAGAAACCGCTTGTCCTGCTTGTAGTAAGATTGAGCCAGGTGCATATCCTGTTGCAGTGGTATGACTAAACTTGGCAACATAATCATTAGTAGTACTAGCAACGTGTAAGCTAGCTCCAGGACTCGTAGTTCCAATACCAACGTTGCTCTCTAGTATATATGAGCTATTTCCAGCTGCGGATAACCTAACTTTATTTACACCAGAATTAGCCCTTAAAACTAAGCTTCCGTGACTACTTTCTTGCCCTATTGCAACTACGTTAACGGTATTCCCTGAGTGCGTTAATGTAATCTGGTCAGCTGTGCTGCCTGTAGATTTTACATTAAGTCTAGCCCCAGGACTAGTAGTACCTATTCCTACTCTATCATTTGCTGCATCTACATATAGAACACCAGAGTCTGCATTTACACTATTGAGAAACTTTATTGCCATAATATTAACTTGTCTTGCAAAGATAAAAAATAAAGGGGTAGCGACTTTGCGCCACCACCCCTCTTTAAATAATTATTTATTACTGATTATGCGACACTTGTCACTAATACTCTGTAAGCATTAGAAGCAGGTGCGGAAGCAAAAACTAAAGTAACAGTATTTGTGTTAGTGCGCTCTACGTCTGTGAAAACTGTAGCACCGCTACTCTTTTCGTAAACCTGTACAATTACATCTAATGTCCCTAAGCTGTGAGTAATAGCGTAAGAGGTAGCACTTGCGTCACCAACATCACCCGCAAAGTTCTTAGCATCGTAGTGTGCTTCAACGCCTGCTGCGGTAACCGCACGAACCGTATCTGTACCTGTAACAACCTCAGCTGTAGTAGCTAACTCAACAGCACCTTTCACCGTTGCTGAAGCGTCAGCAATAGATATAGCAAGTGCATTACTACTAGCGTCAGTAGTAATTGTAGTTCCGTCACCTTGAATAGTTAGGTAAGCAGTCTGTCCAATACTCTCAAGACCTGAGTTACCTGCAAATTGTAATACACCCAGTGCTGTAGAAATGTCCAACTTCTTAACCTCGCCAGAAGTATGAAGAAGGATCTCAGAAGTTCCTGATGTAGTACCAAAGTCAGCAAGGCTACCGATATGTAGTTTCTGATTTACTGTACTCCAGTAGTCAGCACTCTCATCCCAAATGAAGCTTACGTTGGCAGCTGTACCACGCTCAACCTCAATACCCGAATCCTGTGAAGGAGCAGCATCACCAGCTAAATTACTATTCAGTAGAATAATATTATCGGCTAAGTTGATGGTTTCGGTATTTACAGTTGTGGTCGTACCTGTAACTGTAAGGTTAGCAGTGATAGTTACTGTAGTGCCATCATCTAGAATACTAGAGTCTACAAACTGACCGTTAGTATCGTCCCACTTCTGTAGTGTGTTAGCAGTGAAGTTCGCATTGTTTTTTAATGCTACCGATACAGCTCCGTAAGTACCACCACCAGATAAACCAGTAGAAGCGGTTACAGCTGTAATGTCTCCCTTCATACTCTGCCATACAGGTCCAGTCTCGTTAATACAAACGTAGACTTCTGTAGAAGAGGTGTTGTAATAAATCTGACCCAGTTTAGGGCTAGAAGGTGCAGAAGCGAGGTTGTGAACGACTACGTTCTGAATCTCATTCTGACTGAGGTTTATACTATTTAGGTACTTTATTGCCATAGCTAGTTAAAATATGCTTTTCCAGAAAATGCTCCTGAAAAGGTTAGGGTTACTGTGTTATCATCTATATATCGTATATCTCCATACACTACGTCTTCTGCTGAGTCTACTACTACTGCTGCGGGTCGCTTACCTAAGTTATGCGACACTGTCCACGTTGCTGACGGAGAACCTTGTGTATGCACATAGTTCTTATCGCCACCACCCTTAAGACCGCGAACCTCAAGTTGATTCTCTACAGGTTGCTTTATAACCGTGCTTTTATTATACCCACTCTGTTGAATAGATACGCTAATAGCCTCATTATTCTTTACGGTTATATTACTCACTTACGTCTTCGTTTATTTTAAAGATTCCATACATCCATGTGGTTACCACAGCCCCTTGCGAGGACTGTAAGTCATACACATATAAACCACCCTCAACCGCTTTCATGACAGCTGCTGAGGCTGTAATAGTTAGCAATCCGTTGTTGTTGCCTGCAAATCCAAAAGAATTGGCGCTATTATCATTAGAATCACCATCAAGCAAAGATGCTGATGAAGTGTCAGACTCACGAACCTGCATCATCCAGTGATATCCTGAAGACAAGTCAATAGCTACGCCATCTTCATCTTTAAAAGTAAGCTCTAAAGTAAACGTGTCACCACGTCTAGTAGTAACATCTACTCTGTTTGCTATGTCTAAGTTTATGCTAGTTGCCATATTACAAAGGTACTAATTTACTGGTTATCAAATAGTTGCGATAGTAAGTCTTCGCTTTGTTCTTCCGTTAACTCTCCTCTTTTTCCTTGACGCTGAGAAACCAATTTTGACTGTTCAACCGCTTGCTTTTTTATGCGACTATCTTTTGCTTTTTCTCTTTTGTCTTCGGCGCTTTGTTGAAACCCATATTGACGCTCAAGATTAGAATCACGAGTTTGAGACTTTATTTTCTCAAGCTCCATCTTATACCCATACTCTACTTCTAGAAGTTGAGATTTTACTTGAGCTTCTATCTGAGCCTTCTGTGCATCTAATTGAGCCTCCATTTGCATCTTCTGAGCTTCCAACTGAGCCGTGACTTGCGCGGTCTGTTGGTTAGCTTGAGCTTGCATCTGAGAATTTTGTTGAGCCATTTGCTGCCGTTGCTTAATACGCTTTTTGCGTCTAACAACTAACAATCGCTCCGCTTGATCTACATCTTTTAGTCTACGTATAGCCATTGCATCTTCAAGGTCTAACTCACCTTGAGCAATTGACTGCTGAATGTTCTGCTCTAAATACATTCTATCCTCATCGTTCATGTTTGTTACAACACGAACCCCAAAGTTATACATAGGTAAGTCCTTGAATGAAGACAGTATACTCATGTTTGTTTCACCTACTGCTTTCTCATAGACTCTATATAAAATAGACTCAGGGGGAAGTACTTGTAGACACTTTACAATGTCTTCACAAACTCTTTTGTATAGTACTTGTGATGCGTAGGTGATGTCGTATATGGCGTTGTTAGAAGCTGATATAGCTTGTTGTCTAACACCAACGAGGGAGTCACCTTTAGGAGTTGATCCATCAACAACCTCATTAAGACCCGTAGTGTCACGAATCATATTAAGGTATTGATTGTATAGTCCAATGAGTTCTTGGATGTTACGTATAGCATTACCTATCTCACGAACAGGTGGGTTTTGGAATCCTCCTTCTGGGTTCTTTGAGCGGTAATAGAATACACCTGTTTGTTCGTAGATATCTTGAAGCTCTAAGGGTTGGAGTTCTCCACCTCTTCCTAGCTGTACATTCTCAAGACCTTCAATGTCAATAATAAGACCATCGGGTTTTGCTTTAGCAATAGATTGCTGAAGTTTCAAGTGAGCTAGTTGCATCATATCCGCATACTGCTTCACACTAGACACCATACTCTTAGGCATCATCTTACGCAAGTTAGTAGCTATAACACTATACGACATACGTGTTCTTGATATGTCGTGCATGTTACGAGGAAGGTTCTTTTTTAAGCCGTAGCTGAATATATGTTTTGTTCCTATAACGTGCTTACCACCATAAACTGTAGCATGTTCCATTTTATGCGCTTTACGCTCAAACACACTACCCGAAGGAACGTGTACTTCATTTTGTCCTTTGTAGTAGAAACCAACATTTCCAAAACGTGATTCCTTTTCCTCAAAGTATAAGCAGTCTGTAGACATGAACTCAAAGTCCAATACCTCAATAATGTATTCATCATATCCGAATACAGTTTTGCTCATTGTTTGGTCGTAGTAGCTATTGCCTAATTTGGTAGGGTCGTTAGAGTATCTAGTCTTTACTTGACGAGCCATCTCTTCGTATTCCTCTTCTTCAAACTCATTACGTGAAATACGCTTGAGTTCCTCAATGGTCATTCTTTGTATATGCCCCGCATATTTTAAGTCCGACATTGTAGCATCCTCAGTTTGAGAATGGATGAAGTATTCAGGATCAACATACTTAGTTGCTAAACCATAGTTAGGGTCATTATCGCGCTTAACTACAGCCATACCTACACTCACTAAATCTTCTACAGCTCTACGATATGTCTTCTCTGGGAAGTCATTCCACTGTAGGGTTAGGTTTGTAGCTATTTGCGCTGCAATCTCAGATGCAACTTTAATATTAGTATCAAGAAATATCTCAGCTTCTTCGGGGCTATCGGGTAGTTTATCTACCTCAATGCCTGGGTTTAATCCCGCTTCCTTCATTTTATTGAAGAACTCACGATTTTCAATTCCCGCTTGAACCTCAGCTTTCTTGCGTTCCTTTTCTGTTAGCGATAGTGGGTCTACTGCTTCTAAGTTTGGATATGGTTCACGTGATAGAATCTTATTGACTACAATCTTTACGAACTTAGGAATGATGGGTACTGGAGACCAATCAATGTTTAGCAGTGTACCATCCCCATTGTTTGGGTCTAATGAATTAAGTACTTGCTTATATTTAGATGTATCTTGAGTCCCATTCGCATAATCTCTATTGGTATTGAATTCTTTCATTCTGCGACCATAGAGAGAGTTAGATTCATTTGAAGAACCCCATTGACTTACGATAGCACGAGCGTACTTGAGTCCGTAAGACTTGGCTGACTTTTCAACAAATGACGCTAACGGGTTTGGAAAGCTTCCGTAGTTCTTTTTACTTGACATATTCAGTATATTGGTAAACCCACTTTTATGCAAATATACTAAATACCTGGTAGCTAATTATTTAGAACTCTCTAGGCTTAAATCTCCTAAAAAATACTTTATCGCTTAGGTCACTCTTCTTTACTTCCTTAATAGCCTTCTGAGACGCTAGTAAAGCAAGTCCTGCAGATATAGTCATATCAAACTTTGTACGGTCATCAATATTAAAGCCAATCCAATCTTCTAATGTTCGGCTAAAATACATCCTTCCATAGCTACCTGTATCATTGTTTAACCCTACATGTTCGTGTACATAAGCCTCAATCGCTTGAGCGTGAGCTTGTATAACATCTTTAGAGTTTGAGGGTATACCTTTTGTCTTAGAATTATGTGCTGATCCTGGCGGAGTCAAGTGTTCAGGTCGGTTCATAACATATTCATCATATCCACGAGCTTCAAAATAACGTACAATACCATACTTGTTATTCTCTATTAATAATGGATATCCATAGAATACTGATGCCATTAATATATCTTCATAGAAGATTCTAGCAAGGGGTGGGCGCTCGGCATACTCCGCTACAAATATATTTGATGGGTGCTGCATATTGAACTTATTGTAAAAATGACATGCACCCTTAGAACCCCTTCCGTCTACAGTCTTATCAAGGTCATAGCTATCCACTCCCCCCACTCCTATAAGTGGATTTCCTGGATGGTACTTACCATGTTTTGACACTTTACTGTTTCTTGTTCCTTCAGGGGGTAACCATGAAACACGCCATTTTCCGTTCTTATCGGGTGACCATACAACCTCGCTATCTTGGACTCCATCCCTCCACATAAAATTACCACGTATCACAGGCGAAGGATAGACCTCTTCATTATGTGCTATTTGTTCGTATATCTTACCGATATTGAAATGAGAGGATTTGGTAGAGTCGCGGAATGCTTCGTCTTCTGAAAACGGAAACTGACGGATAACCTCATTAAGTTCATAGGGGTCTCCCATCAATGCTTTACGCTCATTGTTGAGGTAAGTCTTTGCACCTATATCTATAACTTCTCCGTCCAATCCTTCCACGGGTTCTTTCGGGTCGTCAACAACAGGGTTTCCGTGTTTATCAAAGAATCCCTCAAGCGCGTCATATGCAGGTATAAATATTTTATACAGACCGCTTTTTGTTCTTCCGTTGGAGTTCCTTTCATAAGGGTCTGAGTTGTAGTACAACTTTTTAAACTGTGCGCCACCACGGTCTAGCGGGTTTACTGTTGAACCGACCAATGCCTTTCCAATCACTCTACGACCTACTATTAAACATGTTCTATGTATACGCCATACATCTTGAATATCTAATGGTCGCTCCCACTTTCCTGCCTCGTCAAGATACAACATGTGGAGCTTCTCCCCATCGTATGCGTTAGCAGTAGTATTCTTCCAATTGACGATAGTATCTAATGCTTCACCCTTATGCGAAGTCTTGTTGTTCTTGGTAATACGCTTTGAAGGCTCACGGAATGCAAGCTCCATGCGAGGATTTGTTGTACCATCTTGTATAGGCTTAAAAAAGAATGGATAGCTCTTGAAGATAGGCACAACCTTCTTCATGAATATATTCTCTTGAGCATCCTTACCCGTCTTAGACATAATACCTAAGAGCTTCTCTTTTACTTGAGTGCCTTCATCAACCTCAATACATGCACTCATATTGGTATATCCCGAACGTCTACACTTAGTGTATATCTGACCTAGTGATCGGGAGTCAACCTCACATGCGAGAAAGTGAGTAAATAGCTTACGCTGAAAATCTAAAAACGATGGGTAACCTATATCAATTTTACTCCATTGAAGCATCATGTAGTGGCGACCCGTTAGGTAAGTGGGCTTCCCATTGTTATAAAACCATACCCCATCACGTCTACGTGTAAATTCTTTTTGAATATATGGGGTGTACTTAGCTCTAAACTCTCTTGGGCTTTCCGCCCATTCATCCATAGAACGGATGGTAAGTAGGTCTTTAGGCATTGGAGTCCTACGCCAATACTGCTCCTTCTTAGGTAAGTCGTGAAACAGTATCTCTTTATCTTCGGGGACTTCGGGAAGTTGAATGCAAAGACCAGAAATATCAATAACCTCGCCACTCGTATCGTTTGAGCAAACATTTACTACGGGGTCTTCATACTCCTCTATATCAACTAATCCTGCCATTACTTACTAAACCTTTCCGCAAATCCCCCTGAGAAGTCATTTTCTTCTGACATGCCACCGCTATCCTTTAGGGAGCGTATCATATCTTCCAACCTTTGCCTTTCTTGTAGAAGTTCGCGTGCATCTGTTGCCGTTTGCTTTATAGACTGTAGCTCCGCCTTCCGACCCGAACCATTAAGATCAGGATCAACAGGTTTCTTTACCTCTTCAATCATATTGTTGATTGCTATCTCCATAGCTCCCATCAAACGTTGTGCAGCATCTAGCGATGTAAACTTCTTTCTACCCATTACGCACGTATAATAAGTCATCGTTCTTCATTCTCCAAAGCGTCTCACCCTTCACTTCCATAGCGTAGTCAGAGTGTTTAGAGAAATAGACCTTATCCCCAACGCTTGCGCCTAGATAATTTAAGTCGGTATTTGCATATCTAATGAATCCGTGGTCAGCATCCTTATCTTCTTCTAAGATGATGATACCCTCTACTATCTTCTCAGTAACCTTTTGAGGCTGTTCTACAAAAACCCAATCCGATAACATATGGATTTCACCATCGGGTGTCTCATATGCATAGGCATGAGAACCATATCCACCATTCGGATCGTAACGAACGAGATACAAATCATCCTCTAGGTGTAAACTCTTCTCCACACATACGTGATGGTGAAAGTAAAGTATATCACCAGGCTTCGCATCCACATCGTGGCGCGCAGGAGTGGATACAATCTCCGCATAGTTAATGCGGTTACCAAATTCATCAAACTTTGAAGCGAGGTAAAGCTCTTGCCCCGCAATAGAAATCGTGTCCTTGAACTTCTTTGGAAGTCGGACAACAAACATACCTAATGCTCTCATACTAAAAATTGAGGTCGTACTCTACTATACACGGCATATTCGCAACTTCCTTCCAAAACATAGTTCCATCCTTGGGATGCTCTATGTAGATTTTGTAGGTGCGCTCACCAGTTTTGTAGTACCCTCTTTCATTAAATTCAATTACTACTATTTTATTTTCCCCTACACGCATACCAACATAGTACGCCATAGCGTCTTTCGGGTTTTGCCCGATTACAATCTTACGAATTAGATTCATTTTAATTTAGTGTATCGTCACCAAACTTATCTATCCACCAATCTATCGTTCCTTCTTTTGGACTGTTCTCCGCTTCCGTTGCTTGCTGTATAAAAGCTAACAACTCGTCAAAATCATCCAAATTTGGAGCGTGAGAAGTGAATGCGATTTGTACTCTTGGCTCTTCTAAGTCCCAATCGGTGTGTGAAGCTCCAATAGCCATAGTAATTTCTTCTTCAAGACCATATTTATCCAATAATTCCTGTATTTCCTTGGCTTTATCGGTAAACTCTTGTAGAAAAAGGTCTATGTTGGTCATCTTAATTAGTATTTTTATCAAAAATAGGGAATTTAATGAAGTCAAAGAGGAGTAAGAAGAAGAAGATGCGAGAATTCGCTAGACTCCGCTCCTATGAATACAATCAAGAGTTTGGTAAGCTTAAAAACTTAGACTTTGCACTCAAATACATGAAGAAGGAACACAATCTGAACTACACTTTTATGATGATTATGCTTTTTTGCGTGGATTTAGAGTTCTGGACCGCTGATTATGTCGCTGAAAAGATGAATCGCAGTAGTATTAAGCTGAAAGAGCGGTTTATATACCCCGCTATGCACGAGGATTTGGTGTATAAGCACTTTGATAGGCTCTCACCTAGTAAAATGACCCCCGATCAACAGTTATTTTATGAAGAAACAAAAATGAGCTACCGAGTTCGCTACGCATTAACGCAGAAAGCCCGATTGCTCATTCAGCAATTCTATAAAATGCTAGAGGATTAAGCCTTCTTGTGACTGTATCCTTGCTTTTTGAGGCGTAAGTGATCTTTCATTGTCTTAGCCATTACCGCCTTACCATTCTTGTACATATTGTGAGGTTTAAAAACCTTACCACCTTTCTTGTACTTCTTTACCACTGCACCGCCAGTGTTGAATTTTTTTCCTCTGCCCTTTTTCTTATTACGTGCCGCAGCTTCTTCTCTCATGCGCTGAATGTCAGGATCATCATCAAACGGATCAGAACCTCCAAACGAAGATTCTCCAAAGGAACTCTCAAAGGTATCTTCAATTGAAGGGGCTTTGGTTTTCTTGAGAGCGGGGTCTACATTGTAGGCTTTCATAGATTCACTACTCTTGTGTCCCTTTGAATTTATAAACTTTTCAATCTGCTCTGTTTTTTGAAACAAGTCTAGGTTTGAGAAGTCTTTATCTAAATGCTCATTAAAAGCAATCAATCGGTCAGCCTCCTCACCTTTGAAGCTCATGTTACCTATATTGTAACTTGACTTGCTTTCAGGACTTGTAGTAGGTGGGTCAACTGGTGCTTTACCACCGGTCTTATATACCTTACCACCACCTTTAAATTCAATGGTCTTTCCTATCTTTTTCTCTATCGCTTTAATAGCAGACTCTCTTGCTTGAGCGCCAGATGCACCTTTTTTATAAGCAGAGTCATAAGCATTGTCAAATAAAGATTTGATTTCTTTGCTTTGTTTCATGTACCACCTACCTACTTCTGGTCTTACCTTATCGTCTGGATTTACAACTTTACCACCCTTTTGCATGTACCCCATCTTATTGCGTACTGCTGTCGGTAGCTTACTCAATCCTTTTTTGTCGCTAGGGACTTTCTTTAGTGCTTTCATTTCTTGCTTCTATTTTTTTTAGCAGTAATAAACTTCTTCTCCGTATGGTCGTAGTCCATTCCATCACCATTACCATAACGACCCGCATCCCTACGCTTCTTAACAAGCTCGGCACGGTACTTCTTCTTATCTCCACGCTTATTCAACTTGCGCTGGTACTTCCTGCGCTTTTCCGCTGATTCAGGGTTGTCCTTGTAGAACTGTGATGTACTCTTGCGTGCCTTCATATAATGCAAATATACTGATTATCAAGACACTACAACGAGACACTTAAACCATCACTTTACTATTGACATTCTCATAAAAATGTTGTAACTTCGCTTTGAAGAAAACATCTCTTGCATACACAGTAAGTAGACATCATACCTACACACCCACACTTAAACACTCAACATCAAGCAGTATTGAATACGGGCGCATTGTGTTCAATTCTAAGCTATCCTTTTAGTACTGCTCACACTACCCTCCAGGATCTCACACCCCCCACTTAAAGTATCACTTTAACTAAACACCCGCATCCCAATGATAGTACGTGTTTTAGGGGTAAAAAAAATATGAGTCCTACGTACCTGGGGGATTATAGTACAATAACACCGGGCGCGCACGCAACCCGAAACGGATATTTCGCCCCAACCCCCTCATTTCCAGGCTTTTACGTCCAATTATTTCAAGTTTTACTTCACACCGATCGGGCTATCTATATGATACACACAACGATAGACCACCCCATCTCAACAACCACTTCAACTCGGTAAGGGTAACCACACTCGGAGTGAGTCCTTTAGAGAGTGACACCAATCCACCCCACACACCTCCCATAGCCAATACCTATCACCTATTCACCAACGATGGATACGCTCTATAAGTCTCATATGGTACACGAATCACCATACAATCCACACTAGGTATTTACGCTCAAATGTGCTATTGAAGTGAAATAAACTTGAATGCACTTAAAACGTTGAAAACCAGGATTTTAGTGTTTTTGAGCCTTGCACTGTGGTATCGTATATGTCAACCATGGTTTGCAAATGTGGTGTCCGTACCATTACCTTTGTTGAGTTCTTCGGAACGACACACGTTCTTTTTTTCTTGGTAAATGCAACGCACCCCTTCGGGGGTTGCTCTTATGGGTGGTACGTGTACCACATGTTATGCTATGAAAGTTGAGGTTGAAGAAGTAGTAAACCCTAGTAATATGTCAACGCCATGAGAAGTTTGCGCCACGCCCCAAGGTTAACTGATGACCGCATTTGCGGACTCTTTAGTGAGTGGCTTGAAGGGGAAGTTAACGTGGTCGTTTGAGGGTATTCTAGTAGAGCCTACATTAAACAAATTAGCCGAAACCAACCAACGCTCACCTAATCCGTGGGCGTTTGGTTTTAACCATAAATTATATTGCTTTATGAAAGTAGCAAACTTCCTTAATGAATTAGAAGTATTAGGTTTCCCAATGGGAACATATCCAATGGACTTTAACAAGGATGGAAACATCATGTTGGAGTTACAAATTGGGCATAACCATGTAGCGGTAGTTGTATTGGATGAAGATGAGGATGAGTTTACGTTATCATTGAATGATAGCATTGCGCTTACCACATCGGTAATGTCAAATGTCGTTACCCACTTGGATAACTATGTAGCCGACTTCGGATACTAAACCAACCACCTTCGGGTGGGGGTATTAACCAATACATATTTATTATGTCAAACTTTAATAAATACTCAATCACTCTTAACGGAGTTCACTTCTTTATCCAATACTTAGGTAGGGAAGTAGAAGGTCAATGTAAATGGCACATCACATCAAAAGACATTGTCAACCTTGAAGAATACATAGACACTCTTTGGTACACAAAACAAGAGGCGATTGAAGCCCTTCAAGATTACATCTCCTAAACCAACCACCTTCGGGTGGGTCTTAACCAAAATTATATGCTTTATGTATTTACCTATTAGAGTACAAAGGGTGCTTATGAATGAAATTGTAAGTGCGATTGAAAATGATAGAAGTATAACCTCAAGCGGTGCGTTTGATTACAATGCTTCTACCAACAATGAATTCTTTAAGGTTGATGAGAATACGTACTTCGTAGTGTATTGTCCTAATGCAACGGATGATGAAGGTGATGAACACTTCAACATGATTGCCTTGGATATTATGGAGTATGATGAACCCATCTATGTGAATCGCCAAATCAAAGATGTACACGAGTTGTTGTACCAATTAGATTTGAAACTTGGTTCAATAGATATTGAAGTCTAATTCTTCTGGACACCGCACCGATCTTCGGATAGCGGTGGTTTTAACCAAAAATTATATGCTTATGAAATTAGCTAAACTATCAATAGGTGGTGTTGAATTCGGAACTCATATGGTATCGGAAGATACTTGGAACGGATGGTCAATTCCTTACATCAATGAGAAGGATATGCAAGAGTTTGTACGTAGAGTGTATGAAGTCTTCAATGAGGTTTCCGATTCTTATGATATCATAGAGAAGGAAGACGGTGTATATGTATGGAATGCATACTACACAAAGGATAGTAAAAACATCCTTGAACGTACCCAAAAGATTGCATCCTTTGAGGAGGGTGGAGAAACGTACTACGATATATTTTGTGGTCACGTTTGGGAACATGAAGAGGTCGCATAGCGACTTCGGTCTTAACCAAAATTAAATGTCTTATGGAGATTTCGGAACAATTAAAAAAAGATTCTAAGGAAGCAATCAACTATTTTAAAGATTACCCTATTGATGGGGATAGATATGAAGTATATTTTAATGATATCTTGATTCAATTAGCGAGTAAGATTTTAAACGAAGAGTAAAACAACCCGCTCCTGGCGGGGTCTTAACCAATACATATTATATATGGATGCAACACTTTCCTTTTGGAATAGGTCTATGTCTCAACAATTCACAATCAACAAAACCTTCAATGATGTTCAACATTATGAGAACTATGTTGCGAAGATGAAGTCACTCGGATACACCGAGGATGAGACTTGGACTAAAGATGAGGTACTCATCGCTCATTTACGTGAGGGCTTTAATAAAGCCATCGCTAACTCTAACATCAAGGTAGTAGTCCTTGAAAACCGCTTGTTTCAATAGCGGTGTCTTAACCAAAATAAAAGCTTATGAAATTGAATAGTGTTAAAGAGCCTTGGAACGAATTCGGAAAGAAGGGTATAAGAGGTATGGTGAATTTAGTTGGTCTTGGGTTTCATCCCGACAATGACTTTCACGATTACATTGATAGTAGCGGTACTAAATCATTTAGTGATGAAGATTGCGACATGTGTAATGAGTTGTTAGATTGGTATCACGAAGCGTTTGCTAATCGTAAGGAATGTATATATGGATATACTATTGATATCATGAAGGAAGGCTTCCCAAATGTTTTTGCCGAGTAACCAATGCCCCCTCATATAGAGGGTGGTCTTAACCAAAATATTTTATTATGTCTTACAATGGATACACCTCTTACGAGGCTTGGAATGTTGCTCTATGGATTGATAATACATACGAACTTCAAAAGACCTTCAATCGCCTGGTTGAGCTTGCAAATGATGAGCGTATCATGGGCGCGAAGCAAGACCTTATCACAATCATGAGAGCCGAATGCTTTAGTGAGTTTGGTGGAGATTGCAACCCCGATGGGGTATTAGTAACGAGAGAACGACTTGATGAATACGCAAGTATGTTTTTTGAATACCAAGGTGCATAGCACCTCGGTCTTAACCAATACATATTACTATGTTAGACTTACATTCGGTATATACACGAGATGAATTGTGTATAGCATTCGTGAGATTTGTAAACGCTCACAACCTGAGCCAAGAAGAGCTAAAGGATACGGATTACCTCCGTGACATTTATGCTAACTTCATTGAAGACCTATAGATGCGTTGCATCTATGGTATTAACCAAAATATATGTCTTATGACAACTAATCAAGATTACTTATTTATGAACGAAAACATAGGTAAGAAGTGCGTTATTACTAATAACATAGGAACAATTAGCGACCATATTGGCTACAAAGGGCAAACCTTAACTATAGAGTCCGTTTCCGATGATGGCTTCTATATATTAAATGGAGTCTATTGTTGTGACCATAACGAAGTAAATATTATTAACCTTTAAAAACTTGTATATGCCTAAGAAGTATAGAAACAAGAATGGCGAGATGTTGTACATCTTCGCTTGGAAAGGTGGTGGTGGTAACATGGTTTACGCCCCATCTAAAGCGGTAGCTCGTAAAAGAGCGATTGCTTTTGGTAAGGGACTATCCGACTCTAATGGTCGCCCTTACGACTACGAGGTATCTCGTGGTGTTGTTTTAGTGCCGAGCATGGACACCCTCCATGCCGTTACAACTTTCCAGGAGTACCTGGAATTTGACCGTGGACTCGCTATGATGGCGTGGTAAATCACAATCATCTATGAATGGGCACTCCGCCTATTCGGTTTTAACCAATACATTTTATTATGTTAGTATTATGGGTGCGTAGGATTGGTCAAACTAACTTATTCAATACCTACGGAGTGAAGATCGGTAAGTATAAGTACATGACCGATGAGAAGGTTGATGACATTTCAAGAGGAATTATTTTTGACATGAAATTGAATCAGCACTTCGGATGGAAATTATTATTCTAAAGTATGAGGGGCATCGCTCCTCGGTATTAACCAAAAGGACAAGTGCTACCTTGGTGGTCGGAGTGCTTAGTATTTAGCAATACGTTAGTTAACATCTCATGGATGTAAAACAGAGGTTCAAATCCTCGCTTGTCCACAACTTTAAATCAATTTACTATGTCAAATGTGAAACAGTCTTTGAAGACTATAAACTCAAAGCTTGACTCCGTATTGGAGTATTGCGTGGTCATGGACAAGACTCTTCTGGTCCATAAGTTAAAAGAGGTAGAGAATGAAATCGCTTTACTTGAAGTTCAATTACAAAATAATTAATAATGGTAACAGTTATGGATTACTTGGAGGCTAGAGTAGAAGCTCTCCAATCGCAACTAGAGTTGCAACGACAAATCAATGAAGTAGAGGGTAAAGTGCCGATTGATCCTGTTAGGGCAATCTACCTTATCCAACACCTTAACACCAAGTACGGAATACCGATGACTCATCTAGCTGATAGGTTGGGAGTTACACGTGAGTGGTTAAGGCAGAACTTGAAGGAAACCAGGATCACAAAGCCAATGCAAAATAGTGTGCAATCAATGGTAGAGGATATGATATCCGACCTCCAACTAGTTCTGGTTGAGGAACTTATCTAATTTAATTAAAGTAAAACTTTAAGTGTATGAGAGTATATTCAGCAAAATCCCACTTGCGTGGTGGGTTGGAGGGCATCTCCATGATCTTATTTTGGGTAGCGGTAATCACTTTTCAGCTACAAAATACAACGACTTTGGTCGCAATGTTTGTGTCATCTGTCGTTTTCTTCACTGCCTCACGACTAGTGAAAGTAGATAAGGTATTCAAGACCAGGTGATTATGCGATTTGACTTTTTAAATAAAATCGTCTAACTTCCCCGAACAGGTTACGTTCCTCTTGTGTGGCGCACCCAAGCGCCCTCACATATTCACATTAGGGGCATACTATATAATTTAATTAAAATCAATTACTATGGCGAACTATCAGTTCAAAACCACCAACATCAAGGGTAAACAGTATGTTGAGGTTAACGAGAGAATAAAGTTCTTTCGCTTAGATGAGCAGTACAAAGGATACTGCTTAGAATCCGAGATGGTGCATCTCACTAACGATACGGTTTGTATTAAGGCTATTATAAAAGATGCCTCAGATCGTGTAGTTGCAACAGGTGTTGCGTATGAAGAGAAAGGTGCATCACGTATTAATTCTACATCTTACGTAGAAAATTGTGAGACCTCAGCATGGGGTCGTGCATTAGCTAACTTAGGTATAGGTATAGATACATCTATTGCATCTAGTAGTGAAGTAGCAAACGCTATATCCCAACAAACGGGTAGCGGTACTGCTCCTTCCAATGATACTGATGTTTTTGGTAAGTCAGTAGACTATATTAAGAATGCTAAGAGCAAGAGTGCGAAGGAGACCGCTTACAATCAAGTACTAGTTAAGTATGGTAAGGAGTTTAGCGATAAGCAAAAGGCAGCACTAAAGAAATTTGTGTAATGGATTTCGCTGCTAAACTTATGGAGCGGACAGGGAAGGGATACCTTTCCTACTCCGCTATTAAATTCGCTGCCGATGGAGCAGATCAACAAGACATGAAACTTTTTGAGCTTTACATGAAGGGTAAACTTTATAAGGAAAGCGATGCATTTACGTTTGGTAGCGTATACGACAAGTTGCTACTAGAACCAGAGACCTTTACGGATGAGTTCTATGTTATCTACGATGAGGAGATAGTAAAAGAAATCGGTGGTTCTAAGCCTAGGTCTACCAAGAAGTATAAGGATTGGAAAGAAGAAGAAAGCCATACCGCTATTGAAAGTGGTAAGCGTGTTATCACCGAGGACTTGATAAAACAAGCCGAGGATATGATTGTACGTTTGGATGAATCGGAGATCATGAACCCCGACACAGGTGAGATGATTCCTGTCCGTAGATTCTTACAAGGCAAGGCTCAATACGAAATCGTTGATTGGATTGAAGACATCCCTGTCCGTGGATTTTTAGATGTACGTGGTGATGGTTTCATTACGGACTCAAAGACAACACGTAGCCTATCGGGTTTCAAATGGGATGTAGGCAAGATGTCTTACGACATTCAAGCATTCATCTATAGTCATGTTGAGGCAGAACCTAATTTCTATTGGGTCGCTCAATCAAAATCAGTACCCTACACTGTGGCGGTATACAAAGCTTCTAAACGCACCCTATCAATGGGTGAGGCTAAGTTTTGGTCAGCCATTACCAACATCATGAGATGGTTGGATTCACCAGAGAAAGAGACATCGTCTTTTGCTATTTACAAAGAAATTTAATTAACCTTTAAAATTAATGTTATGTCACAAGACAAGGTTTTTGCAGGCTACTTTGAGCCATTGAAGAAGTGGAACGATTCCACACGTAAGTATGAGGATATTGACCTCAGCAAAGTAAGTATTGTTGGTAAATTCAACTTTACATTAAATGAGTTAGAAGACATCAAGAAGTATGCTTCTAATCCTAAAGATGCGGATAAGCCAAGACGTGTTTATCTTGAGCTTAAAACCTCTAAAAAGGGTAGCCTCTATGCTGAGGTACAAGACCCTAACACATGGGGAGACAAAGGTGGTAGCAGTAATGCAGGATCGCCTAAAGAAGCTTTTGGTGGTAGCGATGGTTTACCATTCTAAGTGGAGTAATGCGATAGCATTATTTGCCCAAATGAATTGGGGGGTTCAGGTGTTAGCACTTGAGCCTCCCTTTTTTTTGGGAGAGCAAAAAGGTAAGAAGATTACGTTTGAAGGCGTAATCCTAAAACAATACCAAGGCAAAATCAATATCACAATCAACAGTAACACCGATTACTTGTGTTTAGTGTTTGATAATAAGCCTGGTGACAACCTTATACTGCTACGTACACAAGATGTTTTGGATATCGTAAGCAGACCGTTTGAAGTAATAGAGATTGTACCGCACATTAGACTAAAAGATAAAGTAGAGATAAGCCATGAGGGAGATTAATTATAACGAAGTTCTTGTATCCTATCACAAGGGTATAAAAAAAACTAGCATTCATCATATAGATACTTGGGTCATAGGACCAGAGACTAAGCCTCACAAAATCAATATGAATAACGCAATGATTAAGCAGTTGGAAGCTCGTGTGTACCCTAAAAAGTACAAAGGAGTAAGGAAAATCATGGTTATTAACATAATTTCAACAAAATATCTTGGAGATAGTTTCTATTATCAGTAGATTAGTATCAAATAATTCAATTTATGTCCTATACCGATAATCCCGAACACAAGCACATCATAGATTGCGTGCTTAAACAAAACGCATTGATGTTTGCAAACCTTGGCTCAGATAGTTCTAAGTTAGACTACGAGAAAGCTAAAATCAAAGAAAGACAAAAGCTCCGCAAAATAACGCACCTTGATCCTGAAAAGATAGAACGTCTTGTAAGGGATTCTCTAGACGACTAAAGAATGAAGTCATACGAGAAGGGAGCAATTGGGGAACATCGTGTAGTTGCCGACCTCATAAGCAAAGGATATCGTGTACATAAACCCCTTTCTGAATCATTGCCTTACGACTTAGTTGTATCTATTAAAGGTTTCTTTTTTAAGATTCAAGTGAAATACGTGACTCTAACAAGAGGGTATGTTGAGACTAGCCCAAGATCTATAACGTCTAGAAAAAGTAGAGTTATAAATATAGATTTTGATTTACTAGCAATTTTCTGTCCCGACACCCAGGAATGTTATTACGTATGGCGCAATGAATTTGAAGGGAGCGTACGACTGAGAATTAATAAAACAAAAAACAATCAAGGCAAAGGTGTTCGCTTGGCTAAAGATTACACACAAATAAAATTTAATGAAAAATAGTAGAATAAACTTTTCCCAAATGATGAAGCTCTCTAGCGAGTTTAAAGCAATCGTTCAATGGTGGAACGAGTACTCATCAAAGAGCGGATTTACTGATAATAGACAAAGAGGAAACATCATATTAAAACACTCCTTCTTTGTATCGTGTCGTGAGTTAAGCGGTCTTTCTTTAAATGAGATAGGTCAAATCGTTAACAAAGATCACGCTACTGTTCTTCATGCAATGAAGCAACATAAAAATAATCTCATATACCTACCTACATACTCAGATGTGTACGAAGAGATTTACCATGGCATTAAGAATGCATTGGCTCTCAAGGGTATTCTACGTGAGGTAGAAAATATAAACGATGTACGTGAGCTTAGGTTTCGGCTAGTTAATATCTCAGAAAGATTGAGGATGAAGATACTAGAAGTTAACGACTTAAAAACAAAAGTTGAAGGCGCACCTGAGAAATTAAAGCAAGAGAATGCATTTCTAAAGAAACATAGCGGTCAAATATATGAACGCAATAAAAGATTAGAGAGTGAATTAGCCAGAGTAAAAAATTTAATATGAAAAACATGAAACAATTCTTACGCATAGCAAATGCTAGGTTAAGAAAACTGTATCCAAATAAGATGCAGAGAAAGGCTTGGGCTGCTAATATGTGGCGCAGATATGTTGAGAGACAGAACATAGAAAGAGACTTATAGAATAAGGTGTCTATACTATTAATTAAGCCTAATAATTGACAGCACCTTATAGTAATAGAGGGAGGGGTTTTTACTAACTTAATACTAAAATGAAATGGTTATTCGTTCCCTCCCTTTATTAACCCCACTGTACAGAATAAGGGTAAAATTGTACGTTTAAGCATACAAAATAAGGGTAAATTGTTTCATTATACGTACATACATATAACCTTTAAAATTAGGCGCACAGATATAAAAATGGGCGCAAACCTTTAACACCAAAGAGAAATGAAAATAATAATAGGAATCATTGTAATAGCACTACTTGCAATAGGTGCTTATTGGACGGGCAAGGCTTTTACTCCCAAAGAATTTTACGAAGAAGCCGACTGCTATATATGCTATGGACTTAAGATATGGGCTTTGTTTTGGTTAATTGTGGTAGCATCTTGGGGTGTTGGTAGTTTGGTTATGCAGTTACTTTAACAACAAACGAGAAATGATTGAAGTCACACTACTAATTATCGCAATTGCATTTGTATCACTCATCGTAGTGAAGGAAATCCAAGACTATCTTTTTTGGAGGCGCATTGACAAAGCATTTGAGAATGGTTTCAAAGAGATGAATGAATTATTGAAAAAGAAACTTGAAGGAGTTGAGGATAAAGACTTTTATTCTTATTGTATGAAAACCTTAAAAACAAAAGAGAAATGAAAACATTAGTTCAACTATTAAACGATGCCGTAGTAGAGGCAGATATTCGTGGACACAAAGGAAAAATCAATGTATCCCCTGCTTTTTTTGATATAAGGAATTACTCTGAAAAAGAAAAGTGTATAGGTTATTTAATCTACGCAGGTAGATTTGGTGGCTACGAGTTACAAAGGGACTCAAGTCTACAAGGATATGGCATAACCTTTAACACCAAAGAGAGATGAACGAAGAGATTAAAAAGATGGTCATGAGACATTGCGAGTTTCTCTCGTTCTACTTACAAGATTACGAGGAAAAGCTATCTACCGATCCATATAATGATGAG
>Ga0228617_1000284_pt1 | contig 25291 bp, 36 predicted proteins | sample 18DmetaG_FD_190061 | JGI IMG/M metagenome (GOLD analysis project Ga0228617, IMG submission 190061) | Seawater microbial communities from Monterey Bay, California, United States - 18D | ecosystem: Environmental > Aquatic > Marine > Coastal | place: USA: California | collected 2016-10-20
AGCACCATCGTCACCAACCAATACTGCAGCTAAATGAGGGGGTCTTTTTCCATTTTTTTTGATTTTAGAAACTGCTACTTTAATCTCTTCTTTTAAATCCTGGGCTGTTTTTTTACCGTCTAGTATAGTCATCTTATTTCATGTTTTGTAGCGTCTGCATGATGTGTTTACCTTTCCCGCCTTGCATCATTTTCATCATCTTACTCATTTGTTCAAACTGCTTGATGAGTTGGTTCACATCTTGAACTGTGGTACCAGAACCTTTAGCGATTCTCATTTTCCTACTTTGATTTAACAATTTTGGTTGACTGCGTTCTTTAGGGGTCATCGATCCGATAATGACTTCAATACCTTGAAAGGCATTGTCATCAATGTCAACATCCTTAACCATCTTTCCTACTCCAGGGATCATACCCATGAGGTCTTTCATATTCCCCATTTTTTTGACTTGCTGAATTTGAGAGAGAAAATCATCAAAACCAAATTGATTTTTGGCAATCTTTTTGTTGATTTTTCTGGCTTGCTCCTGATCAAATTGATCCTGTGCTCGCTCTACTAAAGTTACCACGTCACCCATCCCCAAAATTCGATCTGCCATACGATCTGGATAGAATACATCAAGGGCTTCCATTTTTTCTCCGGTACCGATAAACTTGATAGGTTTGTCAACTACAGATTTGATTGATAATGCTGCTCCCCCTCGAGTATCTCCATCGAGTTTGGTAAGAACAACTCCATCAAAATTTAAAATATCATTAAATGCTTTGGCTGTATTTACTGCGTCTTGACCAGTCATAGAGTCAACAACAAAAAGGGTCTCTGAAGGCTTGATCGCCTGATGTATGGCTTTGATCTCATCCATCAAAACTTCATCAACAGCTAAACGTCCTGCGGTGTCAATTATAACTAGGTCATGCTTGTCTTTTTTAGCGACTTTTAGTGCTGCTTTGGCAATTTTAACAGGATTTTTTTCTTCTCTATCTTCATAAATTTTTGCACCTACCTGCGCTGCTACCACACCTAATTGATCAATAGCAGCTGGACGGTAGACGTCACAGGCAACTAACAAGGGTTTTTTTGCATGCTTCTTTTTAAGGTGAAGAGCAAGTTTACCGCTAAATGTGGTTTTACCAGAACCTTGCAAGCCCGACATCAAAATAATCGTTGGACTTGAATCTAAATTGATTCCAACAGCATTAGAACCCATCAGTTCAACCAACTCATCTTTTACAATTTTGACTAATAATTGAGCTGGCTGAAGGCTTGTTAAGACCTTTTGTCCTAAAGCTTTTTCCTTTGCTCTTACCGTAAACTCTTTAGCTATCTTAAAATTTACATCAGCATCTAATAATGCTCGGCGAACTTCTTTAAGCGTTTCCGCAACATTGATCTCTGTGATCTTGCCGTGGCCTTTCAGTACTTGAAATGCCTTGTCAAGTTTCTTACTAAGATTGTCAAACATATGTATTAGTTCTGGTTACTTTCTCGCAAAAATAAGGAATGCAATTTGATTATTCTTTATTTGAATCCTTGGAATGAAACATCAATCCCATCACAACTGCGTGGGGAAAAGTAATTGCTGCAAGAAAAGAAAAGAAAATTGAAAGATATTGTTCCTCTGGTACATTTACTAAATAATAAAATAGCAACATACCCGTTAGAGCTAAAATCCAGTAAACTGCTGCTGCCTTCATATATTGAACTAATGAATAACGAGTGTTTGCTTCATAAATATAATTGAGCTGAGAGTTTAGGGAAGGAATACTGTGCCACAAAACAAAATACAATCCAAATCCAAATAACAAGCTGGCATTGGTAAATAAAAGTGCAAGTACAGCTAACAATAACAACTCCAATAGATAATGAGTTAGATTTCTTTTGCTTAAAACAAGGTATAGTAAAAATGACAAAAAAGACACTACTAAGCCAAACCAAAAAAACTGAAACGGTAATGCTACTCCCGTAATTTGATATATTATTTGAGCACTCTTTTCGTATTGAAATGTAAATATTGAGAAAAAAATAATTGCACCATATGAAAAGTAGAACACAAATGTATTCAATCTATCGGGTGTCCTTCCGCTCCAGTGCTGTTCGCCAAAATGATAACAGCTGACCAGTACAAAACTCAATAAGGCTATTTTTGGAATAAAAAAGAACAGTATAATCCCTAGTAAAACTACTCCTATATATAGGACAAAAAATTTAAAACCAGTTGCGCCATCATTTTGGCGAGTTTTTTTAGCAATAATTTTAAGGTCATTTGCTCCATGTAGTATTCCAAAAGACAAAATTCCGACAATCGCAACTAAATTTTGAACCCAAATTGGAGCAAAAAATGAAAAAATGATTGAAAATAGGCTGATCCCAAAAAAAAAGAAAAAATATTTTGGAGCTGTAAATGAGTCAGTTAGCGTTTTCAACAGAAAATATTTTAAATAAAATAGTAAGTAAGTTTAATTTTTTCTAAATTTATCTAAACAAAAACAAATAATTGATTTAATCATGGAAAAAATTCTAAGCTTAATGACTGTGGCACCAGCAATGGCCACTGACGACTACGTAGGGTTCACATTCTTCGTAGGATGTATGGCGATGATGGCAGCATCAGCGTTTTTCTTTCTCTCAATGAACTCGTTCGATAACAAATGGAAAACTTCTATTTTGGTGTCCGGACTAATCACGTTCATTGCAGCAGTTCACTATTGGTACATGCGTGACTATTGGGCAACCAATATGACCTCACCTACATTCTTTAGATATGTAGACTGGGTATTGACTGTACCACTAATGTGTGTTGAATTCTATTTAATCCTTAAAGCAGCAGGTGCTACAAAACAATTGATGTGGAAAATGATTTTCGCTTCTATGGTAATGTTAGTAACTGGTTACTTTGGAGAAGCTGTTTACACTACAGGGTCTGGTCCTGCAGTTTGGGGGCTTGTTTCTGGTCTTGCTTACTTTTGGATAGTCTACGAAATCTGGATTGGTGGAGCTGCGAAGCTTGCTGCCTCTGCAGGTGGAGCAGTTCAATCTGCACACAAAACTCTTTGCTGGTTCGTTCTTGTAGGATGGGCTATTTATCCTATCGGATATATGGCTGGTACTGAAGGATGGTACAGCGGAATTTTTGGTGGCCTTCCAATGGATGTTGTTTACAATGTAGGGGATGCTATCAACAAGATTGGATTTGGTTTGGTTGTTTACAACTTGGCTGTTCAATCTAAATAACCCTTTTTTGGGAAAATATTGCTATGAAAAAAAATCGCTCCTAAGAGCGATTTTTTTTTACATTCTTTCTGGCACTTGTATTCCCAAAAGCCCTAAACTGCTTTGAATAACCTTAGCAACCTCACTACACAAACTCAGTCTAAATAACTCTAACTCTTTATCATCTCCTCCTAAAATGGGAACATTTTGATAAAAAGAATTAAATAATTTGACTAGATCGTAAGTATAATTTGCAATAAGTGCAGGACTGTATTGCTTAGCAGCTTGCTGAATGGTTTCAGGATATGATAGCAACTGCTTTATAATATCTTTTTCTTTAAAATTGATTTCTACTATTTTATGAGCCTGAGAACGAACAGCTTTACTCCTAAGTATAGATTGAATTCTAGCATAAGTATACTGAATAAAAGGACCGGTATTTCCAGCAAAATCAACTGAAGTTTTTGAATCGAAGAGTATACTCTTCTTGGGATCTACCTTAAGTATAAAATATTTTAAAGCACCTAGGCCAGTGGTACGATAAAGAAGCTTTTTGTCATCAAGAGACATTCCTTCAAGCTTTCCAAGCTCTTCTGAAAGACTTGCTGCGGTGGCCGTCATTTCATCCATTAAGTCGTCTGCATCCACAACTGTACCTTCTCTACTCTTCATCTTACCCTCTGGCAAATCTACCATCCCATAACTCAAATGATAAAGGGAATCAGCCCAGGAATAACCTAACTTCTTTAATATAAAAAATAAGACTTTAAAATGATAATCCTGTTCATTTCCAACAGTATAAATCATACCGTCCATCATTGGATTGTCCTTGAAACGCTGTAAAGCCGTTCCTAGATCTTGAGTCATGTATACAGCTGTACCGTCTGATCGGAGTAATAGCTTTTCATCTAATCCTTCTTCAGTAAGATCTACCCAAACAGAACCGTCATCTTTTTTGTAAAAAATTGATTTTTCTAAACCTTGTTCAATCAGCTCCTTACCTAATAAGTAGGTTTTGCTTTCATAATAATATGAGTCAAAGGACACTCCAAGGTTCGAGTAGGTAGTTTCAAATCCTTTATAAACCCAATTATTCATTTTTTTCCAAAGGGAAACTACTTCAGCGTCACCCGACTCCCAGGCTCTTAGCATTTGCTGAGCTTCTAAAAATAATGGGGCTTGCACTTTAGCCTTTTCTATTTCCATTCCTTTAGAAATCAATGAATCAATCTCCTTTTTGTGTTCTTGATTAAAACGGACGTAATAATTACCTACTAATTTATCTCCTTTTACACCTGAAGTCTCAGGAGTTTCTCCGTTTCCATAATGCTTCCATGCAACCATGGATTTACAAATATGTATCCCACGGTCGTTAATGATTTGTGTTTTGAGCACATTTTTACCACTGGCTTCTAAAATTTGAGCTACAGCATAACCCAATAAATTATTTCTTATATGTCCTAAATGAAGTGGCTTATTGGTATTTGGGGAAGAATACTCGACCAAATAAACTGATTTAGAATCTGGCTTTACATGACCGTAGTTTTGGGATTCAGAGATTGCTTTCATCGCTTTGACATAATAAGCATCTGCAATACTTATATTTAAAAAGCCTTTTACGACATTATAATCAGTGACCCACTCAGTATGGGACTTGAGGAAATCACCCAATTGATTTGACAGTTCTAGTGGATTTGTCTTGATAAAACGCAATAAAGAAAAAATCACTAAAGTAAGATCGCCCTCAAACTCTTTTCGAGTGGCTTGAAACTCAAGGTTAGTGACAGTTAAATCAAAAGTCTCTTTTAAATAAGGCTTTAAAGCCTCTGAAATCTGTTGCGTTAGTGATTGCATAAATGAGTTTCGACAAAGATAATTATTGTAAACCAATTTGAGTGATCAATTCAATGGCTTTCAGGTCGAATTCTCCTGTAAATTTATCCCTATCATACCGTCAAATTTTCTTTCAAAAACTCATTCTAAAAAAATATACTTAGTCTAGAAGCTGTATCTTAGCAGCTTAATGTTAGTTAATATATCTTACAACAATCCTGAGGTCAGACGGAAGATTGAAGATGCTGTTGGAAAACCTTTTTCCTTGCAAAAACGATGGAAACTTGGTGGAATTGGCTCTCCAAAACTTTTTATGAATAGTTGTTCGATTGAAATTCATAATCTGATGATACTGGATCATAACATCAATCAATGTAATATTGAATTGCGCCCAAGAGGGCTAATTGTCCATTTTAGGAGCCTTTTAGAAACTTATGGATTAGTAATCCCCTACTTCAAGCTTAAGGTGTATAAGGGAAAAGCAGAGGAATATTCCATTTACATGGATAAGCATTTTATTAAAGTTTTGGCAGATAATAAAAGCATTCATCAATTCTTTAAAAAAGTAGCTGATGAAAAGATATTAAATACTCCAACCTCCTTTGAAGACCTTTAGCGGATTAGAATGATCGTGCAATCTTCCCCGTGTAAATCTGACGTGGACGCCCAATAGGTTCATTATTTTTTCTCATCTCCAACCACTGAGCAATCCATCCTGGTAGTCGTCCGAGAGCAAACATTACAGTAAACATTTCCGTTGGAATACCCAAAGCGCGATAGATAATTCCAGAATAGAAATCGACGTTAGGATATAGTTTTCGTTCGATAAAATAAGGATCCCTTAAGGCTTCTTGTTCAAGTCCTTTAGCAATCTCAAGTACAGGATCATTAATTCCCAATTCTTGAAGGACCTCATCAGCAGCTTTTTTGATTATTCTAGCTCTAGGATCAAAGTTTTTATAAACTCGATGACCAAATCCCATCAAACGGAAAGGATCATTTTTGTCTTTGGCTTTTGCCATATATTTTTTGGTGTCTCCACCGTCTGCTTGTATGGCTTCAAGCATTTCAATCACTGCTTGGTTGGCACCTCCGTGAAGTGGTCCCCAAAGCGCTGAAATACCAGCAGATACTGAAGCGAAAAGTCCTGCGTGAGACGAGCCTACAATACGAACTGTAGAAGTTGAACAGTTCTGCTCATGATCTGCGTGTAAAATCAATAATTTGTTCAGTGCATTGACCAATACTGGACTGGGCTCAAAATCTTGATGTGGTAATTTAAACATCATGTGAGCGAGATTTTCCACATAAGACAGCGAAGTATTGGCATAATTCAAAGGTAAACCTTTAACCTTACGATGAGTCCAGGAGGCAAGTATAGGAAATTTGGCAATCAACATAATAATCGCCTCTCGCATATCTGCTTCTGATTCTATGTCAACTGAATTTGGATTAAATGCAATCAGGCCTGAAGTCAGAGAAGAAAGTACTCCCATTGGATGAGCTGCCTTTGGAAAACTCTTTAAGATTAACTTTAAATCTTCATCAACTAATGAATCTTCTCGAATTTCTTTATTCAATAAATCCAACTCACTTTTAGTGGGCAATTCTCCAAAGATTAGCAAAAAAGCCACCTCTATAAAGCTTGATTTTTCACATAAATCTTCTATAGAGTACCCTCGATATCTTAGGATTCCTTCTTCACCGTTTAAAAAAGTAACTCCACTTTTACAAGAGCCCGTATTTTTATATCCAGGATCATATGTAATTAAACCTGTTTGGGCTCTTAAGCTTTTAATGTCAATACCTTTTTCATTCTCAGAACCTTCAACTAATGGAAAATCAAAGGTCTTATCCTGATAGGTAAGTTTTACTGAATCACTCATTTTAAATCATCTTTATTTATTCAACTATCCTAACTGTACTCAATAAAGAAGTGGGGCTTTACTTTAAGCTATCTTATTTTACTTAAATGCTTTTTTTCCTGGAAAATAAGCTTGACGCTCCAATGCTTCTTCAATACGCAACAACTGATTGTATTTTGCCATACGGTCACTTCTCGAAGCAGAACCTGTCTTTATCTGTCCTGTATTAAGGGCAACTGCTAAATCAGCTATTGTATTATCCTCTGTCTCTCCAGAACGGTGTGACATCACGGAAGTATAACCTGCTCGGTGAGCCATATCAACAGCGGCAATAGTCTCGGATAAAGTACCGATTTGATTTACCTTAATCAAAATGGAATTTGCTATACCTTCATCTATCCCTCTACTTAAACGCTCAACATTAGTCACGAAAAGATCGTCACCAACGAGTTGAACACGATCTCCTGCTTTCTCAGTGAGTAATTTCCATCCTTCCCAATCATTTTCATCCATTCCGTCTTCAATTGAGATGATGGGATATTTGGCGCTCAATTCTGCTAAATAGCTCGCTTGCTCCTCGGAATTTCTTTTGACTCCATTATCGCCTTCAAAAAGGGTGTAATCATAAACCCCGTTTTCGTAAAACTCTGCTGCTGCACAATCCAAAGCTATCATGACTTCTTCTTCGGGTTTATAGCCTGCGTTTTGAATTGCTTTTAAAATGGTGTCTAGAGCATCTTCTGTGCCATCTAAAGAGGGAGCAAATCCTCCTTCATCACCAACAGCAGTACTTAAATTTCTGTCGTGAAGTACTTTTTTTAGTTGATGAAAAATCTCAGACCCCATTTGCATGGCGTGAGTAAATGACTTAGCTCCTACAGGCATTACCATAAATTCTTGAAAGGCAATAGGTGCGTCGGAATGTGAACCCCCATTAATAATGTTCATCATGGGTACGGGCAAGGTTTTAGCACTTACACCACCTATATATCGATATAAAGGAAGCCCAAGTTCATTTGCAGCAGCTTTAGCTGCAGCTAGGGAAACTCCTAAAATCGCATTTGCCCCAAGTTTTGATTTGTTGGTTGTACCATCCAAATCAATCATAGATTGATCAATGATTTCTTGTTCAAGCACTGATGTTCCAATAATTTCTTGGGCAATAACATTGTTTACATTATCAACAGCATTGCCAACGGCTTTACCCATATAAGCACTTCCTCCGTCTCTTAGTTCTACTGCTTCATGCTCTCCAGTAGAAGCCCCTGAAGGAACTGCTGCTCTTCCCAAAATGCCGTTTTCAGTGATTACATCTACTTCTACAGTTGGGTTCCCTCTAGAATCAAAAATCTGCCTCGCATGCACGCTAATAATGATACTCATGTGTGTTTAAATTAAAGTGGTTTTATTTGAATATTATTGGTTTTCTAAAATTTCTTTGAATTGATCAAAAAGGTAAACTGAATCGTTTGTTCCGGGTCCTGCTTCAGGATGATACTGAACCGAAAAGCAGTTTTTACCATTCAAACGCATCCCTGCAAGGGTTTGGTCATTTAAATGAATATGGGTTATCTCAACATCGGGGTGATTTATAGCAGCTTCCATATCTACCGCAAATCCGTGATTTTGTGATGTGATTTCTCCTTTACCGGTCAGTACATTTTTAACAGGATGGTTGATTCCTCGATGACCATTAAACATTTTAAAGGTTGGTATACCGCTAGCTAGTGCTATGATCTGGTGCCCTAGACATATTCCAAACAAAGGTTTGTCTGAATCAATTATTTGCTTTGCAACATGTTGAACAGATTCAAGCGGTTGGGGATCTCCTGGGCCATTTGAAATAAAAAATCCATCAGGATTCCAAGCAGCCATAGTTTCTAAGGAAGTATCATAAGGAAAAACTTTTACATACATATCTCTTGCAGCCATGTGCTTTAAGATGTTGCGCTTAATTCCTAAATCTAAAGCTGCTATTTTATAGCTTGCATTCGGATCTCCATAAGTATAGGCCTCTTTAGTAGATACTTTAGATGCCAGCTCCAAACCTTCCATACTAGGAGCATTTTGCAATTCTTTGACTAACTCATCTTCTCTTTCTACCTCTGTTGAAATTACGGCATTCATGGCGCCGTTTTCACGAATGTAGTTGACTAAAGCACGGGTATCAACATCTGAAATGGTAACCAGTTTATACTTTTCAAAATAGTGGAATAAAGACATTTCAGCAACAGCTCTTGAATAAGAAAAGCTAAAATCTTTACAAATAAGTCCTGAAATCGAAATTCTATCCCATTGAGAATCGCTTTCTAGAAAGCCATAGTTACCAATATGGGTATTGGTCGTGACCATTATCTGACCAAAATATGAGGGATCGGTAAAGATTTCTTGGTAGCCGGTCATACCGGTATTGAAACAAATTTCACCAAAAGATGAACCCTCAATACCAATTGATTTGCCGTAAAATTTAGTGCCGTCTGCTAAGAGTACAAATGCTTTTTTTCTAGATTGATATTTCATATTAATTATTTACAAAATAAACCAAAAAAAAGGATAAACTAAAACGTTTATCCTTTTAAATTAATGAGAATTAAATAGAACAATGTAATTATTCTCCATCTTTATTTTCTGATTCTTTCCCTTCGTTTTTTGGAGCTTCAGCTAGCTTTTTGGGAGCCGCTGTTTCAACCTCATCGACTTTTTTCTCCACTGCTGGAACTTCAACTTTATCTTCAACAACTGCCTCTGCTGTTGAAGCTGATGATGCAGTTGATTTTGATTTCCCTCCACGTCTTCTAGACTTTTTCTTGGCTTTTTCTTCGGTTTTATAAACCTCGTTAAAATCAACCAATTCAATCATTGCCATGTCAGCATTATCACCCAATCGGTTCCCTAATTTAATGATTCGGGTATATCCTCCTGGACGGTCACCTACTTTCGACGCAACTTCTCTAAACAATTCTGATACTGCTATTTTATCTCTTAAAGAAGAGAAAGCCAAACGTCTGTTGTGAGTGGTGTCTGATTTTGATTTGGTAATAATAGGCTCAATAAACCGCTTTAGCGCTTTTGCTTTAGTTGCCGTTGTATTGATTCTCTTATGCTCAATTAATGAACAAGCCATATTGGCTAGCATTGATTTTCTGTGGGCGGTCTTTCGACCCAAGTGAATTACTTTCTTTCCGTGTCTCATTTTCCTTTCTTAAAAATGTGGATTAATCTTTATCTAACTTGTACTTCGCTAAGTCCATTCCGAATGAAAGACCTTTGAGAACAACGAGTTCTTCTAATTCTGTCAACGACTTTTTACCAAAGTTTCTAAACTTCATCAGATCGTTTTTGTTATACGAAACTAAATCGCCAAGAGTATCAACTTCTGCTGCTTTTAAACAATTTAAAGCACGAACTGAAAGGTCCATATCTACCAATTTAGTTTTTAGCAACTGACGCATATGCAATGATTCTTCATCGTAGGTTTCAGCTTGAGCTATTTCGTCAGCTTCTAGAGTGATGCGCTCATCAGAGAACAATAAGAAATGGTGAATTAGCGTCTTGGCTGCTTCGGTAAGGGCATCTTTAGGATGAATAGATCCATCTGTGATTACTTCGAATATTAATTTTTCGTAATCAGTTTTTTGCTCTACACGAAAGTTTTCTATGCTGTATTTTACATTCTTTACAGGAGTAAAAATAGAATCAATGGCAATTACACCAAACTCAGCATTTGTCTTTTTATTTTCTTCTGCTGGAACATATCCTCTTCCTTTTTCGATGGTAATTTCCATATTCATTTGTACATCTTTACCAAGATTACAAACGACCAGGTCAGGGTTTAAAACTTGAAATCCAGAAATAAATTTCTGAAAGTCTGCAGCTTTGAGTTGTTCTTGACCTCCAATAGAAAGGGTTACTTTTTCTTCCTCGATTTCGTCGATCTGACGCTTAAATCGAATTTGTTTCAGGTTCAAAATAATCTCTGTAACATCTTCGACTACTCCAGGAATGGTAGAAAACTCATGCTCGACGTTTTCAAGCTTTACAGAAGTTATTGCGAAGCCTTCTAGTGAGGATAATAATACACGTCTAAGTGCATTCCCTACTGTAAGACCGTATCCAGGTTCTAAAGGGCGAAATTCAAATTTGCCTTCGAACTCTGAGGAGTCGATCATAATAACTTTATCCGGTTTTTGAAAATTCAGTATTGCCATAATTTGCTTCCGTTTGCTTATTTAGAGTATAATTCTACGATTAATTGTTCCTTAATGTTCTCAGGAATTTGAAGTCGTTCAGGAACATTTACATATGTTCCTTGAAGCTGATCACTATTCCAGCTTAACCATTCGTAAGCAGAAGAGTCTTTCCCTTTTGCTTCAATTATAATATTTAAAGATTTTGATTTTTCTCTAATACCTACGACATCTCCCGCTTTTACTTGGTAAGAGGGTATATTAACTATAGAACCGTTTACGATAATGTGTCGGTGAGAAACCAGCTGACGTGCACCACTTCTTGAGGGTGAAAGACCAAATCGGTAAACCACATTATCCAATCTAGATTCACACAATTGAAGTAACACTTCACCTGTTACACCTTTGCTTCTGCTTGCTTTTTCAAAAAGGTTGCGGAACTGACGTTCTAGGATACCGTATGTAAACTTCGCTTTTTGCTTCTCCATGAGCTGAACAGCATATTCGGATTTTTTACCTCTTCGTCTCACATTGCCGTGCTGTCCTGGAGGATAATTTCTTTTTTCGAAAGATTTGTCCTCTCCGAAGATGGGCTCACCAAATTTTCGAGCAATTTTTGTTTTTGGACCAGTATATCTTGCCATAATTGGATTTTTTTGAACAGAGAGCTATGAATTAAGGTCACTTCCTTCGATAGCTAGTAAACTGCTCTTGATATTAATATTAAACTCTTCTGCGTTTGGGGGGTCTACAACCGTTATGAGGTAATGGAGTCACATCGATGATTTCCATGACTTCTATACCGTTGTTGTGTAATGTTCTGATTGCCGATTCACGACCATTCCCAGGTCCTTTGACATACACTTTCACTTTGCGCAAGCCAGCCTCTTGAGCTGTCTTAGCACAGTCTTCTGCAGCTGTTTGTGCTGCATAAGGTGTATTCTTCTTAGATCCTCTGAATCCCATCTTACCAGCAGAAGACCAAGAAATAACTTCGCCTTTTGTATTGGTAAGAGAAATGATGATGTTATTGAAAGAAGCTGTTACATGGGCTTCCCCAATTGACTCAACAATTACTTTTCTTTTTTTTCCTGCTGTTTTAGCCATAATTACAAACTATTATTTAGTTGCTTTCTTTTTATTTGCTACCGTCTTACGTTTCCCTTTTCTAGTACGCGAGTTATTTTTTGTTCGCTGTCCACGTAAGGGCAATCCAGATCTGTGGCGGATTCCTCTATAGCATCCAATATCCATCAAACGTTTAATATTGAGTTGTACTTCTGAACGCAGTTCCCCTTCAATTTTAAAAGAGCTTACTGCCTCACGGATAAGCCCTGTCTCATCATCCGTCCAATCAGATACTTTTTTATTTTCATCTACTTTAGCCGTTTCCAAAATACTTTGTGCACGACTTCTACCGATACCGAAAATATAGGTAAGGGCGATAACGCCTCTTTTTTGCTTTGGAATGTCTACTCCTGATATTCTAGCCATAATTAACCTTGTCTTTGTTTGAATCTAGGATTTTTTTTGTTGATCACGTACAAGCGACCTTTTCGTCGTACGATTTTGCAGTCTGCACTGCGTTTTTTTAATGATGCTCTTACTTTCATAACTATGAATTATATTTTAAAATCTAAAAGTGATCCTCGCTTTTGTTAAATCGTAAGGACTCATTTCCAGTTTAACTTTATCTCCTGGTAATAACTTAATATAGTGCAAACGCATCTTTCCGGAAATATGGGCAGTTACTACATGTCCATTTTCAAGCTCAACGCGAAACATTGCATTAGACAATGCCTCTATGATGGTTCCTTCTTGTTCTATTGCCGCTTGTTTTGCCATATACTTAGTTTGTTCCTCTTCTTGTTTTTCCAGATTTCATCAACCCATCATAGTGTCGATTCAATAAGTATGAATTTACTTGCTGTATAGTGTCAATCGCCACACCTACCATAATGAGAAGTGATGTCCCTCCATAAAACAAGGCCCAGCCTTGCTGAATCCCAATCAACTTAACTACTAAAGCAGGGAATACTGCAATTCCAGCTAAGAATAATGAACCAGGAAAAGTGATGTGAGACATTACCGTGTCTAAATATTCAGAGGTTTCATTTCCAGGTCGAATCCCGGGTACAAATCCACCACTGCGTTTTAAATCGTCAGACATTTTGTTTGTCGGCACTGTAATCGCTGTATAGAAGTAAGTAAACACAATAATTAGTAGTGCAAACAGCACGTTGTACCAAAGCCCAAAAATATCAGAAAAATTTGCTTGCATCCATTGTCCGATATCGGAATCACCAAGAGCGCCTCCAATGTATGCAGGTGCAAACATGATTGCTTGAGCAAAAATTATAGGCATTACTCCTGAAGCATTAAGCTTTAAAGGTATGTATTGTCTCGATCCGTAAACAGTTCGATCAGAAGTTGATCCCCCAGCTTGTCTTCTCGCATACTGAACTGGTATTCTTCTCACAGCCAATGTCAAGAGTATTGAAAGTAATATGATTACAATCCAAAGGACCAATTCAATAAGGATTAGCATCAAGCCTCCATTGTTTTCAGAAACTCTTGAGATAAATTCTTGAGTAAACGAAAGCGGTAAGTTGGCAATAATACCAACCATAATTAATAATGAGATACCGTTTCCGATACCTTTATCTGTAATTTTCTCCCCAAGCCACATGGCAAAAATGGTCCCTGTAACCAATATGATGACAGAAGAAATGATGAAAAGGGGTCCTTTACCCAGTACAAACGCACTTTCTGGAACACCTAGTGCACTCAAACCGTAAAGATATGCTGGCGCTTGCACTACACAAATAAGAATGGTTAACCAGCGTGTAATTTGATTGATTTTCTTTCTTCCGCTTTCACCTTCTTTCTGAAGTTTTTGAAGGTAAGGCACAGCGATACCCATCAATTGAACTACAATAGAAGCTGAGATATAGGGCATGATACCAAGCGCAAACACAGAAGCATTTGCGAAAGCACCTCCAGTAAAAGCGTTTAGAATACCTAAAAGACCTCCTCCGTCAGTACGGCTGCTTAAAGCAGCAAGCTGAACAGGATCAATCCCCGGCAATACCACTTGCGCTCCAAGACGGTATACCAATAACATCCCTAACGTCAAGAGTACTCGATCTCGGAGTTCTTCGATTTTGTAAATGTTATAAAGGGTTTCTAAAACTTTTTTCATTGGGGATAATATTAAACGATTACAGCTTCTCCTCCAGCAGCCTCGATAGCCGCTTTTGCTGATGCTGAAAATTTATGCGCACTCACATTAATCGAGCCCTCGATTTTACCGCGACCTAATATTTTTACCAGATCATTTTTATGAGCTAAACGCAATTCTACAATCTTTTCTAAAGTGAGTTCTTTTTTGACTTTTTTATCATTCAATAGACTCTGAAGTGTATCTAGATTGATCGCTGTGTATTCTTTTCTATTGATATTTTTAAAACCAAATTTTGGCACACGTCTTTGCAGGGGCATTTGACCTCCTTCAAATCCAATTTTCTTGGAATATCCTGAACGAGATTTTGCTCCTTTATGTCCTCTTGCAGCAGTTCCTCCTTTTCCGGATGCTTGACCTCTCCCTAAACGCTTTCCGGCAGTTTTGGTTGATCCTGGAGCAGGTGTTAAATTTTCTAAACTCATAATGAATTATTTATACTTCGGTTACGCTAACCAAATGTTTTACTTTTTGAATCATTCCCAAGATACTTGGAGTAGCTTCGTGAGTGACTTCTTTTCCGATGCCTCTCAATCCAAGTGATTCGAGTACCTTTTTTTGGTTACTGATCCGCTTAATGCTACTTTTTACTTGTTTTACTTTTATCTGTGCCATTATTCGATTGCTTATCCGTTAAAGACTTTATCAAGTGAAATACCTCTTTGTTCTGCAATACGCTGAGGGTTTCTCAACTGGAGAAGTGCATCAAAAGTAGCCTTTACAACATTGTGTGGATTAGAAGATCCTTGTGATTTTGATAGTACATTGTGAACCCCAACAGCTTCCAACACGGCACGAACTGCTCCACCAGCAATAACTCCTGTACCTTCAGAGGCAGGCTTTAAAAAGACACGTGCTCCTCCGTACTTCCCTTTCTGCTCATGAGGTAATGTACCTTTATCGACAGGAATACGAATCAAGTTTTTCTTAGCATCTTCAACGGCTTTGGCAATAGCTTCAGAAACCTCCTTTGACTTTCCTAGACCTTGGCCAACTACTCCATTCTCATCACCTACCACAACAATGGCAGAGAATCCAAATGCACGCCCCCCTTTTGTTACCTTGGTTACCCGTTGAACACCTACTAAACGATCTTTCAAATCCAGACCTGCAGGCTTAACTAATTCTACGTTTTTATAATCTTGATACATATCTTATTAAAATTTTAATCCTCCTTCGCGAGCACCTTCTGCTAATGCTTTTACTCTGCCGTGATATAAATAACCTCCACGGTCAAATTTTACTTCTGAAACTCCTGCTTTAGTTGCCAATTGTCCAATACGCATTCCAACATTGGAAGCTATTTCAATTTTAGTGGTCAACTTAGCGTCTGCAGTTTCTTTGTCTCTAGACGAAGCAGATAATATTGTTTTTCCAGTTTCATCGTTTATCAACTGAGCATAAATCTCTTTGTTGCTTCTGTAAACAGACATTCTTGGTGTAGAAGATGTCCCATTGATGATCTTGCGAATACGCTTACGAATTCTATTTCTACGATCTAATTTTGTTAAACCCATGATAATTTATTATGCTGATTTACCTGCTTTTCTTCTAATTTGTTCTCCTACAAACTTGATTCCTTTTCCTTTGTAAGGTTCAGGTTTTCTGAATGATCGGATTTTTGCCGCTACAAAACCAACAAGTTGTTTGTCGTGAGATGTAAGCTTTATAATTGGATTTTTACCTTTTTCTGAAATCGTTTCAATTTTGACTTCTGGAGCAATGTCCAATAAAATATTGTGTGAAAATCCAAGAGCAAGATCTAATTTCTGGCCTTGATTACTAGCTCTATATCCTACCCCAACTAATTCGAGTTCTTTTGTAAATCCTTGGGTAACTCCTTCAACCATATTAGCGATAAGCGCTCGATACAAACCGTGCTTGGACTTGACAGATTTTCTTTCTGAAGGACGAGAAATCGTAAGAGTATTATCCTCAATTTTGATTTCAACATCACTGTATTCCTGAGTGAGTTCACCTAGCTTACCTTTTACGACTACTTGCGATGACTGGATGTCTATGGTGACTCCTTCTGGGATAGTGATCGGATTGTTTCCTATTCTTGACATTGCTTATACTTTTACTGTTAGTATACGTAACAAATTAATTCTCCACCAATATTTTCTTTGGCAGCTTGTTTTCCAGTCATGACTCCTTGAGAGGTTGAAACGATAGAAATTCCCAATCCGTTAAGGATGCGAGGAAGACTGTCTGAACCTGAATACTGACGCAAACCTGGAGTACTGATTCTGTGTATTTTTTTAATGACAGCTTCTTTGGTAAGCTTGTCATATTTTAAAGCAATTTTGATGTTGCCTTGATTGTTAGATGTTTCTTCAAACTTGTAGCTAAGGATGTATCCTTGGTCAAAGAGAATTTTGGTAATTTCTCTTTTAATATTGGATGCTGGAATATCTACAACACGGTGGCCTGCGCGGTTGGCATTTCGAATTCGTGTTAAAAAATCTGCAATTGGATCTGTGAACATAATTTTAATCTCTTAAGGTTACCAGCTGGCTTTAGTTACTCCGGGAATCAATCCTTTATTGGCCATTTCTCTAAACGTTACACGAGAAATTCCAAATTGACGCATATATCCTTTTGGTCTTCCAGTCAACTTACATCTGTTGTGCATACGAATGGGAGAAGCATTACGAGGAAGCTTTTGAAGTGCTTCATAGTCTCCTGCTTCTTTAAGTGCTTTGCGTTTATCGGCGTATTTAGCAACTATTTTTGCACGTTTAACCTCACGTGCTTTCATTGATTCTTTAGCCATATTAATTCTTTTTAAAAGGGATTCCTAATTCAGTTAATAATGATTTTGCTTCTTGATCTGTAAGAGCAGAAGTCACAAATGTTATGTCCATCCCGTTAATTCGATTTACTTTATCAATATCAATTTCAGGGAAAATAATCTGCTCAGTTACACCAAGTGTATAATTTCCTCTACCGTCAAATCCAGTAGCTTTAACGCCTTGGAAGTCACGAACACGGGGAAGAGCAGCAGTAACCAAACGGTCCAAAAATTCGTACATGCGCTCACCTCTGAGGGTTACTTTCGCACCTATGGGCATTCCTTTTCTCAATTTAAATGCCGCAACATCCTTTTTAGATAAGGTAGAGATAGCCTTTTGACCAGTGATTAAGGTTAGCTCATCTACAGCGTGATCAATTAATTTTTTATCAGCGACAGCAGCACCTACTCCTCTACTGAGAACAATTTTCTCTAGTCTGGGTACTTGCATCACACTCTTGTAACTAAACGTCTCTTTCAAACTGTTGACGATACGCTCGTTATATTCTTTTTTAAGTCTAGGTGTATAACTCATAATTAAATGACTTCATCGGTTTTCTTAGAGAAACGGACCTTGTTATCATCCTCCATACGGTACCCAACTCGGGTTGTTTTACCATCTGATGTCAACAGTGATAAATTAGAGATATCAATCGGTGCTTCTTTTTCAGTGATTCCACCCTGTGGGTTTTGTGCATTTGGTTTATTGTGTTTCTTGACCAAGTTCACACCTTCCACAATGGCTTTATTCGTTTCACGGGATACACTCAATACGTTGCCTTCTGTTCCTTTGTGTGAACCAGCAATTACTCTTACGTTATCTCCTTTTTTTATTTTAATTTTTGTTGCCATATCTAAGTTTTATAACACTTCAGGTGCTAATGAAACGATTTTCATAAACTGCTTGTCTCTTAACTCTCTTGCTACAGGACCAAACACACGTGTTCCACGCATTTCTCCAGTAGGGTTAAGTAATACACAGGCATTTTCGTCAAAACGTATGTAAGATCCGTCAGGTCTTCTGACTTCTTTACGAGTTCTTACTACAACTGCAGTAGACACTTGTCCTTTTTTGACACTTCCGGCAGGCGAGGCTTCTTTTACGGTCACCACGATTTTGTCACCGATGGAAGCGTAGCGTCTTTTTGTGCCTCCCAATACACGAATTGTAAGCACTTCTTTGGCGCCAGTGTTATCCGCAACTCTAAGTCTTGATTCTTGTTGTACCATCTTACTTCGCTCTTTCTATTATTTCAACCATGCGCCAGCACTTAGACTTACTCATTGGTCTTGTTTCCATGATTTTTACTGTATCTCCGATATTACAGTCATTCTTTTCGTCATGAGCTACGTACTTTTTAGTCTTCAATACGAATTTCCCATACATCGGGTGTTTTACACGTTTGACCTCAGAAACAACAATGGATTTTTCCATTTTGTTACTGGTAACCACCCCTACACGTTCTTTTCTTAAATTTCTTGTTTCCATGTGCTTATACTTCTTAATTGCCTAGGGCTGTTTTTAATCTTGCGACCACACGGCGTGTAGATCTTATTTGTAACGGGTTTTCTAAGGGTGAAATGGCATGTGTCATTTTCAAGTCCTCAAATTGCTTTTGGAATTCTCCCAATTTATCTTGAAGGTCCTCTTTTGACAGCTTATTTATTTCTGATTGTTTCATAATTCCTTGCTTATGCTTTGTAATCACGAGCGACAACAAATTTTGTTTTTACTGGAAGTTTTTGGGCTGCTAAACGAAGTGCCTCTTTCGCTACATCGTGAGGTACACCTGCTACTTCAAACATGATTCTACCTGCTTTAGTCACCGCTACAAAATATTCTGGAGCACCTTTACCTTTTCCCATACGCACCTCTAAAGGCTTTTTAGTGATGGGTTTATCTGGAAAAATTTTAATCCAAAGTTGCCCCTCTCTTTTCATGTAACGGGTAGCTGCAATTCGCGCTGCTTCTATTTGTCTTGACGTAATGAAAACGGAATCCAATGCTTTGATCCCAAACATTCCATTCGAAAGTTGGTGCCCTCTCTGGGATAAGCCTTTCATACGCCCTTTCTGCGCTTTCCGAAATTTTGTCTTTTTTGGTTGTAACATGACTTCTTATTCCTATATTTTATTAATTACGGTTACGCTGGCGGTTATTTCCTTTTCCAGAATTTCCTCCGCCTTGACCAGACTTTTTAGACATTCCTACGAGTGGAGACAACTCACGTTTTCCATAAACTTCACCTTTCATAATCCAAATCTTGATTCCTAATCTACCGTAAGTAGTATGTGCTTCTACTAAAGCGTAATCAATATCGGCTCTAAAAGTAGAGAGTGGTATACGTCCATCCTTATAGGATTCAGAACGTGCCATTTCAGCTCCGTTCAATCGACCTGATATTTGAATTTTAATTCCTTCAGCATTCATTCTGATCGCAGCTGCAATAGCCATTTTGATAGCACGTCTGTAGGAAATTCTACTTTCAATTTGTCTTGCAATACTGGCACCAACTAATTGCGCGTCCAGTTCAGGTCTTTTAATTTCAAAAATGTTGATCTGAATTTCTTTAGCTGTAATATTGCGAAGCTCCTCTTTAAGTTTGTCAACTTCTTGCCCGGCTTTACCAATAATGATACCTGGACGAGCTGTAGTAATCGTGATAGTAATGATTTTAAGTGTACGCTCAATGATTACATTAGATACGCTAGCTTTTGATAAACGGGCGTGGATGTATCTGCGTATTTTATCATCCTCAGCTATCTTATCGCCGTAATCTCTACCTCCGTACCAGTTGGAATCCCATCCTCTGATAATTCCTAAACGGTTTCCTATAGGGTTTGTTTTTTGTCCCATATTATGCTTCTATCGTGTTTGAACCCAAAACCACTGTTACGTGATTTGAGCGTTTTCTAATTCTATGTGCTCTTCCTTGTGGTGCAGGGCGTAATCTTTTCAACATACTTCCTCCGTCTACTCTGATTTCAGAGATAAAGAGTGCAGCTTTTTCAATGTCTTCAGATTCGTTCTTAGACTGCCAGTTAGCGATTGCAGAAAGGACGAGCTTTTCTAAACGTCGCGAAGCTTCCTTAGGACTAAACTTTAGGATTGCTAGCGCTTTATCTATAGATTCACCTCTGACTTGGTCAGCAACCAAACGCATCTTTCGGGGTGAGGTTGGACAGTTGTTTAGCTTGGCGAATGCCAGTGTCTTTTTGGCTTCTTTAAGCGCTTGTGCGGATTGTCTTTTACGATTTCCCATTAGTACTTTTATTTTTTGCCTTTATTTTTTGCTCCAGCATGTCCGCGGAAGTTTCTTGTTGGAGAAAATTCACCCAATTTATGACCTACCATATTTTCTGTAACGTAAACAGGAACAAATGTTTTCCCATTATGTACTCCAAAAGTTTGTCCTACAAAATCAGGAGTAATTAGAGAGGCGCGAGACCATGTTTTAATTACTGACTTTTTATTCTCTTCTACATTTTTCATCACTTTCTTTTCGAGGCTGTGATGAACAAAGGGTCCTTTTTTTAATGAACGAGCCATGCTATATTATTTTTTTCTACGTTCTATGATGAACTTGTTACTAGATTTCGTTTTGGATCGAGTACGGTATCCTTTAGCAGGAATTCCGTTTCGTGATCTTGGATGACCTCCAGAAGCACGTCCTTCACCACCACCCATGGGGTGGTCAACAGGGTTCATTGCAACAGGTCTTGTTCTCGGTCTTCTTCCCAACCATCTTGAGCGACCAGCTTTACCTGCTACTAACAACTGATGGTCAGAATTGGATACTACTCCAATGGCAGCCAAACAAGTAACCAGTACCATACGTGTTTCACCAGATGGCATTTTTACTGTGGCGAATTTACCCTCACGAGCCATCAATTGAGCAAATGCTCCGGCGCTTCTTGCTATAACAGCTCCTCTTCCAGGAACCAATTCAATACAGGAAATAATTGTTCCCAATGGAATTTCGGAAAGGTAAAGTGCATTTCCAACTTCAGGAGCTACTCCTTCACCAGAACTGATTTTCTGACCTACTTTTAATCCACTCTGAGCGACGATATAGCGTTTTTCAGCATCAGTATATTCTACAAGAGCGATGAATGCAGATCTATTTGGATCATATTCAATACTTTTTACCTCTGCTTCAACCCCAAATTTATTTCTTTTGAAGTCAATGATGCGGTAACGCTTTTTGTGACCACCACCTATATGGCGCGCAGTCATCTTTCCTTTGTTATTTCTTCCCCCAGTTCTTTTCTTTGGAGCCAACAAACTCTTTTCTGGTTTATCACTTGTAAGGGCATCGAAGCCATTGACTACTGTAAAACGCTGCGCTGGAGTTATCGGTTTTAATTTTCTTACTGACATCTGGCGCTATTATAAATTACTATAAAAATCTATGGCATCTCCATCTGCTACCTGCACTATCGCTTTTTTGGTTGCGTTGGTTTTACCTTTTTGGATACCGGTTTTAGTGTAACGCATTTTACGTTCGGGTCCACTGTTTAGTGTACGAACTTTTTCTACGCTTACTCCATAAGCGGCCTCAACTGCTTTTTTAATCTCAACTTTGTTAGCCTTTGGGTGTACTAAAAAAGTATATCGGTTGTGGAGCTCACTCCCTAAAGTGGCTTTTTCAGTGATGATAGGTTTTATTAATATACTCATTATGATCTATTCAAAATTGATTCTAGTCCTGCAATAGCACCTTCACAAAAGACCAAACTATTGGCGTTTGAAATGTTGTAAGTATTTAATTCTGAGTTAATTACAACTTTAGAATTTTTTAAATTACGAGACGACAAATATACATTTTTATTCAAATCTCCCAACACTAAGACGCTTTTTTTCTCCGCTAACCCAAGGGCTGCGAGCATTTGCAGGTAATTTTTTGTTTTAGGAGCATCCCATTGAATATCTTCCAAAACAACAATAGATTTCTGTTTTGCTTTGATACTCAAGGCAGATTTTCTTGCTAAACGCTTTACCTTTTTATTGACTTTTTGACTGTAATCTCTAGGGGTTGGTCCAAATACACGACCTCCACCTTTAAACAATGGGTTTTTGATGCTTCCAGCACGGGCGGTACCAGTTCCTTTTTGTTTTTTTATTTTTCGAGTACTACCGACTATTTCAGCACGCTCCTTGGATTTGTGTGTTCCTTGACGCTTGTTTGCTAAATGTTGCTTGACATCTAGATAGATCGCGTGGTCATTTGGTTCTATACCAAAGACCGCTTTATCTAGCTTAACCTTTCTGCCGGTCTCTTTTCCTTCTATGTTGAGTACGTTTACTTCCATTATTTCTGAACTGTTACGTATGCGTTTTTGTGACCAGGTACACATCCTTTGACAACAAGGAGGTTTTTTTCAGGTACTACTTTAATGACTCTTAGGTTTTGAACTTTTACTTTTTCGCTGCCCATTTGACCTGCCATACGCATTCCTTTGAATACACGTGCAGGGTAAGAGGCTGCACCAATAGAACCTGGTGCTCTTAGACGGTTGTGCTGACCGTGAGTGGCTTGACCAACTCCTGCAAAACCGTGTCGTTTTACTACCCCTTGGAATCCTTTTCCTTTAGAGGTACCCGATACGTCTACAAATTCACCTTCTTCAAAGTGAGTAACCGTAATGGTGTCTCCTAAATTTAATTCTTCTTCAAAATTCTGGAATTCGACAAGCTTTCTTTTGGGAGCTGTTTTGGCTTTTTTAAAGTGCCCTTGGGCAGCCTTACTGACTCCTTTTGCCTTGTCATCGAAACCCAGTTGAAGTGCTTCATACCCGTCAACCTCTTTGGTTCTGACTTGGGTAACCACGCATGGACCCATCTCAAGAACTGTACAAGGAATGTTCTTTCCATTTTCGTCAAAGAGACTGGTCATACCGATTTTTTTTCCTATTAACCCAGACATTGTTATTCTATATTAATTGTTTTGTTAAATTCTTATTATACTTTGATCTCTACCTCTACTCCACTAGGCAATTCCAACTTCATCAACGCATCAATGGTTTTAGAAGAAGAACTGTAAATATCTAACAAGCGCTTATAAGAACACAATTTGAATTGCTCTCTTGATTTCTTATTTACGTGAGGAGAACGCAAAACGGTAAAAATCTTTTTGTGTGTTGGAAGAGGGATAGGGCCCGTAACCACTGCACCAGTAGTTTTTACTGTCTTTACGATTTTATCAGCCGACTTATCTACTAGATTGTGATCGTATGATTTTAATTTAATTCTAATTTTTTGGCTCATGCGATTATATTTATGCTTTATTACCGTTTACTTCTGCAATGACACTTTCGGAAATATTAGAAGGTGTTTCTGCATAGTGTGAAAATTCCATTGTAGAAGTAGCGCGTCCTGAAGAAAGTGTTCTCAATGAAGTCACGTATCCAAACATTTCAGAAAGCGGCACTTCAGCTTTAACAACCTTAGATCCAGCTCTATCATCCATAGAATTAACCTGACCTCTTCGTCGATTTAAATCACCAACGATATCACCCATATTTTCTTCAGGGGTCAATACCTCAAGTTTCATGATGGGCTCCATAATTACAGCTCTAGCTGCTTTAGCAGATTCTTTGAATCCAAGTTTAGCTGCCAATTCAAAAGATAAGGAATCTGAATCCACAGGGTGGAAAGAACCGTCTTTTAAGACGATTTTCATTGCGTCAACCTCAAATCCTGCTAAAGGGCCATTCTTCATGGAGTCTTTAAAACCTTTTTCAACTGAAGGAATGTATTCTTTAGGAATGTTACCACCTTTAATTTCGTTGACAAACTCCAGTCCAGTTTTTCCTTCTTCAGCTGGTTCGATTTCAAAAACTATGTCAGCAAATTTTCCACGACCACCTGTTTGTTTTTTGTAAACCTCTCGGTGTTTTGCTGAAGCTGTTAAAGCCTCTTTGTACTCTACCTGAGGTTGTCCTTGGTTGACTTCAACTTTAAACTCGCGACGCAAACGGTCTACGATAATATCTAGGTGAAGCTCTCCCATACCAGAGATAATAGTTTGGCCTGAAGCTTCATCTGTTTTCACCTGGAAGGTTGGATCTTCTTCTGCTAATTTAGCTAAAGACATCCCAAGTTTATCCACATCGGCTTTTGTCTTGGGCTCAACAGCAATACCGATTACAGGATCAGGGAAATCCATACTCTCGAGGATGATAGGTGATTTTTCAGCCGATAGGGTATCCCCTGTTTTAATGTCTTTAAAACCTACAGCTGCACCGATATCTCCTGCTTCAATAAAGTCGATTGAGTTCTGTTTATTAGAATGCATCTGATAAATTCTCGATATACGCTCCTTGTTTCCTGAACGGTTGTTCAAAACATAAGAACCCGCATCTAATCTACCAGAGTAGGCGCGGAAGAAAGCTAAACGTCCCACGAAAGGATCAGTAGCAATTTTGAATGCAAGAGCAGAAAACGGCTCACTAACTGTTGGTTTACGAGAGATTTCTTCTCCACTGTCTGGATCAGTACCTACGATCGCTTCTTTATCTTCTGGAGAGGGTAAGTAACGACATACAGCATCCAATAAGAATTGAACTCCTTTGTTTTTAAAAGAAGAACCACAAATCATTGGAATGATACTCATGTCTTGAGTAGCTGCTCGCAGTGCATTATGTATTTCATCGGGACTTATAGAATCAGCATCTTCAAAAAACTTTTCTAAAAGTTCTTCGTCGTATTCTGCTACTGCCTCAATTAATTCGGATCTGTGTTTTTCAACATCAGCCTTCATGTCTTCGGGAATTGGAATCTCATCAAATGTAGATCCGAAATTTTCATCATGCCAAACGATTGCTTTGTTTGTTACCAAGTCAACGATACCTCTAAAGTCTTCTTCTTCTCCAATATTGAGAACAATCGGTACTGCGTTAGATTTAAGCATTTCACGAACCTGAGTGCTCACATTTAAAAAGTTTGCTCCCTGACGGTCCATCTTATTTACAAATCCAATACGAGGAACTTTGTAGTTGTCGGCTAGTCTCCAGTTTGTCTCAGATTGAGGCTCAACTCCATCAACGGCAGAAAATAAAAAAACCAATCCATCTAATACGCGAAGGGATCGGTTTACTTCTACTGTGAAATCCACGTGACCGGGAGTATCGATAATGTTAAATTGATAGGGTTTGGAAT
>Ga0228617_1000288_pt1 | contig 25180 bp, 23 predicted proteins | sample 18DmetaG_FD_190061 | JGI IMG/M metagenome (GOLD analysis project Ga0228617, IMG submission 190061) | Seawater microbial communities from Monterey Bay, California, United States - 18D | ecosystem: Environmental > Aquatic > Marine > Coastal | place: USA: California | collected 2016-10-20
CATATACTGATTACCTCATGATCTAGGGGTAATTTTTCTTCAAAAATTTTGAACCCAACATTGGACGCTTTTGAGAGATGAAGGATTTCTGAAGAAAGTCCATCACTCACATCAATCATTGATGTGGGTGTGATTGTTAATTCTTCAAGTAATGCAATCACATCATTTCGGGCTTCGGGTTTAAGTTGACGTTCAATACTGTAAGCATAGTTGCTAAGGTCTGGCTGGTTATTAGGATTTACTTTAAAAACGGCTTTTTCACGTTCTAAAATTTGCAAACCGGCATAAGCTCCACCCAAATCTCCGCTTACAACGAGTAGATCATTTTCTTGAGCCCCCGAACGACGAGTTATTTGTTTTTCAGCTGCAGAACCAATGGCTGTAATTGAGAGTGTCAATCCTGAAGTGCTGCTAGTTGTGTCTCCTCCTACTAAATCAACATTATGATTTTTACATGCCAATTGAATCCCTGCATATAATTCTTCTAAAGCTTCCAAAGTAAAACGATTGGAAACAGCAATAGAGACAGTAATCTGAGTAGGCTTTGCATTCATTGCGTAAATATCGGAGAGGTTTACGATTACGGCTTTATACCCCAAATGTTTCAACGGCATATAACTTAAGTCGAAATGAACTCCTTCAATTAATAAATCAGTACTCACCAAAGTTTTACCCTCAATTAAGTCTAAAATTGCCGCATCGTCTCCAATTCCTAAAACAGTAGATTTTTGAGTAAGTTCGACTGTATTTGTCAAATGATCTATTAAAGCAAACTCTCCTAGTGAAGAAAGAGAAGTTTTGGAAGTGTTTTTGTTTTCTAGCATGTCACAAAAGTACATATCCTTTGGAAAAAGTGTTCCATAATAATTACTTTATGTAATTTTAAAAAAAATAATAATGAAACGCCTTGCCCTATTTTTAACATTGATCTTATTTGTTTTTTGTACCAAATCTGAAGTAGATGACAGTACCAGTTTAGTGAACGACAATCTCAACCAAGTTGATGAGCCTCTCGTTCCTTCAGATGACGTAATCAATTCTGTTTTTCCTTGTGAAAACGGTATGGCAGGAATTTATCCTTGTTCAGGATATGATTTATTAGCGCGCATTTCTCTTGAGGATTTTGAAAGCGCTTCAGGAAATGATAATTGGGGATGGACGGATCCAGAAACAGGAAAAGAATATGTGCTTTCTGGTTTGGATGACGGCACCGCTTTTGTCGATATCAGTAATCCAGAGGCTCCTGTTTTTTTAGGGAAATTACTTACAGCCACAGAACCAAGTTCATGGAGAGATATTAAAGTGTATGATAATCACGCGTTTATTGTAAGTGAAGCACCGCAACATGGACTTCAGGTTTTTGACTTAACAAAATTAAGAAATTTAACTGCGGATGAAACGTTTACTGCTGACACTCGTCTCACTGGTTTTGGCAGTGCACATAATATTGCTATAAATGAAGAGAGTGGTTTTGCCTATGTGATAGGATCCGATCTTTATGAAGGAGGTCCCGTTTTTATTGATATCAATAATCCAAAAAACCCTGAGATTGTAGGAGGTTATTCAGGCGATTCATACACACATGATGCACAAATTGTTATTTATAACGGTCCTGACACTAATTTTCAAGGAAGAGAATTGTTTTTTGGAAGTAATAGCGATGGAGGCGCAAATAATCAAGTTGTGATTGTGGATGTTACCGACAAAGAAAATCCACAGCGAGTCAATACAATAACTTATGAAAATGGAGGCTATACCCATCAAGGGTATCTTTCTGAAGATCATACATACTTTTTTTTAGGAGATGAGTTGGATGAATTGAGATTTGGATCCCCTTCTCAGACACGTATTTTTGATCTAACCGATCTAATGAATCCTTTATTACATTTAAATTATTTTGCTGAGGTAAATGCCATCGATCACAATGGATATTCTAAGAATAATCTTTTTTATATTGCTAACTATACAGCAGGTTTAAGGGTTTTAGATATTAGTGAAATTGGGAACAGAAGGGTTTCTGAAATAGGATTTTTTGACACTTACCCTCAAGACAATAATGCAAAATTTGAAGGCCTTTGGAATGTCTATCCCTATTTTGAAAGTGGGGTAATTGCTATAAACGACATCAATTCAGGCCTATTTTTGGTAAAAGCTTCTGAATAAAAATGAAGTACACTATTTTCTTACTTTATTTTTTGATTGTTGCCTGTTCTACTACCACAGATAGTGATTGGCCAAATATTCCACCAGTGGTGGGTAAATGGGATGCGGTGGTTACATTTGGAGGAAGTGAGGAAGATATAGCCCACAGTATTATATCAACCACTGATGGTGGATTTGCCATTATTGGAAATACACAAAGTATAGACGGAGATTTTAGTGAAAAGAAAAGAACGGGAAGTGATATTTTTGTGATGAAATTTAACTCAAATGCTTCACTTGAGTGGACACATACCTATGGGGGATCTGAAGATGATAGAGGGTTTGATATTGTCGAATTGAGTACAGGAGGTTTTGCATTAATTGGCTACAGTAAAAGCGAAGATGGTGATGCTTCTTTAAATCAAGGGCAGCATGATAACTGGGTGTTACGCATAGATGCTATGGGGACTCTTTTATGGGAAAAAAGTTTTGGTTTTTTAGGACATGATCATGCTTACAATATAATTGCCACGGAAGATGGAGGACTTTTTTTTAATGGTTTTTTGGATGTCACTGCTTCAAAGGGTGCGGGTCAAGACGGCAAACAATTCCATTATAATCAGCGGCATGGTGTAGGGGAGTTCTGGTGTCATAAAATAGATCAAAATGGAAATTTAGTTTGGCGAAGGTATTTTGGTGGTACAAGTAATGATCGCTCTTATGATGCTATAGAAACCACAGAAGGTGACTTTGTTTTAGTGGGAGCCTCTGAAAGTCAAGATTTAGATATCAGCGACCCACGAGGGAGTTATGACGCTTGGATTGTAAAACTGAATGCAGGTGGAGATTTGATTTGGGAGCGTTCTTTTGGAGGCTCAGAATATGATGGTGCTCAATCAATTTTAGAAAATCGCAATGGGGACTATGTTGTAATGGGGCAAACTTATAGCAAAGATGAGGACATTAAAAATGCCAAGGGTTCTTCCGATATTTTTTTGGCATTTTATTCTAAAGAAGGTGTCTTGAAGTCCACGACAAACATAGGAAATGAAGGTTTCGAAACAGCAAGTGCACTCTTTGAGAGGGCTGATGGAACCCTTGTTTTGCTGGGACATCAAGCGCCTTTAGGGATGAGTTCTCAAGAGTCTTTTTTGACCAATAATCTTTTTTTGGCACATACCCTAGGTAACGGTAGCGTTATCAACACTTACACTATGAAAGGAAACGGACTGGACATACCTTACGGAATACGCGAAGATAAAACAGGAAAAATCTATGTTGTGGGAAGTACAGAAAGTAGCGCCGGGAATTTTCCAAATTCAAGAGGTGGAAAAGATATTTTCGTAACAAAATGGCATTAGAAGACTTGATTTTAACATAGGTTAAATCAATTGCTTAAAGCTTTAAATCCATAGAAATAGGTTATATTTGCACTTTATTTAGATTAATTCTTTATTAGAATGATTAAGGTTTCAGAAACAGCAAAAGAAAAAGTTGCCACTTTAATGAAAGAGGAGGGTTTTGACCCAATTCAAGACTTCGTTCGAGTGGGAGTAAAAAGTGGAGGTTGTTCAGGTTTGTCTTATGATCTCAAATTTGATAATAAACTTCATCAAGAAGATAAATTATTTGAAGATAATCAAGTAAAAATATTGGTGGACAAGAAAAGCCTTTTATACCTAGTTGGCACTGTATTAGAATACTCAGGAGGGCTCAATGGTAAAGGTTTTGTTTTCAATAACCCAAACGCTCAACGTACTTGTGGCTGTGGGGAAAGTTTTTCACTATAAAAAAAGAGAATGGCATATACTGAAGAAGAATTAAAGAAAGAATTAGAGACCAAGGAGTATGAGTATGGTTTCTATACCGATATAGAATCAGATACTTTTCCTGTTGGATTGAACAAGGACATTGTTCGGAAAATTTCAGAAAAAAAAGGAGAGCCAGAATGGATGACCCAGTGGCGACTAGACGCCTATGCTTCGTGGCTTGAAATGACTGAGCCAGATTGGGCAAATGTGACTTATAAAAAACCCGATTTACAAAATATATCATTCTATTCTGCACCTAAAAAGCAAGCCAAATATGAGAGTTTGGACGAAGTAGATCCTGAATTATTAGAGACATTCAATAAATTAGGAATTTCTGTAGATGAACAAAAGAAACTTTCTGGTGTTGCAGTAGATATTGTTATGGATTCCGTCTCAGTTGCGACCACGTTTAAAAATACGCTAGCAGAAAAAGGAATTATATTTTGTTCTATTTCTGAAGCAATAAAAGAGCATCCTGAGCTTGTAAAAAAATATATTGGAAGTGTTATTCCTCCAAAAGATAATTATTATGCAGGTTTAAATTCTGCTGTATTTACAGACGGTTCCTTCTGCTATATTCCAAAAGGAGTTCGCTGCCCGATGGAATTATCCACTTATTTTAGAATTAATCAAGCCGGTACAGGGCAGTTTGAACGTACTTTAGTGATTGCAGATGAAGGAAGTTATGTAAGTTATCTTGAGGGTTGTACAGCACCATCTAGAGATGAAAATCAACTTCATGCTGCAGTAGTAGAGTTAATTGCATTGGATGATGCAGAGATCAAATATTCAACTGTTCAGAATTGGTATCCTGGAGATAAAGAAGGGAAAGGTGGAGTATTTAATTTCGTAACCAAACGTGGAATATGTCATAACCGTTCTAAAATTTCTTGGACACAAGTAGAGACAGGATCGGCAGTGACATGGAAATATCCATCTTGCGTATTGAAAGGAGATCACTCTATTGGTGAATTTTATTCTATCGCAGTGACAAATAACTTTCAGCAAGCAGATACTGGAACCAAGATGGTGCATCTTGGAAACAATACCAGAAGCACCATTATTTCTAAAGGAATTTCTGCAGGAAAATCACAGAACAGTTACCGTGGATTAGTTCAAGTGGGAGCGAGAGCGCAAAATGCCAGAAACTTTTCTCAATGTGATTCACTTCTTATGGGGAATGATTGTGGAGCTCACACCTTTCCTTATATCGAGGCTAAAAGTAATTCTGCTCAAATTGAACATGAAGCAACCACTAGTAAAATAGGTGAGGATCAAATATTTTATTGCAACCAAAGAGGAATCGATACAGAAAAAGCCATCGCATTAATTGTAAATGGATTTAGTAAAGAAGTATTAAATAAGCTCCCAATGGAATTTGCTGTAGAAGCACAAAAATTGTTAGAAATTTCCCTTGAAGGATCAGTGGGATAAAAAAACCAACTATGTTAACGATTGAAAATTTACACGCCCAAATAGAGGGTAAAGATATTTTAAAAGGAATAGATCTTGATGTAAAAGCAGGGGAAGTTCATGCGATTATGGGACCTAATGGTTCTGGTAAGAGTACACTTTCTTCTGTAATTGCTGGAAATGAAGATTACGAAATGACTCAGGGTAAGATATTGTTAAAAGGAAAAGACCTTGCCGAGCTTGATGCAGAAGAGCGTGCTCACGAGGGAATCTTTCTTTCTTTTCAATATCCAGTTGAAATTCCAGGAGTATCCGTGACAAACTTTATTAAAACGGCAATTAATGCAAACAGAAAAGCCCAAGGCTTGGAAGATATGCCCGCAAGTGAACTCCTTAAAAAGATTAGAGAGAAAGCACAACTTTTAGAAATTGATTCTAAGTTTTTGTCTCGTTCTTTGAACGAAGGCTTCTCTGGTGGAGAGAAAAAAAGAAATGAAATTTTTCAAATGGCGATGTTGGAACCGGCATTAGCTATTCTGGATGAAACAGATTCTGGTCTTGACATTGATGCGTTGAAAATTGTTGCTAACGGAGTTAACAAACTGAGAAGTAAAGACAATGCTGTGATTGTAATCACACACTATCAAAGACTCTTAGACTATATCGTTCCCGATTTTGTTCATGTCCTTTTTGATGGAAAAATTGTAAAATCAGGAACCAAAGACTTGGCTCACGAATTAGAAGCAAAAGGATATGATTGGATCAAAGAATTAGCTTAATATGGAGTTCAAAGAAAAATTAGTATCCTCTCACTTGGCTTTTGAAGACGGTATGGAGTTTCCTGAAACAGTACAACAAGTTAGAGCAAATGCACTTAAAGTTTTTGAAGCTAAGGGGTTTCCTTCGAAAAAGGATGAGGCATGGAAATATACTTCCTTAGCAAGTCTGATTAATCAAGACTATTCTATTTTTCCTAAAGATGAAACTAATGTTGATTTAAAAGAGGTTAAAAAGTATTTTCTTTATGACACCGACACCTACAAAGTAATTTTTATTGATGGTGTGTACAGTCCTTTTTTATCAAATACAACGCACGATGGTATCGATGTATGCTTGCTTTCTGCTGCACTTAGTAAGCCGAAGTATAAAAAATTAATTGATTCCTATTTTAACAAAATTGCAAATCAAGAGGATAGCATGACGGCATTAAATACCTCTTATGCTCGAGAGGGTGCTTACATCTATATTCCAAAGAGTGTTGTTGCTGAGAAGCCAATTGAAATCATTCATTTTTCCACAGGAAAAGAGAAAGCTGTTTGGCTACAACCTCGAAACTTGATTGTAGTGGATCAAAATGCTCAAGTTCAAATTATTGAACGTCACCAAAGTTTGAAAGAACACCCTGTAGTGACTAATTGTGTTACGGAAATCTACGTTCATCAAGATGCTTTCATGGATTACTATAAGCTTCAGAATGATTTAGAAACAGCTTCCTTAATAGACAACACATATATTGTACAAGAAAAAAATAGTCATGCCAGTGTGCATACCTTTTCTCTAGGAGGGAAATTAATTCGAAATAATTTGAATTATTATCACAAAGGAGAGCATATTCTTTCCACACTTAAGGGAATAACTATTCTTAAAGGAAAACAGCATGTTGACCACGCAACTTTAGTACATCATGCACAGCCCAATTGTGAAAGTCATCAGGACTACAAGGGGATTTTTTCTGAGCGATCTGAAGGTGTTTTTAATGGTCAAATATTAGTAGATAAAATCGCTCAAAAGACCAATGCATTTCAACAGAATAACAATATTCTATTGGACGACAAAGCAACGTGTAATACTAAGCCTCAGTTGGAAATCTTTGCAGATGATGTAAAGTGTTCTCATGGATGTACCATTGGTCAGTTGGATGAGGAAGCCTTGTTTTATTTGCGTTCTAGAGGAATTCCAAAGAAAGAAGCAAAAGCACTCTTGACCTATGCCTTTGCAAATAATGTGCTGGAGAGCGTCCAACTTCCCTCACTTAAAAAACGAATTAACAATCAGATCGCCAATAAACTTGGCGTTAGTTTAGGATTTGAATTATAGATGTTTGATGTAAACCAACTTCGTAAAGATTTTCCCATTTTATCTAGAGAGGTAAACGGGCAATCTCTTATTTATTTGGACAATGCAGCAACATCGCAAACTCCAAAACAGGTTGTAGAGGTCATCTCTGATTACTACTATAGATATAATGCCAACATTCACAGAGGGGTTCACAAACTAAGTCAAGAGGCCACTGATGCTTATGAAAAAGCACGCGCGACCATTCAAAAACATTTCAATGCGGAACACCCTTATGAAATAATTTTAACTGCAGGAACTACAGAAAGTATTAATTGTGTCGCCTCTGGTTATGCATCCCTTCTCAAAAAAGGAGATGAGCTTTTAATTTCTGCTTTAGAACACCACTCCAATATAGTCCCATGGCAAATGTTATGTGAAAAAACGGGGGCACAATTGAAAGTAATTCCTATGACACTTCAAGGAACCTTGGATATGGAAGCTTTCGATGCTTTGTTGAATTCCAAAACTCAACTGGTATTTGCAAACCACGTTTCTAATGCTTTAGGAACAATCAATCCTATTCAAGAGATTATTGAAAAGTCTCATGCTAAAGGAGCTAAAGTTTTGATTGACGGAGCGCAAGCATCTCCTCATATAAAAGCGGATGTTCAAGCATTGGATGTGGATTATTATGTAACCTCTGCACACAAATTATGTGGTCCTACTGGAGTTGGAATGCTATATGGTAAATCCGAATTACTCAATCTACTTCCTGCGTATCAAGGAGGTGGAGAAATGATTGCAACGGTTAGCTTTGAAAAAACCACCTATGCAGGTTTACCACATAAATTTGAAGCAGGAACACCCAATATTGCGGGAGGAATTGCATTTGGTGCAGCTCTAGATTATATGAATGAGATAGGTTTTGAGGCTATCGCAAAATATGAAGCAGAATTATTGGCGTATGCAACAACTGCTTTAGAAAAAATAGAGGGATTAAAAATTTATGGTGAAGCTCTAGAGAAAACAGCTGTTATTTCATTTAATGTTGGTTCAATACATCCTTATGATATTGGAAGTATTTTAGATCAAATGGGTATCGCCGTTAGAACAGGACATCACTGTGCACAACCCATTATGGATTTTTATAAAATCCCAGGAACAGTTCGGGCATCTTTTTCTTTTTATAACACTTTTGAAGAAATTGATCTTTTGGAAAAGGGAATTAGAAGAGCAGTAGCAATGTTGCAATAATTTTATAATTTTAAGTGTGAAAACAATAGAAGCTATTCAAGAAGAGATTGTGGAAGAATTTTCGTTATTCGAAGATTGGATGCAACGCTATGAGCACATGATCGATCTAGGAAAATCCCTTCCTTTGATTAAAGAAGAATTTAAAACAGACAACTATATTATTAAAGGTTGTCAAAGTAAAGTTTGGGTTCATGCTGCTTTAGAAGACAATAAATTGAATTTTACTGCAGACAGTGATGCCATTATAACTAAAGGGATTATAGCTATTTTAATACGAGTTTTTTCAGCACAACATCCTAAAGATATCTTATCTTCCAATACAGATTTCATTGATCAAATTGGGCTAAAAGAACATTTATCACCTACCCGCGCTAACGGCTTGGTTTCTATGATTAAGCAAATCAAAATGTATGCAGTAGCTTTTCAAACTCAACTGAATTAAATAATTATGTCAGAAACGATCGATACAAATGCTCTTGGAGAGAAAATAGTTACTGTTTTAAAAACTATTTATGACCCTGAAATTCCAGTAGATATTTACGAATTGGGATTGATCTATGACGTTTTTGTCAATGAAGATTTAGATGTCAAAATATTAATGACCCTAACCACACCCAATTGTCCTGTAGCTGAATCACTTCCAATGGAAGTAGAAGAAAAAGTAAAGTCATTGGATGAAGTTAAAACAGCCGAGGTTGAAATCACTTTTGATCCTCCATGGACTCAAGATTTGATGAGTGAAGAAGCTAAATTGGAATTGGGAATGTTATAAACATGGCAGAAACGATAGTCAATAAAGTATCGAGTAGTGTCCTTGTCAATTTTGATTTAGAGGAATTTATTCCCAAGGGTACTCGAACTTTTATTGACCTTTCTCAGTGGTTGGAAGAGGGGTTTTTATTACGAGAAAAGCCCTTTAGAGCGGCTTTGAAGGCGCATGACTGGAATCAGTATTCAGAACGTTTTGTAGCTATTGGATGCAGCACTGAAGCCATATTACCCGCATGGGCCACCCTATTAGTATCCTCATATTTGCAACCCATCACAGAAATGATAGTATTGGGTTCCTTACAGGACTTGGAACGACAGCTTTATCGTGAAACACTATCTACTTTAGATCTGACTCCGTTTGAAGGCAAACCCATCATGATCAAAGGATGTTCAGATAAAACCATTCCTCAAGATGCCTATGTTCTTTTAGTGCAACGCTTACAGACAGTTGCTAAAAGTTTATTTTACGGAGAAGCCTGTTCTTCCGTACCTTTATGGAAGGCAAAAAAGTAAGGTGAAAACATCCACACAAAAAATTTTGATTCTTTCGTACTATTGGCCTCCCGCCGGAGGTTCAGGAGTGCAACGTTGGATGTATTTTGCAAAGTACCTCAAAAACATGGGCTGGGAACCTATAGTGGTTACAGTAGATGAACAAGAGGCCTCCTATGCTGTTTGGGATAAAAGTTTGTTGGAAGAGGTAAGTGAAATTCGAGTGATTAAAACAAATACTCGGGAGCCGCTACGGTGGTACTCTCTTATGACAACTGGTAGCTTGCGTAATGGAATTCCACAAGGAGAAGTCAAACGTAAAAATATTTTAGGAAAAATTTCTGCCTATATACGAGGTAATTTTTTTATTCCTGACGCCCGAAAGGGTTGGGTTCCTTTTGCTGTAAAAGCAGCTCAGAAAATCTTAAATGAAGAGTCTATTTCTCATATAGTTACCACAGGGCCTCCCCATTCTACTCACTTAGCTGGCCTCCAATTGAAAACACAATTTGAGATAAATTGGTGGGTAGATTTTAGAGATCCCTGGACGGATATTTTTTACAATAAAGATTTATATCGTTCCTTAAAGGCAATTCAAAAGGATGCTGCCTTAGAGAAAAAAGTAATTCAAAAGGCTGATGGTGTATTGACAACGGTAGGGGGAATATTGCACGAAACATTAAAAGCAAATGCGCCTAATCAACGCTTTCATTCTATTCCCAATGGCTACGATGCCAAATTGATGGAAGAGGTTCAAAGTGAAAAACCCAAAGACATATTCCATGTAGTATATACAGGACTATTGACATCAAATCAAGCTTATGAGAACGTATTAAATGTTTTAGATAGTTTGGACAGTCAAATTCCTGTTCGTTTATCCTTGGCAGGAAATATCGATCCAGAGATTATTCAGGGGATACGTTTAAAATACCCTAAACTTGAACTTATTTTTTTCGGGTATGTTTCTCACCGAGAGGCTGTTCAACTCATGAAAAGTGCACATCTTCTTCTCAATTTTATTTTTGAAGGTGCGCAAATGCAAATGATATCAGGAAAAATTTTGGAATATATGGCGACGGGTGTTCCTGTACTTTCTATAGGCGATTCCAATTCTGAAGCAGGAAAATTTATCAATCAAGGTTCGGCGGCCAAGATGTTGAATACTCATGACCTTGAAGGAATCACGGATTTTATTCAGCAAGTTGCTTCACAAAAAGGACTTCTTCAAAATGAGTTTCCTGATTTAGCAAATTGGAGTCGAGAAGGCTTAACAAAACGATTGGTGGAGGAAGTATTTTAAAAACAAAAATTTATTTATAAAATCCTTTTTCCTTTAGATAGATCCAGCTAGCATGTGGCATTAATTCCTCTACACTTTTTCCTTGTTGTAAAATTTTTCTAATATCTGTAGAAGCGTAATCCAATTGGGGTGCATCCATTAATTTAATCTTTTTATGCTGCAGTTTTTGCTTAGCGACTATTTTTTCATTTCGTGGATAGACATAAATAGTAAGAAGCGCTAAAATTTTCTCATATTGCTTCCATTGATTAAAATGATTTAGATTATCCTGACCCATTAATAAGACAAATTGCTTTTCGGGATGTATTTTAAATAAATGCTCAAGAGTGTGAATCGTATAACTAGGTTTTGGAATAGAAAACTCTACATCGCTTACCTTTAAATGAGGTTGGTCAATTACCGCAAGACGAACCATTTTCAATCGGTGTTGATCTTCTAATAAGAGATCATTCACTTTAAAAGGATTTTGTGGGCTAACTACAAACCAAACTTGATCAAGATCTGTGTTCTCAGCAAAATAATTTCCTAAAGCCAAATGTCCTTTATGAATAGGATTGAAGGTTCCAAAGTATAAGCCAATTTTTTTCACAGACTAAAGGTAGGCATCCCTCAGGAATTTAAGAAGTCTGAAACCACTTGAACGACTTCTTTCTTAGCTTGATCTAAGTCTTCATTAATTAGACAATAATCAAACTGAGGTGCATACTCAAGTTCTGTTCTTGCTTTTGCAATACGTTCTTTGATTTTTTCTTCATTATCTGTCCCCCTTTTTCTTAGCCTACTTTCGAGTTCAGAAATTGAAGGAGGTTGAACAAAAATGGCGAGGGTTTCTTTGGGATATTTTTTTTTGATAGTTACTCCGCCGACTACATCGATATCAAATAAAACTTGTTTTCCAGACGACCATAGTCGATCTAATTCAGAATTGAGTGTCCCGTAGAACGTGTCTTGATATACTTCTTCATATTCTAAAAAAGCTTTTTCCTGAATTTTTTCTTGAAATTGAGTAGTACTTAAAAAGTAATAATCAATCCCATCTTGTTCCTTACCCCTAGGTTCCCTTGAGGTGGCAGAAATTGAAAATCCCAATGGAAGGTCCTGTTCAAGTAAATGACGCACCAATGTAGTTTTTCCACTACCAGAGGGAGCAGAAAAGACAATAAGTTTTCCAGAATTCAAATTAGAGTACGTTAAGGAGTTGTTCTTTAATTTTTTCCAATTCGTCCTTCATCTGAACCACTATCTTTTGTAATTCAGCGTGATTGGCTTTGGATCCTATGGTATTGATTTCTCTACCAAGTTCTTGAGCGATAAAGCCCAATTTTTTCCCATTAGGAAAATCATTATTCATGACTTCTTTAAAATATTCTAAATGATTTTTGAGACGAACTTTCTCTTCCGTAATATCAAATTTCTCAAGATAAAAGATCAATTCTTGTTCAAAGCGATTTGCATCTATTTCAATTTTAAGATCCTCTAATGCAGAACGTAATTTCTGTTCGATTTTTTCATTACGTTCTGGATCAATTTTGATTACAGACTGGAGATGATTTTCAATGAGTTCAAGGCGTTTTTTGAAATCTTTTTCTAATGCATTTCCCTCATCTGTTCTGTAATTTTCAATGTCTTTTAGGACTTGACCTATCAGGGTATAGACAGCCTCTTTTTCAGTTTCTTGCAAAGTTTCTCTTTCTGATGACAAGGTGTCTGGTAATCGCATAGCGATTGCCATCATCTCACTTTCGGATCCATCACTTATTGTTTTGAGTTGATCCATATATGATTTTACAACAGCAGTATTGATGGTTGAAGGCGCGTTTTGACCATTAAATTCAATGAAAATATTTAAATCTATCTTCCCACGATGTAATTGTTTTGCAATACGTTTTCTAATTTCCGTATCCATTTCTCGCAGATAGGAGGGAGTTCTTAAGTTAATATCAGCATTTTTACTATTCAAGGAACGAATCTCAATACTGAGGTTTTTGTCTTCCCATTGGGTTTCAGTTTTCCCAAAACCCGTCATGGACATGATCATATGTTATAAATTAAAGTTTACGAATTTTAATATTTCTGAAGGAAACTTTGTCGCCGTGATCTTGGAGTCCAATTTTTCCTGATTTCATTTTTCCAAAACGTTTAAAGCCACAATCGTCATTGAATTTAGAATTAGCCACTAAAGAATCCCATTCTTCACCGCTCAATGGAAACTCAACAATTTTAGTTCCGTTCAATTTAACACTTCCTTCATTTTTGTTGTGATCAATAGTGAGCAACACATGATTCCATTCTCCAGCAGGTTTACATACATTCTTGGAAGGCTGAACCATATCGTAGAGTGCTCCTGCTTGGTGAAAATTTGGATTGGCTTTGGCATCAGGATGTCTTTCGTTATCCAATACTTGTATTTCGGGTCCTGTAGAATAGGGTTTGTTGTGATTTTCACCTTCTTGAACTCCCCAAAAAATACCACTATTCCCACCTTCTGAAATATTCCATTCTATGGATAACTGAAAGCTTCTATAGGTTTTGTCAGTAACTATATCATGGATATAATCTCCTTTGGGACGTAACTTTGGATCAAAAGTAAGAACACCATCATTTGCTGTCCAAATAGGAGCAACTCCCATTCGATTAAAACGATGCCATCCCTGAAGGGTTTCACCATCAAATAACGACTCCCATTTCTCAGTATCAGTTGGGTTGTTTTTTTCTTTTGTAAGGGTGTTACTGCTCATTAATCCTAAAGACAATAACACAAGGAATAGTTTTTTCATAAAATCGGTTTTAAAGGTTTAATATATTACGTAAATGTTGTTGGTCTACATCGCCTCCAGCAAAATCATCAAAGGTTTTTTGTGTGGCTTCGATGATGTGATTCTGAATAAAAGGTGCACCTTCTCTTGCCCCTTGCTCGGGACTTTTTATGCAGCACTCCCATTCCATTACTGCCCAAACGTCACAGCCATATTCTGTTAGTTTTGAGAAAATTGTTTTGAAATCTATTTGTCCGTCCCCTGGAGAGCGATAACGACCTGCTCGGTCTTTCCAATCTCCATATCCACCAAAAGCCCCTTTTTTACCATTAGGTTTGAACTCTGAATCTTTAACATGAAATGATTTAATAAATTGGTGGTAGTGATCAATGTATTCGATATAATCTAATTGTTGTAAAACAAAATGACTAGGATCGTATAGGATATTAACCCTTTTATGATTTCCAGTAGCTTCTAAAAAACGTTCAAAAGTTACACCATCGTGTAGATCTTCTCCTGGATGAATCTCATAACATACATCAACGCCATTTTCATCAAACACATCTAATATGGGTTTCCATCGTTTGGCTAATTCAGCAAAACCAAGTTCTACAAGTCCCTCAGGGCGTTGAGGCCAAGGGTGCCATGTATGCCACAATAAAGCTCCCGAAAAGGTAGCGTGTGTTTTTAATCCCAAACGTTTACTTGCTATAGCTGCTTTTTTCATGGTCTCAATTGCCCACTCAGTTCTTGCCTTAGGATTATTTCTTAGGGCTTCTGGGGCAAAATTGTCAAACATGAGATCATAAGCAGAATGTACGGCTACTAATTGGCCTTGAAGGTGAGTAGAGAGCTCGGTAATTTCCAATCCATAGGAATTTATTTTTCCTTTCAATTCATCACAATACGTTTGGCTTTCTGCTGCTTTATCAAGATCAATGAGGAAAGTTTCCCAAGTGGGTATTTGAATGCCTTTATACCCCAAATCTGCAGCCCATTTACACATCCCATCTAAACTGTTAAAAGGGGCTTGCTTATCTACAAATTGAGCTAGAAAAATTCCAGGTCCTTTTACTGTTTTCATTAATTCTCCAGGCTTTGCCATACATTTCCTTTTTTATGTGATTCAACAACTTTTTCAATAAAGAGCATCCCTCTAACGCCTTCGTGCATGGTAGGGAATTCTCCCTTAAAGGAGGTTTCGCTTCTCAATGCTTTGGCTACACCTTTGTAAATATTTCCCATCGCATCAAAAATTCCTTCGGGATGACCTCCTGGTAATTTCGTTCCATCTGCGGCAACATCTGACACATAAGCATTTCCCGGTTTGATTACCCGTCTAGGTTCATCGTCTTTTAGGTGGTATAAAAAATTGGGATTTTCTTGTTCCCATTTATAGGCCCCTTTGGTTCCGTATATGGCAACACTTAAATTATTTTCTTCTCCTGTTGCTATTTGACTTGCTCTCAATACACCCTTGAAAGTATCTGAAAAACGAACTAAAATAGTTCCATCGATATCAAGAGAATTGTCTTCATATAAATTGTTTAGATCGGCTAGTACAGATTTTACTTCTTGTCCAGTAAGGTATTCCACCATTTGAAAAGCATGAGTTCCGATATCACCAATACAAGAGCTAATACCTGCTTTTTTAGGGTCCAATCGCCACACTGTTTTACGTACTTCTGGATCATGAATTACTGGATTTATCCAACCTTGATAATATTGAATATCTACTTTTTGAATTTTACCTAATTCACCTTCTGCAATCATGTGTTTCATGTGACGGACCATAGGATATCCTGTGTAAGTATAAGTCACTGCAAAAATCGCGTTGTGCTTTTTTTGTAAGTCTTGTAATTCTCTTGCCTCAGCATAGGTGGTAGTCATGGGTTTTTCACAAATTACATTAAACCCATTTTCAAGGAGCTTTTTGGCCATTGGGAAGTGAAGAAAGTTTGGTGTTAATACCGAAACAACTTCAATACGTTCTCCTTCTGACTTTTTTAATTCTTCCTCAATAAAAGCATCAAAATCAACATAAACTCGATCCGTATTTACGCCTATATGTTTAGCAAATTTTATGTTTTCTTCATAATCAGGATTAAACACCCCTCCAGTGATTTCATAGCGGTCATACATGTTTGATGCAACTCGGTGTAAAACTCCAATAAGAGAATCTCCACCACCGCCTAAAACGCCTAGTCTTATTTTACTCATAATGATTTTATTTTAATAGTTTCGTTTTTAAAGAAAATTAAAAAAAGAACAAGTACAATAAAAGAAAAAATAGCGGGTTGTACCCATATTTCTTTCCATAAATGTCCTCCTTCGATTGTATATTGATCGGTTAGCCATCCAGCAAATCGGAAGCCAATAAGCATTCCAACACCATATGTGGCTAGTGTTATTAACCCTTGGGCAGCGCTTTTGAATTTTTCACCTGCCTTGAAATCGGTATAGATTTGTCCCGATACAAAAAAGAAATCATAGCAAATACCATGAAGAATAATTCCAAAAATTAACATCCAAGTTTGCTCACCAGTATTTCCGAAAGCAAACAATAAATATCGTAAACCCCAAGCCAAAATTCCAACAATTAAAGCATTTTTTACTCCATATCGTTTCAGAAAAATAGGGAGGAGCAGTAGAAAAATAACTTCAGAAATTTGACCCATAATCATTTTGGATGCAGCCGCTTTCATTCCCAACTCGTTCAAAAACTGATTGGCATGTTGATAATAAAAAGCTAGTGGAATACAGATTAAGATTGATGCAATAAAGAAAAAGAGAAAGCCACGATCTTTTAACATCGCCAAAGCATCCAGACCCAAGATTTCACGGAGTGTAATTTTTTCTTTTCGATTTGCTTTTGGAGGAGTTTTAGGTAAAGTGAAACTAAACATTCCCAATAAAAAAGAAGCGCCAGCAGCCATGTAAAAAGTGTACTGTAAAACTGCTTTTCCTTCCCAAGCAAAATACCCAATAGTAAGACCAGCAATAATCCATCCCAAACTCCCTAAGACACGAATTGGTGCAAATTCCTTGGCTGGATTTTTCATTTGATGAAAAGCAACTGAATTTGCTAGTGCCAGAGTAGGCATGTACAAAAGCATATAGATAAAAATGTAAGGGTAGAAAAAACTAAAACTATCTGCATTTGCGGCAATAAATAAAAGTCCAGCTCCAATTAAATGCAATATTCCTAGAATTTTTTGTGCCTCAAAATAGCGATCAGCAATTAGACCAATAATGAAAGGAGCGATTATAGCACCAATGGATTGTGTTTCATATGCCATGGCAAGTTGTCCACCACTTGCACTAAACGTCTGAGAAAGAAAAGTCCCCATGGTTACAAACCAAGCTCCCCAAACAAAAAACTCTAAAAAGAATAAAAAAGAGAGCTGAATTCTGGTTTTAGATAACATGCTTATAGTTTAGCACCAACCGTTTCTAACAAAGCTTTAGTTGCCTTTATCCCTTCTTTTTCTGAGAGGCGACTCCCTTCATACTCTACTCCTACATATCCCGTGTAGCCTGCATCTTTAACAATTTGCAAAAGCGAAGTGAAGTTGAGTGTGGTTTCGTTTCCTTCTTCGTCAAAATCATTAGATTTAGCACTTACGCCAAAGGCTTTAGTCATCATTTCAGTTACTCCTTTATAAGGGTCATAGACGTTGTCACAACTTCCGTCAAAAACAGAACCATATCCTTCCTCAGAAATACAGAAATTCCCAAAATCAGGAAGGGTCCCGCAATTTGTTTTTTCTGCACCATTGATTGCCTGCATCAACAAGGGGACGTTGGAGGTAATACGACCATGATTTTCTACAATAACATTGATTTTAAGCCCAGCAGCATAGTCTGATAATTCTGAAAGACTTTTAATTGAATTTATAATCCATTTTTGAGGATCTTTTTCACCATAAAGATTTAAACGTACTGAAGTACAATTCATCTGATGTGCAGCTTCAATCCATAATTTATGATTTTCAACAGCTGTCATACGTGCTTCTTCATCTGAGCTAGACAAATCTCCTTCATCGTCAATCATAATTAAAACATTTTGCATTTTATGCTCTGCGGCAAGGGCATTATTTTTTTCAACAAAACTTTTTATTGCTGCGGTTTTGTCTTCGCTTTTCATCACATCAGGATAAAGTTGATTTACATATTCTAATCCTTCAAAGCCTAGTTCGTGTGCCATTTTTGCAAAGTCATAAGGAGAAGCTTCACCAGAACGAAACGTTCTATGAAAGGACCATTGGGCTAAAGAAAGTTTAAAGAAAAGAGGCTTAGAGGTTTCTGAAGCGTTTTTAGGGCTATTTTTACAAGAAATAATGCTGGTAAAGCTGCAAATCACAAGAGAGAGTATAGCAATCTTTTTGAGAAAAATGTTTTGTTTCATAAGGTTTGTTTTGACTTTGATAAAATTTAAGTTTAAATTTAATTAAATATTTAATATCTCATCATAATATATATATATTTGAGGGACTTAGATCTGATAACAAAATAACAAATTGATACCTTAATGGAAACAAACTACGATGCAATAGTTGTTGGAACCGGAATTAGTGGAGGTTGGGCAGCAAAAGAGCTATGCGAAAAGGGCTTGAAAACTTTGGTCTTAGAACGAGGGCGAATGGTAAAACATGTGGAGGATTATCCAACGATGAATGATGATCCTTGGGATTACAAAACAGGAGACGTAATTACTCAGGAAACAAGAAAAAATCAAGCCAAACAAAGTAGAACAAATTATACCACTAGAGAATCAGGTAAACATTTTTTTGTAAATGACATTGAACACCCATATAATGAGGTTAATCGTTTTGATTGGATGCGAGGGTATCATGTGGGTGGACGTTCCTTAATGTGGGGAAGACAGAGTTATCGATTGACTGATTTTGATTTTAAAGCTAATTTGAAAGATGGTGTTGCTACAGATTGGCCTATTCGTTACAAAGATATTGAGCCTTGGTATGAATATGTTGAAGAATTTATTGGTGTAAGTGGTAAAAATATTGGATTGCCTCATTTCCCTGATGGAAACTATTTAAAACCCCTTGAGCTAAATTGTGTTGATGAGGTTTTAAAAGATTCGGTATCTGAAAAATATTCAGATAGAGTTGTTGCAAATGCACGAGTAGCACATATTACAGAAGGAACCAAGCCTGGTCTTGGACGAAATACTTGTCAATATAGAAATCGATGTGCAAGAGGGTGTCCTTTTGGAGCATATTTTAGTAGTAACTCTTCAACACTTCCAACGGCAGAAGCTACAGGGAATATGACTTTGAGACCTAATTCTGTAGTTCATGAGGTAATTTATGATGCTGACACTAAACGCGCGACAGGAGTTAGGGTTATTGATGCAGAAACAAAAGAAGTTTACGAATTTAATGCTAAAGTGATCTTTTTGTGCGCTTCTTCAATTCCAACTACCTCTATATTAATGCAGTCTAAATCTGATGCTTTTCCAAATGGAATGGGTAATCAATCTGGAGAGTTAGGACATAACATTATGGACCATCACTTTCAAGTGGGAGCTTATGGGCGTTATGATGGATTTGAGGACAAATATTACACAGGAAGACGCCCTGGAGGAATTTATATCCCTCGATTTAGAAATATAGGTGGAAAAACAAACAATAATGATTTTCTTCGTGGTTATGGATATCAGGGAGGTGCAAGTAGAGGAAGTTGGACCGATACAATTTCTGAAATGGCCTATGGTGCAGATTTTAAAGAACAAATTACAAAACCGGGAGATTGGTCGATGGGGATAAATGGATTTGGAGAAATCCTTCCATATCATGAAAATAAAATGACTTTGGATTATGAAAAGTTAGATCAGTGGGGACTTCCCACTGTTACTTTTGATGCAACAATCAAGGAAAACGAATTGAAAATGCGAAAAGACATGCAAGAGCAAGCTATTGAAATGCTTGAAAATGCTGGCTTTAAAGATGTAAAAGGATACGATAATGGATATGCAATTGGACTTGGAATACATGAGATGGGAACAGCTCGTATGGGAAGAGATCGTAAAACATCCGTCTTAAATGCAAACAATCAATTACATGATGTTCCAAATGTATATGTTACTGATGGATCAGCAATGACCTCTGCAGGGAATGTAAATCCTTCCCTTACATATATGGCATTGACAGCAAGAGCTGCAAATCATGCAGTCGAAGAGTTGAAAAAAATGAATATTTAAAAATTAAGAAATGGATAGAAGAAAAGCCTTAAGGAATATTGGTACAGGGATAGGAGCCATAGCAGTAACTCCGACAATAGTGAGCTTATTTCAAAGCTGTCAAACTGCAGCAACTTATTCACCTTCATTTATTCCGAGGGATGATTTTAATATTATCTCCAATTTAATGGAATTGATTATTCCAAAGACAGATATTCCAGGTGCAATTGAATTAAAACTTCCTGAATTTACCGATGCTTATATTGATGCTGTTTGGGATATAAAACAAAAAGAAAGTTTTGTGATAGCTTGGAAAGAATTTTTAGCTGCTTCTATAAAATCAGCCGCTAAAGAAAAGCCAAGTCAATTGACTATTGCAGAATGGGATGACCAATTAGCAAAGTATTTAAAGCCTGGTAATGAAATTTCTCCTGATGAAAAGGGCGCATCTGAGTTTGCTTTTCAATTAAGAAACTTAACGGTAAACGCGTTTAAAACTAATGAGTTTATAGGAGAGAATATCATGGCTTATGCACCAATTCCAGGGGAACAAAAAGGATGTGTTGATCTTATGGAAACTACTGGTGGTAAAGCCTGGTCTTTATAAAATTCTTTTTAATAACTATTGAAAAAACAGGTATACTTTATACGTATTGATTGAGCTACTAAATGCTATTTATTTAGTATCGTTTATAAATATTTAAAGCCTGTAAGCTTGTGTTTACAGGCTTTTTTTATGGGTAAGAGGCATATAAATATTTTCATTTACAAAAAATGAAAAATACGATTTTAGTTTAAATTTTCATTTATAAGAAAATAAGGGTACAATGAAAAACGAACATGAATGATTTTGGATAATTGAAATAAAAAAGGAACAGTAAAAGTGTAGTTTAGAAAAAACAGTTTTATTTTCTAGTTTGAGCCGCAGTATTTTTGCAGTATAGAGATCGCATTAAAATAATTTAATAAACATTAGTTTAGCTTCAATAAATTTTAAATGCTTTATGAATTATGACTTTCTTTTTGATTTTGAAATTCCACCTGGGGTGAAATCAATTTTCATTAAAGGGAAGAAAATTTCTAGAGAGGAGTTTATTGAACAACAAAAGAAATTACGGAAAAAAAAATCAAAAACTGAATCTTAAAGAACTTTTTCAGATTTTATTGGTAGTTATTCTATCAATTATTTTATTCTTATTTTTAAGGAAATAGTACTAAATGTATAGAGTTACCATTTTGTTAATATTGACAAGTTTCTTTTCTTTTTCTCAAAATACGGAAAGACTCAGGGATTCAATTGTTAAGTATAGAAATTCTAACCCAAGTTTAGCTGTTGAATTTGGAATTCAATACACTAATGATGATTTCTCAAAAATACCAAATGCTAAAACCTCCGGCACTCATGCTCTTATTGGAGAAATACTTCTTGAAATGCAGCTTTATGTTTCAGCATTAAATTATTTTAATCGATCTATTGATCTTTATAATTCGATACCTGAGAGTGAAAGGAAAAATCCAGTGGACCAGCCTCCATGGGTAATCTTAAATATTGGTAATGTTTACCTTCGAAACGGTGAGCTTGATAAGGCTAAAAGTAAGTACCACGAGGCAAAACAATTATTTAAACAATTTTTGAATAAAGAGGAAAAACAATTTGGTTTAAATACTTCAGACTCTAACCTAGCGCTTATTCTAGAAAAAGAAGGCGATTTTGACGCTGCTGAGAAAATATATCATGAGATATATCAAAGAAGGCTTAAAAGTAAAAAAACAGAAGATATTTTATATTCCTTATCCCAAATTATAGCTGTTAAGCTTCTTAAAAAAGAATTTATTTCAGCAGAAAATAAATTACAAGAAGTTATTCAAATATATAACAATCAAAAAACTGCTGTTCCCAAAACATCTGTAATCACGAGAAATTATGGCTATTCTTTTGTTGTATTTGCTGCTTATTACCAGTCAATTAGACAATATGAAAATGCTATTAAATACTTAAATAAAGCGAAAATAATATTAAAATATTTTCCTAGTGAAATAAATGCACTCGGATCTAGATTTGCTGAATGCTACTTGGGGTTAGATGATTTTGAAAAAGCCAAAAAAATCGCAAATGAAAATTTAAAAATAAAAAACCTAAATGAAACTGAAAAAAGATATAACTATAAGGTTTTAGAAAAAATTTATAAAAAGAAAGATTTCAAATCTGAGCTATTAAAAATAAAAGACTCTTTAATTCTTATTTCTTCTGGATCCAACCCAGGAGCAAGAATTTTAAAAACTTTAAATAATCTAGAAATTCAAATACAACTTGCAAATTCAGCTAGAGAAATGAATAATGACAGAATAAAATACAATACGTATTTATACATACTTATTATCTGTTCAATTATTTTGTTTTTTTCACTCATAACCATAAAGTTTAATTATAATTTTCAAAAGGAAAAAGGAAATCGTCTTGAGGCTGAAAAAAATCTTATATACAATGAGCTAGAAGAAAAAAACAGAGAACTTGTAAGTAAGTCAAACTTTATTTTACAAAGAAATGAGTTCCTAAAAAAAATTCAAACAAAGTTGGAAGCCTCTGATTCTTCTGTTAATAATTTAAAATCAGCATCTTATGAGTTAAACTCTGTTATTAACTCAGAAAAATCTCACAAAGATTTTGAGAGAGTGTTCGTAAGTGTTTATCCGAATTATTTCAAAACACTCAATAATGTTGCTAAACTTACAACTACTGACTTAAGATTGGCGGCCTTTATAAAAATGAATCATACAAATAGCGAAATAGCAATTATTTCTGGTGTGTCTTCACGAACTATTGAAAGTCAGCGTTATAGACTTTCTAAAAAATTAAATTTAAATAAAGAGGACTCTCTTAACTCATTTTTATTATCAATTTAACAATTGTTTGAGTCTGTGATGCTTATCTATGGTTCATGTTTATTTACTGTATAATTGACCTAAACCACCCTTTTTTTGATTTTTAACCAAAAATTCTTCTATTAATACTGCATTTATACTGCACACCTTCCATTCCTATTTTATTTGCTTGAAATTTATATAATACTAATTAATACAAGTTTCAACAAGTGGAAAACTTTGAAATAACATTTGCTAAAATTTATCCTGACTTTACAAAAAATCTTGTGAGAGACACCAACGGTTTTACCCCACAGGAGATCAAAGTATGTATGTGTATCAAGATGAGTTTTTCTAATGATAAAATCCAAGAGCACCTAAAAATTTCAAGTAGCACCTTAGCTAACTTAAGATCAAGTATAAGACATAAGCTTGGTGTTGAGAGATCAAAAAATTTATCAAACACCATTTTATGCATTTAACTAACTCCAAACTTGTAACACAAATGATATCTTTTTGTAGACATCAATCTTTCTTGCTTTTTAGCTTATTGGTTTTATTAGCTAGCTTTAGTCTATCTGCCCAGACCTCTCCTACAGTAACCCTAACTGATACTGATTCAGATAATATTTTATCAGCGTCTGACACGGTAACCATAACAGCAGCTTTTAGTAAGGCAATGGTTGCTACACCTACTATTTCAATTACAGGGGCTGTTACCGATGTTGCAATGACTTTATATTCTAATGAACATAGTACTTTTAATCTTCTCGATAAAACTAATGTACCTTTTGATGCTCCCTCTAATTATAATTCAACAATTTATTTTTATGTTCAACCTCGTATAGCCACAAATTTTGATGGCAGCTATTTTGCACGTCGAACCTTTGGGAAAACCTATATCTATAAAAATAATTCTTTAGAATTAGAAAGTCAAAAGGATAGTGAAATTAACGCCAATTACACTGATGACCTTAGTTCAGATTATAGTATGATGAAGTTTAGTTCAAATGGACAAACTTTAGCCTATACTAGTGCGCGAGATAATACTAATGCAGCCTCCAAAAACCTATATTATTATGACAGAGATAGTAATGGCAATTGGACCAAGAATTCTTTACCGTCCCCAAGTAACCTGCGTGGTGATAATTATAGCACTTTTGATTTGTCGTCTGACGGGCTTACAATTGTAACTCAACGACATACTGGGCAGAATGAGCCATATATTTATGAAATAGTTCTTTTTCAAAGAAGCTCAACAAGTGAAATTTTTTCTGAAACTACAAGCTTTACTGTAAGCTTATCTACTAAAAGAATATGGTATAATGAAACTAATGGTAGAATTATTAGGTGGGTTGGGCAAGCATTTCCTGATGAGACTTTTGCTGAGGGTGGATTAGAACTTCATGAATTAATTGGTAGCACCTATACCAGTCAGGGATTTATTTGGAAAGAGGCTGGTAATGCCTATGGGAGTTTAATGGATGAGTTTGGTTTTCATGCAGGTTATAATTCAAATATTGATTTTAATAATGACTTAACTCTTTTTGTTATCGGAAACAATAATGTAGATATAGGAAGCAATTACAGAACAGGGAAAGTAGGAATCTATTCTCTATCAGACACAACATCACAAGTTACCGAATTACAGATAATTGATGGAAGCGAAGATAAAACTTGGGGTCAGGGTTATGATTATTTTGGAAATATTGTAGATTTATCTGATGATGGAAATGTTTTATCAGTAAGTGGTGGAAATGCATCAAAGCTTTACACATATACTAAAATTAATGGTTCATTTGTCCAAAAATCTAAATTTGGATATACTGAAAGTTATTTGGAACAATTTGAAGACTCTCCCAGACAGGACAGACTAGTAGAAGGAATGATTGATAAAATAGCTCTACAAGGTAATGGTGAGAGTGTTATTGTTGGTGGATATCCATATTATTATAATTATGGTGGAGGTAACAATGGTCAATTAAATGGTTATACTAGCAAGATATCCACAAATATTTATATTTACAATTGGGATGTAGATAAAGAAACTACTCCGCCTGATGGAGATTATATTGCCACAGTAGCTGGAACAGCCTCCGCAACCTCAATTGCCTACTCA
>Ga0228617_1000290_pt1 | contig 25031 bp, 26 predicted proteins | sample 18DmetaG_FD_190061 | JGI IMG/M metagenome (GOLD analysis project Ga0228617, IMG submission 190061) | Seawater microbial communities from Monterey Bay, California, United States - 18D | ecosystem: Environmental > Aquatic > Marine > Coastal | place: USA: California | collected 2016-10-20
ATTTTTCAGGTATTAAAAATATCTTAATTGCGACAACAGGATATACAGGTGCTGGTGGTATAGAAATTTATTTTCCTTCAAACTACTCAGAACACATATGGAGTAATATCCTAAAAGCTGGAGCCGAACATGGAATTATTCCAGCCGGACTTGCCGCAAGAGATACTCTTAGAACAGAAATGGGATACTCTCTATATGGAAATGAAATTGACGAAAACACATCACCAATTTCAGCAGGATTAAGCTGGATTAGTAAAAATGAAACTAAATTTATTAATTCAAAAAATATCAATCAGGAGAAAGTCACCGGATCCCATCAAAAAATAATTGGTTTTATTATGGATGCAAGAGCAATTCCAAGAAGTGGATATAAGATTGTTAATATTCATGGTGATCACATTGGAGTTGTCACTTCCGGTACTCAATCCCCTACACTATCGATTGGCATAGGACTTGGTTATATTTCAAAATCTTATTCGAAGGTTGGTACTAAAATTGGGATTTTAATTCGTGAGAAAAACTGTCCTGCACATGTTGTAAAACTACCATTTATAAAAACTTAATCTTTGAAATCCATACTAATTTTAGGAGGGAGTGGATTCATTGGCAACTCTCTATACAAAGAATTAGGGCCCTATTTTAATACTTTTGGGACCTTTAATAATAATTTAGAGTTTAGGAATAATAAACATTTTTTTCAATATGATATTGAAAAAGGAGGACTTAATGACATTTTAAACGAGGTAAAACCCAAACTTATAATATCAGCTTTAAGAGGAAGATTTAATGCTCAACTAGATTCACATTCTTGTATTATTGAATATGTGAAATTTAATAACTGTAGAGTTATGTTTTTGTCTTCAGCTAATGTCTTTGATTCTTTTAGGCATTATCCGTCATATGAATATGACAAAACTCTCTCTGAGAGTATTTACGGTCATTTTAAAATAAAGATAGAAAATCAACTGATGAATCTTCCAATTGGTAAATTTATTATTATTAGATTACCAATGATTTTTGGAATAAATTCGCCTAGAACTCAAGATATCGATAAGGCAATAATTGAAAATAAAGCAATAGAAGTTTTTCCAAATACTATAATCAATGTAAATAGTGATGTCAGATTAAGTCAACAGATTCATTATATCATAAATCATAAAAAAACAGGAATTTTTCACCTAGGAAGTACAGATTTAATTTCTCATTTTGACTTTATTAAAACATTAGTCGAAAATAGACATTCAAAGATTGGTAAGTATAAACAGGTGTTTAGTACTAATAATATTCGATATTTAGCTACCCTTCCAAAAGAAAATAAGTTACCTCAGTATATTCAACCTTCATATAATGACATCCTAGACGAGTTGAGTTAGTAATAAATCTCTTTTGTTAAGTAAAAGTAAATACTTATTGATTTTACTTTTACTTTTACTTAACAGTCAAACTGAATTAACAATATTATTTATTATGACTTAAAAATGTAGTCCCTTCAAAATCTGAAAGTTTTTTATCTTTACAAATTCATAATATATATGTATGGGAAGAGCATTTGAATTTAGAAAAGCCCGTAAAATAAAACGCTGGTCAGCTATGGCCAAAACCTTTACACGCATTGGAAAGGACATCGTCATGAGCGTAAAGGAAGGAGGTTCAGATCCAAATAATAATTCTAGACTCCGTGCTGTAATTCAAAATGCCAAGGCTGCTAACATGCCTAAAGAAAATGTAGAACGCGCTATTAAAAAGGCTTCAGATAAAAATACGGGTGATTTTAAAGAAGTACTTTTTGAAGGTTATGCGCCTCATGGTATTGCTGTTTTGGTAGAAACTGCTACTGATAATAACAACAGAACTGTTGCAAATATTCGTTCCTATTTTAATAAGTTAAATGGAAGTTTAGGAACAACTGGATCTGTAGAATTTATGTTTGATCACAGCTGTAATTTTAGAATAAACCCAACTGACCTTGAAGTAGATGAGATTGAATTAGAATTCATCGATTATGGAGTGGAGGAAGTTTTTAAAGATGAGGATTGTATTATTTTTTATGCTCCTTTCGAATACTATGGCATAATCCAGAAGGAGTTGGAAAAAAGAAACTTTGAAATACTTTCTTCAGGTTTTGAAAGGATACCTCAGGTAATTAAACAATTGAGTATAGATAAGCAAAAAGAAGTATTACAACTAATAGAAAAAATTGAAGACGACGAAGATGTCCAAAACGTATACCACTCAATGGAAATAAAAAATTAATCAAAAACTTTTCTCTTTAGAATAACCACAAACTCCTTTAAATAAAGTCTCTAGTCTTTTTAAATCTTTTTGTTCATCACTTGATGTATAGAAGTTTGAATGGACAATAACTTTTTTATTTTCATAATCAAAAGAAACAGGTATTATAGGTATTTTTAAACGTTTGGCGATATAGTAGTATCCTGTTCGGAGTTTATCTACCTTTCCACGGGTTCCTTCTGGCGCCAATGCTAATCTAAATTTTTCATGGGCTTCAAATACAGCTGCTATTGACTCTACCGAGTCTTTATTCCCAGAACGATCAATTGGAGCACCTCCTAAAATTCTAAAAAACCAGCCTGTTAAGGGGTTGAATAATTCCTTTTTCCCAACAAAATTTATCGATTCTCCTAAAATACTTCGAACCAACAAGCCTATAAAAATATCTAACCAGCTTGTATGAGGAACCACAGCTACAATATACTTTGGAATTGAAGGGAAATTCCCAACTATTGACCAATTCATTAAGTTGAAATAAATATTTTTTGAAAGAAAGCGAAACATAATTAGTGAATTGATTTAAAATCTTCATTTGGAAACCCTATAAGATATAGGGATTTTTTTGCTCTTGTAATAGCTGTATATAGCCACCTAAAATATTCTTTATTAGGTCCTTCTTTTAAATACGGTTTTTCAACAAAAACATTTTCCCACTGACCACCTTGTGACTTATGACAAGTAATTGCATAAGAATACTTAACCTGTAATGAATTAAAGAAAGGATTTTTTTTAACTTTTAAGAACTTTTTATACTTTGATTTCTCTGATGAATAATCTTCAACTACCTTTTGATAAAGTCGATTTCCTTCTTCAAAAGATAAGGAGGGAGTTTCTGACTTTAAAGTATCTAATAAAACGACTGTTTCAAAGGGATCTTCATCGGGATAGTCCACCAGGCGAACACGAACCTCAGCAAAAGAAAAATCATAAATATTTTTTCTAGCATGAATTGCAAGGACTTCAATTACATCTCCATTTGCAATAAAACCAGGCTTGGAGTCAGAAGCAAGCCAAAAATAGTTGTTTTTTACAACCATTAATTGATCACCGACACATAATTCATCCTCCCACCCTAGAATACGATTACGAATGTGTTCATTGAATAAATTTGCTCTTTTGTTTGATCGAACTATAAAAATCGTTTGATCAATTCCACCTTTATCAAAAGCACTAGATAAAGAATCAAAAAGATCCATACCACTATTAGAGTAATGTATGTCTGTAACCCCTTCGACATCAAATTGAAACTGATCATAATTCTCCTCATTAAGCTGAAACCTTAATTGAGTTGCATTATTTAATATTCCTGAACCAATAGATTGGCGAACAACACTATCTAATTCGACACAATATACATTATCAAAATGATAATGCTCTAGTTCGTTTAAATCAAGGGCTGGACTCAAGTTTAGATGAACTGGCGGTAATTGTGCAGGATCTCCAACAAAAATCAACTTACATTGATCTCCTTGACTTACATATTGAATTAAATCATGGAGCAAAGATCCGTTTTCAAAAAGTTTAGAATGCTTTCTGTCATCACTTATCATTGAAGCTTCATCTATAATGAAAATTGTTTTTCGATATTTATTAGGTTTTAATTGAAATATTATTTTTCCTGAACTTTCGGTCTTAGGATAATAAATTTGTTTATGAATTGTGTAGGCAGAAAATTTTGAATATGTAGCCATTACTTTTGCTGCTCGACCTGTCGGAGCCATAAGTACTCCTTTATATCCAGCATATTTTAATTGACGAATTAAATACCCAATTAAAGTTGTTTTTCCTGTCCCTGCGTATCCCTTTAGAAGAAAAGCAGTATTTGGTGAATTTGAAAGAATAAAATCAGCTACTTTATTAAACCAGTTTCTTTGGGAATCTGTTGGTTCAAATGGAAAGTTATCTTTTAGTTGTAAACGAAATTTTTCAGAAGTCATTTAATGATTGATTAGGATAAATATAAATCATTTTAAATACTTTTGTGATTCAAAAAAAATTGTAGATTTGTTTTTATCAAAAATAAAATGACAATGAAATTAGGTATTCAAGTTGTTCTATGGATTGTATCTATCTTTTTTGCTTATAAAATTTATGACTCAATTAGTGGTCCAATAAATTTTAACCAGACAAAAATTAAACGTTACTCCAAAGTTATTAATGTAATGAAGGATATTAGAACCGCACAGATCGCTCATAAAGATGTCAAGGGAGTTTATGCTAATAATTTTGATAGCTTAATAAAGTTTATAGATGAAGGCATCTTTACACTTCTAGAAAAACGCGACTCTTCTTATTTAGAATATGATAGAATCTATCGAATTGATATGCTTCGAGAGGTTATTGTAACCGATACCCTAGGGTTTGTTCCTGTAAAAGATTCATTATTTCAAACGTCTGATCGATATAAAAAAATGTCAAATATCCCAATTGAAGGTCTTCAAGACAGTGTTTTTAAAATAACGTCTACTATCATAAATAAAAATGGTTACAAAGTACCAGTTTTTGAAGTAAAAGTTTCAAAAAACACTTTGTTGTTTGATCAAGATCAAGATCTTGTTAAACAAGAGAATGAAACTGTTTCTGTAGATGGAGTAAATGGACCCGAAATTATACTTGGTTCCTTAACAAATGTTAGTACAAATGGAAACTGGCCAACCATTTTTGATGCCAAACAAGAATAAAATTCTTAATAATAATGATTTATCCATTCACATTTTTATGGATAGATTTTATTTCTGTACCCAATCTAAAATTGAATACATACCATTACTTGAAGATCCCCAAGATTTTCACAAAACCTTAATCGAATATCTGGATTATCATAGCAAGGAAAACTTTAATGCTTTTAGTTTAATTTCATTTCACAACCCTTCAACATTCGTACCCTTATCGTTTTTTAATAAATCTTTCTGTGAAGATTATTTATGTCTTTATAAAAGAACAAAAGATTATGAAATAGCATCTTATGACACTTTGGAAGATTACAATCAAGTTAACTTATATAGCTTTCCACAATTTATTAGTAAGGTTTTAAAGAAATCTAAAATTAACTTTGGTTTTCATCATTATAACACTCTACTTTATAAAAAAATACTAAGCCTAAATTCTTCAAATAAATTTGATTATAAAATTTTTATTCACTTACAGTTCGGAGCAATGGATGTCTTTCTTCTTCAAAAGAAATGTTTAAAATTCAATAATTGTTTTTCAATTTCAAATACGGATGACTTTTTGTATTATCTCTTTTTTGTAATAGAACAATTCGATATAGATACTAACAATTTAGAATTGAATTTTTTAGGTAAAATGAAGTCTTTTACACCTTACTATGAAGCTGTAGAACAATATCACACTAATATTAATTTTATTGATAAAGATATTAATCATGTTTCAGATACCTCCGTTCATCATGCCCCTTATTTAGCCAAATATTTTAGTTAATGAGAGTTATATCAGGGGTACACAAAGGTAGACGAATTCAAGCTCCAAAGAATCTACCGGTCCGTCCAACAACTGATCGCTCTAAAGAAGGACTTTTTAATATTCTCCAACATCGCCTTGATTTCAAAAGCATTCAAGTACTTGATCTTTTTGCCGGGACGGGGAGTATTAGTTATGAATTTTCCTCCCGTGGTACTAAATATGTTTCAGCTATTGATCAAAACAGGAGTTGTGTTCAGTTTATTAAAAAAGTGGCTATTGACCTTGAAATGAAAATTATAGCGATTCAGGAAGAATGTTTTCGTTTTCTTGAACAAAACTCAATATCATACGATTTAATTTTTGCTGATCCTCCATATAATTTTGAAATTGATGACTATAAAAAGATTATTCTACTTTCAAAAAAAAGCCTTTCTAAAAAAGGCATTGTGATAATTGAGCATTTTAAACAAATGAAGCTCTCAGAAATTCAAGGATTTTCTTTTGATCGTGTCTATGGAAATAATGTCTTCTCTTTTTTTTATTTATACAAAAAAGCAGGCCTATAAGCCGGATTCTGTCTAGTCTTATCATTTATCTGGATGTAAAATTACTCTTACATTCTAGCCGCCTACCCTTCTACATTGAACGAGCTACTCTTAATTGTAGATTTACTTGGCGTTGCACCACATAGAGTTTACCTGATTTCACTACAGCCGAACTGTACTTTCTTTCTGTTGCACTTGTCCGCTTCAAAGAAGGGCGGGTGTTACCCGCTATGCTGCTCTACGGTGTCCGGACTTTCCTCCCATACCAAAATGGCATGAGTGATAAGATGGCCTGCTTCGCAAAGCTAGTCATTTGTTGATAATTAAAAGTGAATATATGGTATGGAAAGAACAAAAGAATAATCTGATTTTTATATTTGTATATGGAATCTTTTTTAGTTTCAGCATTAAAATACAGACCTACATCTTTTGATGAGGTAGTAGGACAAGATAGTATAACAAAGACTTTAGGAAATAGCCTCAAAACTAATCAGCTCCCTCAAGCACTTCTTTTTTGTGGACCTCGAGGGGTAGGAAAAACATCTTGTGCACGTATTTTAGCCAAACAAATTAATACAAATAATAGCGATACTTCTAAAGATTTTGCTTTCAATATTTTCGAACTTGATGCCGCCTCAAATAATTCAGTAGAAGATATTAGAAAGATTAATGAGCAGGTTCGGATTCCTCCGCAAATAGGAAGCCATAAAATTTATATCATAGATGAGGCACACATGCTTTCCAATGCAGCCTTTAATGCTTTTTTGAAAACACTTGAAGAACCACCAAAACATGCGATTTTTATATTAGCAACTACAGAAAAAAATAAAATCATATCCACTGTTCTATCACGCTGTCAAGTATATGACTTCAAGCGTATTTCGGTTGAGGATATTCAGTCATTTTTAGTTAAAATTGCAAAAGAAAGAAAGCTAGAATTCGAAGAAAATGCTTTTTACTTAATAGCTCAAAAGGCTGAAGGAGCTTTAAGAGATGCTCTTTCTATATTTGATCGAATGGTAAGTTTTACTAAAGGAAATCTTTCAGAATCTGCGGTAGCAGATAACTTAAATTTATTAGATCATCAAACTTATTTTGAATTAGGTGAACTCCTTTTTCAAAGAAAAATCCCACAGATACTTATATCTTATGATAAATTAGTTAAACGTGGGATTGAAAGTATACAACTAATTAAAGGATTAGGAGATCATTTTAGGAATTTAGTATTTGCTAAAGACCCTAAAACAGCGGCTTTAATTGAAGTTGGAGAAAGTATTCGTAAATCCTATACAGAAATTACCCAAACTCTTTCTAATGATTATCTCATGGATGGGATCGAAATAATTAATTCTTGTGAAATAAATTTTAGAAATGTCAAAAATAAAAGGATTCACATAGAATTAACCCTAATGCAACTAGCCTCACTTCATTTTAATGAAGAAAAAAAAAAGGATATATAATTACACCCAATGAAAATGATAGACTAGTAATAAATTCCGATTTAAGCTCTTCATTTTCAGTTCCTCACTCTAAAAATTCATTAAATAAAAATAAAAAATCTCGCTTAGCTATAGAAAAAGAGAATCAAGAAACATTGATTGAAAAGGCTCAGGACGATAAAAAAATCATTTCAAATATCAGTGATAAAGATCTTGATTTTCCTAAATCTAAAAATATAGATTTAAAAACTCCTGTTTCTGGTTTTTCACTTTCAAGCATTGCACTTAAAAAAGCTGTAAGCAATATTAATAGTTCCAAAGAAAAAGATATTGATAAGCCAAGACATGATTTTGAATTTAACACACTTGAATCTCTTTGGAAAGAATATATATTAAACTTGAAAAAAAAAGGGAAGAAGAATATAGCATCAATATTTGGAGTCAGTAGTATTAACTTAAAAGGGGCTAACGAAATTTCTTTAACAGTTCCTAGTGAAATGAACAAAGTCGAAATGATGAAAGAAATGGATAATCTTCTTCCTTTTTTGAGAAAAAGATTAAATAATTATGGTATTAAAGTAGAAATTCTCATTTCAGAAGCCACTAAAGAAGAATTAGTATATTCTGTTAATGAAAAATATAAATACCTTAAAAAACTAAATCCGTCATTAAAAGAGCTAAGAGACAGATTTGATTTAGATTTTTGAAAAAGTTTTCTCGTTTCACCAAAAACAATAATATATTATTTTTTAAGATCTAGCATCTATTATAATGTCAATATATATTGGTTAATCAGTTTAGTTTTTATTCTTATATAACTCTCGAATCATTCCATCGGAAAGACCAACTTTTGGCACATAAATAACTTTTGCTCCACTCCATTCAAATATTTTTAAAAAAAGTTTAGTTGCTGGTATGATAACATCAGATCTATCTGGATTTAATCCCAAATCAATAATTCGCTCTTCATAACTTAACTCATTTAACTTATTGTAAATAAGATTTAATGTTAAAAAAGTAATGGGACGATTATCTTTTACATTAGAAATTTTATGCAACTTGTTAATATTCCCACCTGTTCCTAAAAGATAAACTTTAGAATAAATTTTAGTATGTTTTTTTACCCATATTTCTAATTGATTCCAAATTCGCTGATCAAAATCCTTGTTTAATAATCGAACCGTTCCAATCTTAAAAGAATTTGAATTTAGTCTTTTACCTCCTTTTAAGATACTTATTTCAGTACTTCCACCTCCCACATCTATACAGAGAAAAGTCTTTTCAATATCAATATTTTCAAAAACATTGGTATTAGAAATGATTTTAGCTTCTTTTTTTCCATCAATTATTTCGATTTGAATTTTAGATTTATTAAAAACTCTTTCTACAACCTGTGAGTAATTTTTTGCACCTCGAAGCGCAGAAGTAGCAAAGGCAAGATAATCTTCTACGCCATGAACTTTCATAAGCAATCGGAAAGCCTTCATTGATTTAATAATACGTCCTATATTTTTTTTTGAAATTTCACCTTTAGTAAAGGCATCTTGCCCTAAACGGATTGGAACTCTTACAAGAGCATTTTTTTGAAAAAAAACTTGACCTTTATAATCAATCACATTAGAAACAAGTAATCTAACAGCATTGGAGCCAATATCTATTGCTCCGTACTTCCTAATTTTCATTGATCTACCTCTTTTTTATAGTATTCATAAATTTCAAACTGAGAGCGGTTAGGTTTTGAGTTATTTTTAACAAAATTATTTTGAATAGGACCATTCAATCTTCTAGCTTTAACATTGTCATTCCATATAATATCAAAAACATCTTTAATTTGACGTTGTAACTCTGGGTCGTATATTGGAGCTGCAACCTCTAATCGATTTTCAATATTTCTTGTCATAAAATCTGCTGAAGATATGTATGTAATTAGAGAACCACCATTTATAAATTCATATACCCTAGGGTGCTCTAAAAATTTATCCACAACACTTAAAACCTCTATATTTTCACTCATTCCCTTAATACCTGGAATCAAACAACAAATACCTCTGACAACCATTTGAATTTTTACACCTTCACTGCTTGCTTGATAAAGTTTTTCAATTATTGAGAAATTAGTAATTGCATTCAACTTAAGACGAATTCCACTTGGAAGTCCTATTTTATGATTTTCAATCTCCTTGTTAATCATTTTAACCAAAGCATTGTGAGTATGATGAGGAGATACTATAAGGTGTTTATAAGCTTTAAGCTTATAATGTACTTGTAAAAAGTTGAAAACTTTATTTACTTCTTTAAGTACTTTTTGATTTGATGTAAACAAGGTATAATCTGTGTAAACTTTTGCTGTGTCTTCATTAAAATTACCAGTACTTATAAAACCATATCGTCTTTTTTTCCCTTGAGTTGACTTTTCAATAACGCATATTTTAGAATGGACTTTTAAACCAGGAATACCAAAAATAAGTTCTACCCCAGCAGCCTGCATTTGTTCAGCATATATTATATTATTGGTTTCATCAAAGCGTGCTTGAAGCTCTATTTGAACTAAAACTTTTTTTCCATTCTTGGCAGCATTAATTAAAGAACTTGCAACATTCGAAAGTCTAGAAAGACGATAAATTGTTATTTTTATAATTGTTACTTCTGGATCTAAAGCAGCTTCACGCAAAAATTTTATAACGAATGAAAAACTATGATATGGAGTGTATAATAGATAATCTTTTTGCTTTATTGCTTTAAAAATACTTTTCTCCAAAGAAAGGCCATTTATTGGTAGGGCTTCTTTTCGATCATATTGTAAATCACATCGATTTAATTGTGGAAAGTTCATATAATCTCTTCGATGATGATAACGACCTCCAGGAATAAGGCTATCGTTAGTGCCAACACCAAGAATTTTTTTAACCATATTAATAGCTTCTTTAGAAATATCTTTATCATGAACTAGACGAACAGGTTCTGCAAGAAAACGATCCCGTACACTTTCAACAATTTTATCTATATAACTCTTTGACACATCACCTTCCATATCTAATTCTGCATCACGTGTGACTTTAATCATGTGAGACTCTATATGAGTATATTCGAAAAAATTGAAAATTACATGAAAATGATATCGTATCAAATCGTCAAGAAACATAACGTATTTCTTGTCGTTAATACTTGGTAAAACAATAAAACGGTCTAAATCAGTTGGCAATTCAATTAAAGCAAATTGTGTCTTAACTTCTTTTTTTTCATCAAAAATTAACTTTACTGCTAAAAATGCATTATTATCTGAAAAATCCTGATTATCATCTTCAGAAACAATAATCGTCATTAATGAAGGGCTAACTTTTTGTATAAAATACTCTTTTAGAAAAGTCTCATGTTCCTTTAGAACTTCACTTTCATTAATAAAATAAATCTCTTCTTTTTCTAGCTCTACTTCAATAGAACTAAGAATCTGTGTACTTTCTTTTTGTTGTTTAATTACTTTTTGAGTAATAGTTTTCAATAAATCTGAAGCGGTCAAACCTCCAAATATATTTTTCCCTGATTTTTCTGATTGAGCAATTCGCTGAACAGTTGCAAAACGGACCTGAAAAAATTCATCTAAGTTATTAGAGAAAATTCCTATAAAACGAAGGCGCTCCAAAAGTGGAACATCTGGATCGGCTGCTTCTTGAAGTACACGCCCATTAAAGTCTAACCAACTTAATTCTCTGTTGAGATACCTTTCTTGCTTTTTCATACTACTTTAAAATTATTTTTGGTATTCCTAAAGTTAATGCTCCATCTGCTATATTAATCCAGTTACTTTGTTGAAATTCTAATTTTGCCCATGCAGAAGTTGGTAAATAATCTAATTCTGTATTACTAAGATATGACGCTGCATCAGTAAATGCAGGATTATGACCAACACAAATAACACTCTCATATTTATCCGATAATTTCTTTAAAAAATCAATCAATTTTGAGGCTTCGAAGGTATAAAGGTCCTCAACAAGATTAACTGTTTTAAAAGAAATTAATAAGCTATTAACCAAGATTGATGCTGTATGTGTAGCTCTATTTGCAGTACTTGAAAAAATAATTTCAGATGAAGAAAAAATTTCAGGATTATGCATTGCCATTTGTTTAATTCGTTTTATTCCCTTTTTACTTAAGGGTCGGTCACGATCTTCTAAATTAAATTCCCATGAAGATTTAGCATGACGTATTAAAACTAATTTTTTCATATCATGGTGCTAATCGTTCTAAATCCCATAATCCTGTTTTACGTAAATGGCAACGTATTCGATCATGTAATCGATTGGGTCTACCTTGCCAAAACTCGATAGATTTAGGAATGACCAGATAACCACCCCAGTTATCTGGACGAGGAATTTCTTCATTTTTATATTGAATCTCTAAAGCATTTAATTTAGCTTCTAAAATTGTTCGATCTGAAATTACATTACTTTGATCAGATACAATAGCTCCTAATTGACTTCCTTTTGGTCTTGAATTAAAGTATTCATCTGAAAGGTCTGAAGGTGTTTTTTGAATCAATCCTTTAATAATTACTTGACGCTCAAGAGGAGGCCAAAAAAAAGATAATCCAACTTTTGGATGATGAGCAATTGCTAACCCTTTCTCACTTTGGTAGTTTGTATAAAAAACAAAGCCTTTATCTGTAAAAGCTTTAAGCAAAACCACTCTAGACTTTGGAAAATCGTCTATCCCCAGGGTCGCTAAGGACATCGCGTTAGCTTCTTCAATTTCAGAATGATTAGATGCTTCATCAAACCATTTTTTAAAAAAACCTATAGGATCGTCGCCAACATCAGATAAGTCTAATGAACTTTTATCGTATGACTTTCTTAGTTGTCCTAAATCTTCTTTATCCATATATTATGCAATTTACAATTGATTTTATTTAAATAGAAAAAGTTTTTAAATCTTCAGATAAAAGAATTGATTCAAAAACTGTAGAAGCTTCTTTAATAAAGTCCTTTTTATCAGAATAACGACTCGAATAATGGCCTAATAATAGTTTTTTTACATTTGCAGAATTTGCAATTTTTGCAGCTTGAAGTGCTGTACTGTGTTTAGTTTTTTTTGCTAAATCTGCATGTTTTTCTAAAAATGTAGCTTCATGGTATAACAAGTCAACCCCCTTTATAAGTGAAATCAATTCCTTATTGTATGCTGTGTCACTACAATATGCATATTTTTTTGAGGGTTCTGGATTTAAAGTAAGCTCTTTATTTTCTTTAAAGATTCCATTCGCTAGCTCTATACCAAAACCGTTTTGTAATTGAGAGTAATGGAAAGGTTCTAAATTCAAACTTTCTATGGCTTTAGAATTTATTTTACGTTTGACCGTTTTAGTAGTAAATAGAAAACCATTTGTGTAAATACGATGATCTAATGGCAGCGTAGAAACACAAATAGTATCGTCCTCGAATATTTTTTCACTATTTGGTGATGATAATTCGTGAAAATGTAAAGAATAATCTGTCCAAGAATTCGACATTTTTAGCTGTAATGTAATAATTTCTTTAATTCCCTTGGGTCCATATATATTAAGTTGAGTTGTACGACCAAGTAAACGAAATGTACTTATCAAACCAATGAGACCGTAAAAGTGATCTCCGTGCAAATGAGAAATAAAAATATGCTTAATGCGAGTAAATTTAACTTTTGCTCTTCGCAATTGCATTTGAGTCCCTTCTCCACAGTCGATTAAAAAAAGATTTCCTTGGACATCTAGCAATTGAGAGGAAGTGTGTTTGTTTTCTCTAGGTGTTGCAGAGTGACAACCTAAAATAGTTAACTCTAACATATCAAAAACCTAATTCACGTTGTATTTGTTCAAAGGAAATGAAGTCCAAAGCCTCTTGCTTAGTTGGTACTAAATCCCAAGATTCAGGATAATAAATTTTCTTTTCTATAGGAATGATAATAACAAAACATCGATTGTGAGTTTTTTGAAAAGACCGAATTTCAGATAAAAAAGATTTGTCAGGGATAGTTTTAGAGCAATCAATAATTAAGTCTAATAAATGTTTTTTTATTTTTTTTTTCAAATCTTGTTTTATATCTAAATCCATAACGTCTATAAAACCAATACCCGATCCTTCAATTTTTATCATTCTGAAATATTTAATTGAGATCCTAAAAGATAAATGATTGCCATTCGAATAGCTAATCCATTTTCAACTTGGTCTAGAATGATTGCTTGATCAGAATCAGCAACCTCACTAGTAATTTCTACTCCTCTATTTATTGGTCCTGGGTGTAAAACTAAAATTTCCTTTCTCAACTTTTTAAGACGTTCATAATTTAACCCAAAGTTTTGACTATATTCTCGATCAGAGGGAAAATAACTCAGATCCATACGCTCATTTTGAACTCGTAACATATTTACTGCATCACACCAGTTCAAAACTTGCATCAAATCAGAAGAGTAAGTAACTCCCAAGGACTTTATGTGCTTTGGTAAAAGAGACTTTGGCGCACACACTTTAACATCTGCCCCTAGCATTTTTAAAGCATAAATATTTGACAACGCAACTCGTGAATGTAAAACATCTCCTACTATTGCAATACGTTTCCCTTGAAGATCTCCTAACCTCTCTATAAGAGAATAAGCATCTAATAGGGCTTGTGAAGGATGTTCATGGGTTCCGTCTCCAGCATTAATTATGCATGAATCAACTTGCTTAGATAAAAAATGAGCAGCACCTGGGTTAGGATGACGAATTACAATCATATCAACTTTTAGAGCTAAAATATTATTTACTGTATCTACTAATGTTTCACCTTTTGAAACTGAAGATTGATTTGCAGAAAAATTTATCACATCTGCAGATAAACGTTTTTCAGCTAATTCAAAAGAAAGTTTAGTACGAGTACTATTTTCATAAAATAAATTAGCGACAGTTATGTCTCTCAAGCTAGGTACTTTCTTAATTGGTCTATTGATGACTTCCTTAAAGTGAGTAGCTGTTTCAAAAATTAAGTGCAGATCTTCTAGTTGAAGATATTTGATACCTAAAAGATGAGCAACACTTAATTTTTTCATTCGTTATTTTTTTCTAAATAAACAATGCTTTTTTGAGGTGACTTAGACCAAACTACTTTAACCTTATCACCTTGAAGAGCATCTATTTGCGCACCCAAATAATCAGGCTGTATAGGTAAATGACGACTAAATCTACGATCTACCAGAACAAGTAATTCAATAGACTTTGGACGTCCATATGTGTCAATAGCAGTAAGTGCTGCACGTATACTTCTACCTGTAAATAAAACATCATCAATCAATACAACATTTTTACCTTCTACTGTTTCATTCATTTCAGTGGTTCTAGCATTAAGTGGCTGGTGATTTCTTCGGAAATCATCTCGGAAGAAGGTAGTGTCTAGTTTACCAAATTTAATTGAATTTAAACCCTCTTTTTTAAGTAAAATTAATAGTTGTTTAAGTAAATTAGTTCCTCTAGGCTGTAAGCCAATTAATACAACATTTGAAAAATCTAGGTGACGTTCAATAAGTTGATGACACAATCGCCTTAAAATAATATTTACTTTTTTTTCACTAAGAAGAACTTTAATTGCCATCCCAAGAATATTTTACAAAAGTATTGTTTTCTTAAGTATAAAAAAAACCCTCGATGGAGGGTTTTAATTTTTAAAACAGTTTTAAGTTTTTTATTTCTTGCCTTTCATCTTCTCTTTTAAAGTTGCAAGTGCATCTAGATCACCCAAAGTAGTTTTTTCTGAATTTGAAGCAGAAACTTTAGCGGCAGAACGTTTAACATTTTTCATCTCTTGTTCCTTAAACATAGCAGTATGCGAAGCAACTACACGTTTAAATTCTTTATTGAACTCAATAATTTTAAATGTGGCTTGTTCACCTTTAGATAATTTAGTTCCATCCTGTTTCTCGATGTGTCGAGAAGGAACAAAAGCAATTATATCCTCATTAAATGAAATTGTAGCACCTTTATCAACAATCTCGGTAAGGGAAGCTTCATGTTCTGTATCAAGAGCAAATTCTTTTTCATATTTATCCCATGGATTATCTTTAGTGTGTTTATGTCCTAAGCTTAATTTACGACCTTCTACATCCAGCTCAAGAACAATTACATCTATACTATCACCCAAGGTTAATACCTCAGAGGGATGCTTAACTTTCTTAGTCCATGATAAGTCAGAAATATAAACCAAACCATCAATTCCTTCCTCAAGCTCAACAAATACTCCAAAATTGGTAAAGTTTCTAACTAAACCTGAGTGCTTTGAACCAATAGGATATTTTGAAGTAATATCTGTCCAAGGATCTGGAGTAATTTGCTTAACACCCAATGACATTTTTCGAGATTCACGATCAAGGGTTAGTATAACTGCTTCAACTTCATCCCCTACTTTAACAAAATCTTGAGCTGATCGCAAATGTGTAGACCAAGACATTTCTGAAACATGGACGAGTCCTTCGACACCTTCCTCAATTTCAATAAAAGCCCCGTAATCGGCAATAACAACTACCTTTCCATTTACTCGATCTCCTTCTTTAATAGTATCGGATAATTTCTCCCATGGATGCGAACTCAATTGTTTTAGTCCGAGTTGGATTCTAGATTTATTATCATCAAAATCTAAAATTACGACATTTAGTTTTTGATCTAATTCTAAAATCTCACTTGGGTGATTAATACGACTCCAAGATAGGTCAGTGATATGAATTAAACCGTCTACTCCACCTAGATCAATAAAAACACCATAAGAAGTAATATTTTTGACAATACCCTCTAATACTTGACCTTTTTCTAATTGACCTATAATTTCTTTCTTCTGTTCTTCAATGTCGGCTTCAATAAGTGCCTTGTGGGAAACAACCACATTTTTAAATTCATGATTAATTTTGACAACTTTAAATTCCATGGTTTTATTAACATACTGATCATAGTCTCTAATAGGTTTTACATCAATTTGTGAACCTGGTAAAAATGCTTCAATACCAAATACATCTACAATCATACCACCTTTAGTTCTACATTTAACAAACCCACTTACAATTTCAGAATTATCATGTGCATTATTTACGCGATCCCATGCTTTAATTACTCGGGCTTTACGATGGGAAAGAACTAATTGACCAGTTCGATCTTCTCGAGTATCAACAATAACTTCTACTTTATCTCCTAACTTTAAATCTGGATTATAGCGAAATTCATTAAGTGAAATTACACCTTCTGATTTTGCATTGATATCAATTATAGCTTCACGCTCTGTCATGTAAACAACTGTACCTTCAATTACGTCATCATCCGAGGTGTCAACAAAGTTTTCTTTGACTAGTTTCTCAAATTCATCTAATTTGTGGTCATCAATAACATCAATACCCTCTTGATAATTATGCCAATTAAAACTGTCTAGAAAATCAGATTGTGCTTTTATGAAATTTTCTTTTTCTAATAAAATAGATTTATCATTTATAGTTTTTGAATTAGAAACTTCGAGCTGATCTTCAATAATTTTTTCAACTCTTTTGGGAGCAGCTTTTTTAGTTATAACTTTTTGGGGAGCAGCTTTTTTAGTTATAGCTTTTTTAATTATAGCTTTTTTGGGAGCAGCTTTTTTAGTTATAGCTTTTTTGGGAGCAGCTTTTTTATCAGTTTCTTTTGAAGTAGTTTTTTTTACAACAGTTTTTGTAGTTTTTTTTACTGCTACTTCTTTAGTTACTGTTTTTTTTTCAGCAGCCTTTTCGGTTGGTTTTTTAGCCATTTCCGATGAGAGGTTTGTATTCTATCGCCGGGAAAACCTTCATTACGGGGACAGAAGATGTTTAAAATTTATTTTTGCTTTCGGTTTTTCCTAATAATTAAAAGCTTGCAAATATAATTCTAATGCTTTGATATACAAATTATAATCTCCTTTTTTTGAATTAAAATTAATTAGTATCAGCTAATAGTTTTAATGATGTGTTCATGAAGTTGTTGATAAACTTCTTCTAAACTTTTTTCACTAACTTCTATCTCAATAGCATCATCCGCCTTGACTAATGGACTAACTATTCGTGTGCTATCAATTAGATCACGTTCCTTAATGCTGGCTAAAACAGAAGCTAGGGATTCTTCATTGCCTATTTCAATTTGTTCAAGTTGTCTACGTTTAGCACGTATCTCTGGTAAAGCTTTTAAAAAAAATTTACATTCAGCTTCAGGAAAAACAACAGTCCCAATATCTCTTCCATCCATTATGATACCCTTATCAACTCCTAATTTTTGCTGTTGAGAAACTAAAAATGCACGAACTTCACTTATTTTAGCTACTTTACTAACTTCTGAATTTACTTGCGATAAGCGAATTTCTTTACTAACATTTACACCATTTAAAAAAGTCTGATGACCTAAATGGGTATACTCAAAGTGAATTTTAATTTGATCAAGGTTTAAAATTAATCGCTCTTGGTTAATATTCCCTTGGGGTTCTTGCTGAAGAGCATAATACGTTACTGCCCTATACATAGCACCGGTGTCAATATAGGTGTAATCTAAAGTTTCTGCTAAAAGCTTAGCGAGTGAACTTTTTCCTGTAGAGGCAAAACCGTCAATCGCTACTATGATTTTTTGCATTTTTAAATATAAAACTATCTACTTATTTTTAAGTAAAGTAAAACTTTTTGCATTTTTAACTTTTTGATCGATTATTGCGTAATTTATGACATCCTCCATTTCTTTTACATAATGGAAAGTTAATCCTATGAGATAATTTTGATTAATTTCTTCAATATCTTTTCGATTTTCTTCACAAAGGATAATTTCTTTTATTTTTGACCGCTTTGCTGCAAGGATTTTTTCTTTAATTCCCCCCACAGGCAGTACTTTTCCTCGTAGAGTGATTTCACCTGTCATAGCCAGATTTTTCTTTACCCGTTTTTGAGTAAAAAGTGAAACTAAAGAAGTTAACATCGTAATCCCTGCACTAGGACCATCTTTTGGTGTAGCGCCTTCAGGAACATGAATATGAATATTATATATATCAAAGTGAAAATCAGAAAGTCCAAGGAGAGAGGAATTAGCTTTAATAAACTCCATAGCAATAGTTGCAGATTCCTTCATGATTTTTCCTAAGTTACCAGTAATAGTCAGGTTTCCCTTACCTGAAGATATAGCAGATTCAATAAAAAGAATATCACCTCCTACTGCTGTCCAAGCCAATCCAGTGACAACACCAGCCACATGATTGTTCTCATAAAGATCACGGTGAACTTTTGCTGGCCCTAAAATTTTTATTAAATCTGATGTTTCAGGACTTTTTATGTAATCTTCCTCCATTGCAATTGACTTGGCTGCAAATCGAACTGCTTTAGCAACCTGCTTCTCCAATCCACGAACACCCGACTCTCTTGTATATTGTTCTACAATTTTCTCAAGTATAACTTTTTTTAAGCTGAGCTGATTCTTTTTTAAACCATGCTCTTTTAATTGTTTTGGTAGTAAGAATTTTTGTGCAATTGATGTTTTCTCTTCAAGAGTATATCCACTGACATTTATCAATTCCATCCGGTCAATGAGAGCGCGCTGAATGGTTCCCAGGTTATTTGCAGTTGCTACAAACATAACTTTAGATAAATCATATCCTAATTCTAGGAAATTATCATAAAAATCAGAATTTTGTTCAGGATCTAAAACCTCCAATAGAGCAGAAGCAGGATCTCCTTGAGCACTTGAAGAAAGCTTATCTATTTCATCTAAAACAAATACAGGGTTTGATGTTCCAGCCTTTTTAAGACTTTGTAGAATTCTACCGGGTAAAGCACCTATATATGTTTTCCTGTGACCTCTAATTTCGGCTTCATCTCGCATACCTCCTAGCGAAATACGAACATATTCTCTTCCCAGTGCCTGAGCAATAGATTTTCCTAATGATGTCTTACCCACACCCGGAGGGCCATGAAGACAAAGAATAGGTGATTTCATATCATTTCGGAGTTTTAAAACTGCCAGGTACTCAATTACACGCTTTTTTACCTCATTTAAACCAAAATGGTCTCTATCTAATATTTTTTGAGCTCTTTTAAGATCAAAATTATCTTCTGAAAAATAATTCCAAGGTAAATCTAAAAAAAGGTCTAAGTAGTTACGCTGAATTGAATACTCAGCAACCTGAGGATTCATTCGTTGTAATTTTGAAAGTTCCTTATTAAAATGAGACTCAACTTTATCATTCCATAATTTTTTCTTTGATTTCACTCTCATTTCATCAACTTCCTCTTCATAAGAAACACCCCCAAGTTCTTCCTGAATTGTTTTTATTTGCTGATGTAAATAATATTCTCGTTGTTGAGTATCCATTTCTGAGCGAACTCTTGATTGAATATCATTTTTTAAAGCAAGCTTTTGGTATTCTTCATTCATGTGTCTTAAACACATCAATGCCCTTTGATATAGACTTACTTCAGCAAGAATCTTTTGTTTTGCTCCTGCATTTACATTCATATTAGAAGCAACAAAATTGATCAAAAACGAAGGGGTTTGAATGTTTTTAATTGCAAAAGAAGCCTCGCTGGGAATATTAGGATTTTCGTTAATGATTTGAAGTGCTAAATCTTTAATAGAATCAATTGTAGCAGAAAATTCCTTATCATTAATATCAGGAATATCATCGGCTACTGCATCAATTTCGGATTTTATATAGGGTTCCTCCTTTAAAATATTTTTGATCTTAAAGCGCTTTTTGCCTTGAATAATTACTGTAGTATTTCCATCAGGCATTTTTAATACACGAAGTATCTGTGCTACAGTTCCAAGCTCATAAATGTCTTTTGATCCAGGGTTTTCAATACTTTGATTCTTTTGTGCAACTACACCGATAATTTTATCAGCTGAATTAGCATCTTTTATCAACTGAATTGATTTATCTCGACCGGCAGTAATTGGTATTACTACACCTGGAAATAAAACAGTATTTCGAAGTGGGAGAATAGGAACAATCTCAGGGAGAGCTTCATTCTCTAGGGCTTCCTCATCTTCGGTAGTTAATAATGGAATTAAATCCGCTTCAGATTCAATATCTTGTAGTGACAGATTGTCAATTACGCTAAAAAAAGATCGAGCCATTTATTTTAATTAGGTCATTTTGTCATTTAAAGCAATCTGCTTTAATATTTTAAACCCTTTTTAAAGGTCATTTACAATACTTAAAATTATATTATTAATTAGGACAATATTTATGCCAATACATTTAATTTAATAAATAATAAACCCTTTAAGCATAATCAAATTAGCATATTTATGATAAATTTCATTAATGAATCATAAAGAGTAAACTAGAAAAATATTCTAAAATAATATATAAAAATCAACATAATTAATGCTTTACAAGCCATTTGTATACCACTATGTCAATTATTATACAATTAAAGGAATTTAAGTGTTAGCTATTGACTAATGAAGTGTACAGTAAAAGATTAATTCTTTTTTCTTGAAAAAGTAATTATTGCAGCTTCTCTTGACCAAAGGAATAATAACCTTCTTTTCTCTACTAATTGAAATTCAACATCCCATCCATCTTCTCCATACTTATTCATCACTTCTTCCATTTTCATTAATGGCATTTTGCTTGAGCCAAAAAAAATTGTTCCTAAAGCACCTTCTTTTACAACTTCAACTTTGTATTCTTTTTTCATTGTGTTGGTTGTTAGATAGTTCAATATACTTATAATATCTCTACTCCGTGCTTTTCTGAACTTAATGAGGAGGATATGCCGATGAATTAGTTTATCCTAATTAGTAAAAGCTACATCCTTGTAGTTCTATTATTTCGCCTGTATCAACAAAATCTTTTGAATAATTTTTGTCAGATGGATGAAAAATAAATTCTTGACCTTCTGTATTTGAAAAATGTAATAAACTATCAATTACTTCATATTTATAAGTTATAGAATATTCAATTTCATCACTCGTTCCATAATAATCATAATCAAACCATAACTCATCCCACTCATCTTTTTTGATTTTTACATCCCACTTTATTCCATCATAAGCTGTTTCACCTGTTTTCCATCCTTTACAATATGAGGCATCATTGTTTATATTTAAGAAGGATATAAAATATACATCGTTTAAAAATTTTATGTCTGAAAATTCGCTATAATAATTTTCTGCATCTGCCCAGGTTGTATCATCATATTTAGATAAAAATTTACACCCCTTTCTCCCCCAACCATTCGGATTGCAAAATTTTGTATAATTGCGTGATGCAGTAGGTAGCTGTTGTCCACTTGCAAATATGGCAGGGTCTGTATTTGCGGACTCAAATTGTACTATTTCTGTTTTGAAACAAGAAGACATTATAATGCATAAAGACATTATAAATAACTTTTTCATTGATTTATGATTAATACTCAAATATAAAAAACTCTACAATATCTCTACTCCTTGTTTCTTGAACCTAATGAAGAGGATATGCCAATGATATAAAAAAACCCTCCACTTGGGAGGGCTTATTTTAAGGTTAGTAAAATTTATATCTTGTATTTGGATTGTAAACCTTCATTCCCGATTCTCCACCAACTAATAATGGAACTATATTAGATACTAAACCACTTGGATCTTCTGTCAATCGCCAATTCAGATATTCTTGATAAAGTTCTGCAGACTCCCAATTTTCAATTATAAAATACATATTTGAATCCTCATTATAAGAAGTTTCAAGAGATATACATCCTTTATAATTTCGGGTTGCTTTCACCCCTGCTTCAGAATCAATAAGCGCTTGGTATTCATCAATTTTTCCTGGTTTAATTTGACTAGCTACAATAACTAACGCCTTTTGAAGTGGACCAACAGAATTAACCATTCCAGTTGCATCAAAATATTCTCCTGTTGAAGATATTTTACCATCCTTAAAATCAAAATTATGGTACGAAGTCATTGAAAACTTTCTTTCTGTTGACTTACTAGTACCAGTCCAAGTTCCATAAGCCCTAACACTACCGTCAGGTTTCATTGTCAATGTATCTATTCCTGGTAACCAAACTTGATTTTCAAATTTTACATCTGTGTAGTTTTGCACATAAAATTCAGCAACTTGAAGTGAAGTTTTATAATCAACTTGTCCCATACCATACATTGGGGCAACATCTACTAATTCTTGAGAAACAACTTCTTTCCATAGTTCCAAATTACTTGTTTCAAAAGCCTCAACCCATTTTTTGGCAAGCTTTAAATTATTTTGATAATCAGGATTAGTAGAGCAAGACATTACTAATAATCCTAAAATTATTATGATTTTTTTCATTTCATTTGATTTATGATTAATAAGCTACTAATATAATAAACTCTATCTACTCGGTGTTTTCCTCCTGAACTTAATGAAGAGGATATGCCGATGATTTAGTTTATCCTAATTACAAGAACAGACAGCCTTCTTGTTCAATTATTTCGCCTGTGTCGATTAATCCTTTTGAGTAATTTTTATCTGATGGACTAAAAATAAATGTTTGATTGTCAGAACTTGAAAAATGGAGTAAACCATCAATTACTTCGTATTTATAAGTTATTGTATATTCAATTTCTTGACTTGTCCCATAATATTCATAATCAAACCATAAAATATCCCACTCATCATTTTTGATTGTTATATTCCATTTTATTCCATCGTAAGTGTTTTCTCCTTTTTTCCATCCTTTACAATATGAAACTTCTTTATCAATATTAAAGAAGGATATAAAATGTTCACCAGCATTAAAAAATCTTATATCTATATCAAATTTAATATCTGAAAAATTACTAAAATAATTTTCTGTATCCGCCCACATTGTTTCATCATATTTAGATAAAAATTTTTTACCACTGAAAACATTATATTGGCGTGGTATGGAATTGATTTGTAGTCCACTTACTTTAGTTGCAGGATCTTGATTCCAAGTCCCATATTGCACTATTTCTGTTTTGAAACAAGAAAAGATTATAATGCATAAAGACATTACAAATAACTTTTTCATTGATTTATGATTAATACACAAATATAGAAAACTCTATAATATCTCTACTCCGTTTTTTTTTGTTGAACTGCAATAAAAACGCTCCACTTGGGAGGGTTTATCAAATGTTTATTTTAAAATATTATTCAGTTACAGGCTTTCCATTTGCTTGATACCAATAAATAATTTTTCCCTCGTGAATGTGATACCATTCCATTGTTATTGAACCGTCTTTACCTCTAAACTGGGCATTTACCCATTCACCTATTTGATTCCTTACTGATGGGTCTTTAGCACCAACTCCCTTGATACTAAATGCTGATATAGTTTCCCATCCCCAGCCGTAAGTTTTTTCGATTTCTTTGTATTGCTTTTCAATTTTTTTCACAAAAGCCTTGGGTCCCACAACTTGTGTTCCATCATCAAATCTCATTGAAGCATCCTCTGCAACATACGATTTGATTGTTTCATAATCTCTTTCAGCCCAAGCCTTATCAACTCTATTGAAAATATCAACGGTAACTTGAGAGCCTAAAGCAATACTTTGTCCCTCTGCAGGACCAAAGCCATTACTTTGTTGTGAATGAACAGTAAAAGTTAATAGTAGTAAAATAACAGTTGCTAAATATTTTTTCATTTTAATTGATTTATGGTTAATAAACCACTAATATAAAAAATCTACAATATCTCTACTCCTTGTTTTTGTTCTTGAACTTAATCTATAAACAAAGGCAAATCTTCACTTACTTCATTAGTAGCTTGTTTCATTCTTGGTAAAGTGCATTGTAGAACTTACTGAAGATGTTTTAGAAAATTTAATTAATAGGTATGATTTTGTCATAGTTTTTTTTTGAGAGCTTTTCTGTCCAAATTGTTTCACTATTTCCATAAATAGCAATGTATGAAACATCCTTATTTGGTGTAGAGCTATGCCAATGTTCAATGTTTTTATCACACTTAATTACATCTCCCTTCTTTAAAACAATAACTTCTTTCCCTTTTTCTTGATAGTAACCCTCTCCATCTACAATAATTATAACTTGACCTGTTGAATGTTTATGCCAATCTAAAGTAGAATCTGCTTGAAATGTAGCTTGTGTTAAATTATAATCAAAATCTTCATCTGCAACAACAAGTCTTTTTAACCAAGCATTACCAATATAGTGAGTGTTTGGAGCTTTTTTTTCAATACTTAAATCTTGATTAATAAAAGACTCAATGTTATAACTTAAATCTTGTCCATATGAAACAATGGTTAAAAAGAAAACGATAATAAAGTTTTTCATTTTTATGATTTTCTATTTTGACAAAATTTAAATACAAAAGCTTAATTGAAGAGTAGTTATTTAATTAGTCCCTGAACTTAAT
>Ga0228617_1000305_pt1 | contig 23905 bp, 22 predicted proteins | sample 18DmetaG_FD_190061 | JGI IMG/M metagenome (GOLD analysis project Ga0228617, IMG submission 190061) | Seawater microbial communities from Monterey Bay, California, United States - 18D | ecosystem: Environmental > Aquatic > Marine > Coastal | place: USA: California | collected 2016-10-20
AGCCTAATAACGTTAATATGGTTTTAAGTATCTAGTCACGATACTGGTGAACCATTAACTCAACTCTGGAGATGTTTTCCAATGACGCTAAAAAATACTTTTAAACTTGCCCTAATCTCTCTGTTAATAACTAGTAGCGGTGTTTTCGCGGCTGACAATTCCGCTGTTCTGGGTCAATGGGCTCTGGACCTGTCGGTGCAAGGGAACGCAGTCTCTGTCGACCTTGCGATAACTGAAGATGGCAATGGACTCGCGGGAACCTGGACAGGTCCAGCCGGGACTAATACATTGTCTGGCGTTAGTTTTGACGGAGACTCCCTATCATTTTCCATGCAAACACAGCAAGGGACAATGAACGTGTCATTCGAACTGGAAGACAATACGCTAGACGGCAGCTTATCTACACCAATGGGAGACTTGCCGGTAGTAGGCAAGAAATCCTCTTAAAAGCCGGTCTAAATCAGCTGAGCAGATCGCAGTATCACCAGCCCAGCCGAGCTGGAGAATGCGGTGAATATGGTCGTCAAGGCAATGATATCGGCGGCCAGATCTGCGTCTCCTTCCATTTGATGCGACATCACAAAACTGGCCGCAGCAGTGGGTGCCCCCGTCATTAGATAGAGAATGCCCAGATCTGTGCCACGCAGCCCAATCAAAACCCCTGCCAGCGTTGCCAACCCCGGCACCAGAATCAGCTTGCTGATCGTGGCCCAGATTAACAAGTTGCGATTGCCCCGCAAGCGGCCGAAGCTCAGGGAACCACCCACACAGAGCAATGCCAGCGGCAGGGTCATATCTGCCAGATAACGCCCGCTGGTCATCAACCACTCAGGTAAACGCAACTGGGTCAGCGATAAAATCAGTCCCAACACAATCGCAATGATCAATGGGTTGCTCATTATCGATCTGCCTATCATCAGAGCAAGGTTATGTTCGGGTTGATGTTGAGCCGCACTCAAGACCGCTACAGCTAATATGTTGTAGACAATCGTCATCAAAGCGAGATAAACCCCAGCGGATGCCAATATCCCATTGCCGAAAGCGTTGACCGCTAGGGCCAGACCCACCACACCCATATTGCTGCGAAATGCGCACTGTACAAATACGCCACGCTGCGCCGGTGCCATAGAACCACTGAACAGCCAGAGCAGAATCACCGCTAGAAATATGATGACGATGGCACAGCCCAATAACTTGGGCTGGATCAGGGCAATTACATCCGTCGTCGAAACATTCAGAAACAATAAGCAGGGTAGGGTGACATTAAATACCAACTTAGAGCCGCTTTGAATAAAGTCCTCGCTAAGCATGCCGTGACGCAAAAAGGCATACCCAAGAAGCAACATAAAGAGAATGGGAGAGGTAACGGTAAGCGCAAAACTGAGGGCTTGCAGCATGAACGGCTTCCTTGCTTATGACGCCGTATTGTACGAGATATTAGTTACGCTATAGAAGTAAAAAAGAATCAAGTAAAGGTAGAACGGCAGCCGACTCCGTTTCAAGATATTTCTGAGCGCCTAAAGGTTCAACAGTATACGCATTTATTTTTTACTTGTTTCAATCATAGTTTTAGTTTGGCTTAACGTCAAAGGATCTGGCGAATCTTTCGGCCTAACGGTACCATGCCTTTCTTGGGCGTCCCCTTAGCTTTTCGTATTAAACAGATAAACGGTACGTTGGGGTAGATTTTAACTATGTCTTACAGAGGAATATTGATATGCAGCACATTCGGATCGGCTTGCGTTTAGCTGCGCTCTGCCTTGTTTTTTTCTCTGGGGCTTCGGCCCAGCAAAAGCTGCATCCTGCTGACAACTGCCAGGATCATGCTGACTCTGACATTGTGACCTTTGCAGATTCAGTGCTGGAAGAAGCTGTGCGTGAGGCTTTGTCCCTTGGACCACAAGATGCATTGAGTTGCAGTCAAGCTGCACAGTTGAGGACGCTGCGAACCGGTGGTGGAGGCGCAAGAAGATCGGTTTCCGGATCGCCGGAATGGGTTGATCCTGAACACGTATTTCATGACCTCTCGGGAATACAGAACCTTGCGGGTTTAACTAACCTTGCTCTTCCCAACCGAGGTCTCTCTGACATTAGCCCACTGGCTGAACTCACGAAGTTGACACATTTGAATTTACATACCAACTGGATTTCTGATATCACTCCACTTCGAGGCTTGACCACGCTAGTCGATTTACGTATCGCCGAGAATCCTTTGACTGACATCAGCGCCCTGAGTGAACTGACGGAACTGAGAGTGCTTCGGATGCATCGCCACGGGGATTTTATCGGTGGGCAAAACCCCCGATCGGTTATGGGGGCGACAGGGGTGCTGTTCACCAATGCTGTTACTGACATAAGTCCGTTAGCAAAATTGACCAAGCTAGTTGATCTGAATATTCATACTCAGGATATAAGTGATCTGACTCCTCTAAGCGGATTGGCATCACTAATTGAATTGAGATTGGCTGGGAATTCCTTCACGGACCTGAGCCCCCTACGTGGGGTCACCACCCTTGAATATCTCGAGCTTACTGGGAACGATATTACTGACATAACACCGCTTAGTGGGCTGACAAACCTAATGGCGCTCGACCTCCGTTTCAATCCTAATTTAACTAATATTCAGGCACTGTTTGAAAATCCTGGTATCGGCTCCGGTGACATAGTCGAGCTGCGCCACACTAACGTGTCATGTTCAGATCAGGCGAAGCTGGCTGAAAAAGGGGTTGAGGTTCGTACAGAACTTTTTTCTTCTTGCGCTACGGTTAGCCGTCAAAGATAAGAGTGAATCGTAGATTGTTTAATCTTTGGCTCGTAAAACCGGGTGTACTAAAAAGTTATTATTTTAAGCTTAAGTTTTTAAGGAGTTGGTTAGATGCATGATTTGGCTGGGCTTGAGAATCGGTATCGAGATGCTTTGCTGGCCTTGATATTTGTCGGCGTTGCGAGCTGTTCAAGCGATGAGCGAGCTGCAGAAGGTCTAAAGGATAATCCAGAGCTGGAGGAGGCGTCCGTTATTGAGCTGCATGCGGCTGCTCTCGTTCTAGATGCTCATGCGGACATCGTGATTCCCTCGACATCTGCCTCTTATTTGAGTGACGATGGATCCTCAAAAGTTTCGCTGGACAAAATGCGAGCAGGCGGCGTCGATGCCGTCGTTATGTCAATTGCTGTCGGGCCTGGGCCGCGCACCGAAGAGGGAGATGCGGCGGCGCGAGCTGAAGCTGATGAGAAATTAGAGGCAATTAATTCGCTTGTTTCACTCAGTGATGGCAATGCTGTATTAGTCAGAAGTTCAGCCGAGCTTGTTGCTGCGCATGAGGCAGGAAAATTGGCCATTATCCTTGGCTTTCAAAATGCCAGGTCCTTGGAGCGAGACATCAATACGATCGACGAGTTCTACCAGGCCGGGGTGCGCATATTTGGCCTTAACCATCTTGGGCACAACGAATTTTCTGACTCTTCTCGACCAAATTTTGATGGTACAACTGGTAAATTCGAAGTCACTGAGGAGCACGGAGGTCTCTCTGAGTTGGGAGCTTCCGCCATTAAGAGAATTAATGCGCTCGGCGCATTGATTGATGTGTCACAAATGTCAAAATCGGCAACCCTTCAGGCACTCGAGCTTACCACTTCGCCTGTGGTCGCGAGCCATTCAAATGCCAAAAAAGTCTCAGACGTGAGTCGAAACCTAAGTGACGAAGAGATTGACTTAATTGGCGAAAACGGTGGTGTGATTCATGTGGCGGCCTTTAAAGGATATCTTTTAAATATCTCTGAGCCGAAATTTATTGAAACTTTAAAATCATTGCGAAGAGAGGTTGGAATTTCGGAAGAGTACAACTACCCGTTTGAGTTGTATTGGGAAATTGAAGACCCGGCAGAGCAAGTAAATTTTATCACTGCAGTGAGCGAGCTTTTGGGACCTGCAACGACAGACAACATGATTGAGCACATTAATTATATTGTTGATAGGATTGGTGTTGATCATGTGGGGATTGGTAACGACTTCAATCACGGTAGCGGCATCGATGACTATATCGATGCAACAGATGCGATGAATTTAACGGAAGGACTTATAAGATCGGGCTTTACGCAAGAAAGTATCGACAAAATTTGGAGCGGTAACTTCTTGAGAGTCTTGGATGCCGCGGCTCGAAATTCCACTAAATAAGGATTTAGAAATGGGATTAATAGGTGTGTCGGACGTTATTTCTATGCTTTTTGTTTTTTCCGGTAAAGGAGAATTACGGCCATGAATTCCGTTGTAAATGCGATCCCTGATGCTTTTAAATCGCAATATTTCGATCTCGAAGATGTGGCTGATGCGCAGGAGTTTTATCACAGCAGGGGTTGGACAGATGGCTTTCCCATAGTTCCGCCTACCCCCGAAGCCGTGCAGGCCTGCCTAGACTGGGTTCTCATGCCTGCTAACGAGATTATCGGTATCGAGCCAGTGCGAGAGAGGGCTATTACCGCGGAGAAGTTGGCAATCAATGCGGTTATGGCTGGCTGCCTACCTGCACATTTTCCCGTCGTAGTTGCAGCAATGATGGCAATGCTCAAAGAGGAGTTTTTGTTGCATGGAACGACGGCGAGTACGGGTGGTTGCGCCATCCTTGTCATTTTGAATGGTTCCATCAGGAAAGAGATTGGTTCCCGTAGCGACTTCAATGTATTGGGTAGTTCTGATAGAGCGACTTCGGTCATTGGCAGAGCTATTCGGCTCGCTCTTATAAATATTTTACAGGTGAGTCCTGGCGCTATTGACCGGTCGACTCTTGGCCATCCTGGTAAGATAAGTTACTGCATCGCGGAGGATGAGGAGGGAAGTGATTGGCCATCTTTAGCCGAGTCTCGTGACATACCTAAGGATGCTTCGGCTGTCACGGTGCTTGCAGCCTGTGCTCCTCGGCAGATTATGAATGAGTGGACAAGTAAACCTGAAGAAATACTGGATACCTACGCTGCAGAGATGCGGGCGAACATGCGCAACTATTCAATATGGTCAGGTAACTACGCAGTGGTCATGGCCCCGCAGCACCGAGAGCATATGCGTGCGGCGGGCTGGGGTAGGAAAGAGATTGCCAATTACCTTTTTGAGAAAGCCAGGGTTAAGCGGTCGGAATGGTCAACCGTGGGCAAGGGCTCTGTGATACGGGATAAAGGTGATACTGAATACTGCGCGTTGCCCAGTCCCGACGATTTATTATTAATTGCGGCGGGCGGTCCTGCAGGCGGGTTCGGCGCGATAATACCTCCTTGGCTCGGCACAAAGAGTCGGGCCGTTACGGCGGCTATAGGCGCCTGCATAGATTGCGAGCCACCGTCTCAATCCAAATAAGATAATATGGACAATTGGTCCTCCAAAGGAAGTAAAGATATGACAATTCGCGTGTTAAATCCTACTAGTGAAGCGGCAGTAGACACCATGGAGCCAGCGCAGCGGCTAACGAGCCTAGAGGGTAAGACTGTTGGGCTCATCTCCAACGGCAAGGAGGGGACGGCTGGTTTTTTTGCTCACGTCGACAGGCTGCTTCGAGAGCGTTATCAAGTGGCTAAGGTGGTCCTGCGAACCAAGTCTAATTACAGCGCACCGGCGGAGGACGAGATCATCGATGAGGCTCGGAATTGGGATTTGGTCATTAGTGGCCTAGGTGACTGAGGTAGCTGCTCGTCATGCAGTTTGCATGACGCAATCAGTAGCGAGCGAGTGGGGACACCTGCGGTAGGTGTGATGACTAGTAACTTCGTCAGTGCCGCCGAACTCATGGCCAAGGTGTTAGGCATGCCAGGCTATGCCTTCGCAATTATCGATCACCCTGTAAGCAGTGCTAATGATAAGGAACTGGAAGCTAGGGCTCTGCAGACAATGGTGGCAATTGATGAATTGGTGTTGGCAATGAGATCGCAACTTCCTTCTGATAGCGAGATCTAGATGAAGCCCAAGATCAAGAGCGCTTTAATAGAAGAAGACAACATGTCCGCGCCCTCTCCAGTTCCAGCCAAGTCGCCAGCCTCTCTAAAGCCATGGAATTACATCTACCTGCTTGTTCTCGTTTTTGCTGTCACGACAATAAGCACGCTGAATTTTTTCTCAGCGTATTTTTCAAGCTAAACCGTGCACCCTCTCGACTGGCTAATCGTACTTTCCTACCTTGCTTACGTAATCTGGCACGGATTGAAGTTGAGCCGTGGCTCATTAGATTCGGAGAGCTTCTTTCTCGCGGGTAGAAGTTTACCTTGGTGGGCGGTTGGACTATCAGTCATGGCTACACAAATGTCGGCAATTACTCTAATTGGAACTACCGGGCAAGCTTACGAGGATGGCATACGCTTCATTCAGTTCTATTTTGGCTTACCCATGGCCATGATCATTTTGTGTGTTACGGCGGTACCATTTTTCTATCGCGCCAAAGTGTTCACCGCATATGAATACCTGGAACAACGCTTCGATTCTCGCACGCGCACATTAACCAGTTTCTTTTTTTTGATCTCACGGGGATTGGGAGTTGGTGTCATTATTGCCGCTCCCGCAGTGGTTCTATCTATAGTGCTAGGTTGGGGAGAGTTGATTACGATCTTCGCTATTGGTCTCTCCACGACTTTCTACACTATGACGGGGGGCGTGCAAGCGGTAACCTGGACCGATGTGAAACAGATGGCAATCATAATGATCGGTTTGACGATCTGTGTGCTTGTTATACTTCAAGCTTTGCCCGAAGGTGTATCGTTGAAGGACGCCCTTTTTGTTGCGGGTGCAACAGGCAAGTTGGAGGCAATCGACTTCACCTTTGATTTGACCGAGCGCTATACCTTTTGGTCCGGCACAATTGCCGCTTTGTTTCTATTTCTTTCCTATTTCGGCTGTGATCAATCTCAGGTGCAGCGCTACTTAACGGCTCGTTCTGAAGATGAAGGCCGCACCTCGCTACTTATGTCAGCGTTTCTCAAAATACCTCTGCAGTTTCTCATTCTATTTATCGGCATTCTCGTATTTATTTTTTATCAATTTACTCAGCCGCCAATGGTGTTCAATGAACTTGCCCAACAACAAGCTGCTGATGCCAATCCAGCTGTTCATCAGCAAATTCAGAGTCAGTTTACGGGTTTTCATGAGCAACGACGTTTGGCGGCGCTCGATTTTATAGATGCAAGAAATACAGATCTGGAAGCCACCGCACGAGCAAGCTATGTGGATGCGAATGCTGAATTTAGTGCATCTCGGCGCGAGGCTACAGAATTTGTCAGGCAAACCAACGATGATGCTTCGTTCAATGATGTGAACTATGTGTTTCCCACGTTTGTCCTTCAGAACATGCCCTTGGGAGTGGTGGGCCTAATAGTAGCGGCAATACTTGCTGCAGCCATGTCTAGTGTTGCAGCGGAACTAAACTCTCTCGCCACTACATCGACTATGGATCTCTATCGACAACATATTAACCCTGATAGCACTGAGAAAGAGCTGCTCAGGTTTGGCCGAATCGCTACATTGTTATGGGGTCTATTTGCTTGTGTCGTAGCTACCTTTGTTACCAATTTGGGTTCATTAATTGAAGTGGTAAACACCTTCGGTTCGTTCTTTTACGGTTCCTTGCTCGGAGTCTTCGTGCTAGCTTTTGTTGTTCCGTCGGCAAAATCGGCGGGTGCATTCTACGGGCTATTATTTGGCATGGTTTCGGTCTGGATCGCGAGCTATTTTACCGATATTGCGTTTCTCTGGTTCAATGTTGTGGGTTGCTTGGTTACTGTCGCAGCTGGCTATTTGATAAGTGCTTTTTTAGAAGAGGGTGTTTAATGCATCGTGCTTTTAAGTTTACCTTGTTATTGGTGATGCTGTGGGTAGGCCCGTGGATGCCGGCTGGTGCTCAAGTGAGTGCGATCTATGACCAGGGTAACAATGCCTTGATTAGGCAGTTAGAGCGGCTACAAACTACCGCTTCAGTTCTACACATAGGGGCCCATCCCGATGATGAGGATTCAGCCCTGGTTGCGTATCACGCTAGGGGCTTGAATGCGCGCACGGCTTACCTGTCGCTTACTCGAGGGTCAGGTGGGCAAAATATTATCGGCGCAGAGCAGTCAGATGCTTTGGGGGTGATCCGCACTGAAGAGTTGCTTCAGGCGAGGCGGCTCGACGGCGCCCAGCAGTTCTTTACGCGCGCAAATGACTTCGGGTTTTCCAAAGACAGAACTGAAGCTTCTCGTGTTTGGCCCGAGAATGAATTGTTAGATGACATGGTGCGAAGCATCAGAACTTTTCGCCCTGACGTAATCGTTTCCAGGTGGAATGGCTCGTCGGCCGATGGTCACGGTCATCATCAGTTTGCGGGTTATTTGACTCCTCTTGCGATAGAGGCAGCAGCAGATGCTTCGCAATTCCCTATGCAAATAGCAGAAGGCCTTCGAACTTGGCAAGTGCAGAGACTCTTTGTGGGGTTGCGATCAGCACCTGATACCGCTGACGGGACTACGTTGAGTATTAATACTGGTGAATATGACCCTATCGCGGGGAAGAGTTTTTTTGAGATCGGCATGCAGGGAAGGAGCCAACAAAAAACCCAACAGATGGGGTCGTTGGAATTACGGGGTAGTCAGCTGTCTTTGTTGCAGCTTAGTAGTTTGTCTTTTGATGTTTCAAAAGTTCAACAGTCTGTATTTGATGGAGTAGGCACTTCGATAAGTGGTCTCTTCAGATTCGAGTTATCCCCATCACCGCTATTCTCACGGCTTGTTCTAGAACTGGAGAGCCTCACTCAAGCGCTGTTAGGTGAATTTGATGCTTTTGATCCAAGCGCTTTGACGCCTGATTTAGTTCGAGGCTCTGAGCTTGCTGAGCGCGCGCGAAATGCTGCTCAATCACAAGAAACAAAGCGCTTACTGGACGAAAAAATCACCGAGTTTGAAACGGCAATAGTGTTGGCCGCCGGGGTGAAAATAGATGCACTGATAGAGACAGAGACTTTGGTGCCCGGTAGTGCGGCGACTGTAGCGGTGCGATCATTCATGTCTGACGATTCTCCTGCACGTGTTCTTTCTGCTCGCGTGAACGTACCGGATAACTGGGCAGTGGCGGCTAGCCAGAGGCAAGAACTTGCGAATGAAGCTGGGAATCGCCGTCAGGATTCGGCTGTCGCGGAGGCCTATTTTCTTGTGCAGGTGCCTAATTGGGCAGGTGTAACTCAGCCCTATTGGCTTGAGCTGCCCAGGGAAGCCGCAGCCTATGATTGGAGCGAAGCCGGTAGTGAAAAAAGTCTAGCTTTTGCATCCCCCGTTTTGACCGCTACCGTGGTGCTGGAGATTACAGGTAGAGAAGTTTCAATTACGCGAGAAGTTGAATATCGGCAGTTAGACCGCATAAGAGGAGAAGTCCGTCGGCGTATCGATGTGGTGCCAAAAGTTTCGGTAGAGCCCGCAACTGATTTGATGGTGGTCCCGATCTCCACATCGTCTGAGCCTATTGATCTTTTGCTCACCGTTCGCAACAACAGCGCTGATAGTGTTAGCGGTAGTGCGCAGTTTTCATTGCCCCCAGGATGGGCTCTAGAACCCTCATTCATTGAGTTCTCTCTCGAGCCTGCACCGGCAACCAACACATTTTCATTTCAAGTCACAATGCCAGATAGTCTCCAAGCCGGAGAGTATCAACTGAGCGCAAGCGCCGTCATAGATGGCACAGTCTATAGGCAATCCATGCAAGAGATTGCTTATCCGCATATCAGTACTCATCGTACTTACGCAAAGGCTTCTACGGAAATTGAGGTAGTAGATGTTAGTGTGACCGACGTGAACGTTGGCTATTTAATGGGTAGTGGCGATTTGGTTCCCGAGTCCTTGCGGCGTTTAGGGGTGAGTGTCAGCCTACTGTCCGATTCAGAATTAACCACCGGAGATTTATCGCAATTCGACGTTATCGTGGTGGGTATTCGTGCCTCGCAAACACGAGCTGCTTATGTTGCGAACAATCAGAGGCTCTTAAATTATACCGAGAAGGGCGGCACACTTATCGTGCAATATCAGCAGCCCGACTTTGTAGAGAAAAATCTTGCTCCGTTTAGTGTAACTATGGACCGTAATGTCAGAGTCGTAGATGAGACAGCTCCTATCACAATTCTTGAGCCTAATCATCCGGTGTTTAGTTTTCCTAATAAAATTACTACAGAGGATTTTGATGGTTGGGTTCAGGAGCGCAACAACTATAACTTCACCAGTTTTGATCGCGAGCAATATCTGCCGCTGACCGAAGCTCATGATGAGGGCGAGCCGCCCAGTGATGGAGCCATGCTGTATTCACGAATAGGCACAGGCCACTATGTGTACACGGCTTATTCGTGGTTCCGCCAGTTACCCAATGGTGTGCCCGGTGCTTACAGGCTCTTCGCCAACCTGTTGAGTCTGTCAAAGTCGCCGAGCCAATAGATTCCTTCAGCAATATTACATAAATAAATTAGGAAACGAGGTACACCAGTGAGCGAAAAATTCCCAGCGCAGGGCTATAAGGACAATGTACTAAGTGACTGCTTTGCCGATGCGCAGCGCTATTTTTTAGATCACTATCTCGATGTGGATCGTGCTCATGCACTAATGCTCGCTGAGCAAGACATCATCACGCAAGTTGAACTAAAAACCATACTGCAAGCGATTCAGGGTCTCGATGTTGAATCTATGCGCACAGCTGAATACGACGGTAGCGTTGAAGACATATTTTATTTTATCCAGCGCGAAATAGCTGCAGGCTGTGGCGACTTGGATGTTGCGGGAAAACTGCATACAGCAAGGAGTCGCAATGACATTGATGTCACTATCTACCGTCTCTATCTTCGCAAACAAGCGCTACAGTTAATAGAGGCCTGCGAGAATTTGCGCAGCGTGTTTCTGAATTTAGCCGCAAAGCATCACGACGCCTTAATGCCGGCCTACACGCACACGCAGCCTGCACAGCCTACTACACTTGCTCATTACCTTTTGGCTATGACTGAAAATGTAAGCAGAGATATTGTTCGGTTGAAGCGCGCTTATGAAAATATGAATCAGTGCCCTCTAGGCGCCTGTGCGATTACAACTACCGGGTTTCCAATCAATCGACAGAGAGTGGCGCAGCTGCTCGGGTTTGATGGGCCAACCAGAAATAGCTATGGTTCAATCGCCTCGGTTGACTACTTTACGGAGCTTCTAGGTGCCACTTCGACTCTATTAATTAACATCGGAAAGTTCGGGCAAGAGTTTTTGCTGATGGCCATGATGGAATTCGATGTGATTCGTCTCCCGGATGGTTATGTGCAGGCCTCTTCCATTATGCCGCAGAAACGTAATCCGGTAGCAATAGAGCATGTACGGGCTATTGCTAGCAAGGCCTTGGGTCAAACACTTGGTGTACTGACCAGCGTACACAATACACCGTTTGGTGATATCAATGATGTGGAAGATGATTTACAGCCCTTGGTCTTTTCTGCGATTAGGGATGCAGATCGTGCCGTTTCTCTTCTAGGGCATGCCCTCGGTGCCGCCGAGTTCAATTTGGACTTGTTGCGAGAAAGAGCTAAGGCTAATTTCATAACGGTAACCGAGCTTGCGGATGAGATCGTTCGCCGTGAGCGCCTGCCGTTCAGTATTTCCCACAAAATAGTTGCTGTCTGTGTTAAAAAAGCCACAGAATCAAATTCTACTATCAGCTACAGCATGCTTCAGGAAGCAGCGAGGCAGGAAAGCAATCGAGATATAAAAATGTCGGAGACTGAATTTTTAAATGCCCTTTCTGCAGAAAATTTTGTTGCTGTACGTACAATCTATGGTGGCCCATCGCCTATTGAGACGAAGTCAGCACTGCTGGAGCAGCGTGAGGCTGCTAAGAAAGATACACAGTGGCACTCTAATGCATCTCGTCTGTTAAGCGATGCCGAAACCAACTTGAAAGAAAGTATCGACAACGTGCTTAAGGATTAGTTAAAAACCTCTATACTAGCTGTCAGTTGGGTATCAAAAGGCTAAGACTAATTTAAGCCTTACAGGATTGGTGCAAATACTACTCGTTGGAAAAATAGTTAAGTTATGGATGCAGTTTCAACTTAGAGTTTCATTGCCGCAACCTTTCTGATACTTGTCGCGGCAGCTAGTGCATAAGCGCAAAGTTTAATACGTGAGAAATATGGCTCATGTCAGGAGAAATTATCACTTTTTTAAGAATGTTTGCTTACATTTGCATTTGGACAACCCCTTTTCAGATTGCATTAGTTGTATGGGGTGTTGGCGTTGTTGCCGTTACCGATTATAGTATTTTGTCACTATCAAATATCGAGTTTATCACGAACTATCTTGGCTTTTTGCTCCCTATTGTTGAATGGGCGTATACGTGGTTTTGGATTGCGTTACTAGATTGGATTCTTTCTTTACCGATAATTTTACATCAGGCTGTTAAGGCAATAGTAAGCACATGGCTGGGCCTTTCGATACTTAAAAACACAAGGTGAAAAAATGTGACTGCGTCCCCAAAAGGATTTTCGGCCGGTGACAGATCGATATGATTCTTCTTTGTCCAACCAGCTTGGCTTGTTAAGAGAGAAGTGCAATGGCAATTTTCGAATGATTAGCATGCCTTTCAGCGCATACTGGTGTTATCGAGCAGCATCCTTATCAGACACAAGATGTGAGGGATTTACGGAGACTAGCACCACGAAGTGGTGCCCAGAGGCGGAATCGAACCACCGACACGAGGATTTTCAGTCCTCTGCTCTACCAACTGAGCTATCTGGGCTTGATGTAAAAAACTCTTGCGATATACCCTTTACCGGTTAGGCTTACACCACACGAGCGCGGTATTAAACCTTCACAGATGATCTTAGTCAAGATGTCGCAACAAGAATGTGTAATGTGTTAATTTAATTCCGTGCTTCTGGCACAAAACCCTCGGCACGATCGACTTCCTCGTTGTTAAGGAATTTTTCCATCTGCAGTTTAAGATAACTTCGGTGGTCGCCGTTCGCCATGCTAAGTTGTTTTTCATTTATAAGCATTGTTTGGTGACTCAACCACTCGCTCCAGGCCTGCTGAGAATAATTATTGAAAATCTCTTTACCAGCTTCGCCAGGGAATGGAGCTACTGAAAGGCCAGGTAATTCTTTACTAAATTTTTTACACATAACTGTTCGCGACATTCTTTGGCCCTTTTCTTAATCCGTTGAGCCATTATACAAGAAGAAGGGATGTGAAGTATCTCTCCACAGCATCTTTTTCTTTCGGCGATAATGTTTTTTATTGAGAGCTAATTTGACTCAACAGTTTTTTCACAGGTGCTGCAAGACCAATCTCAATCGATTGATTGAGCGGGTACCAAAGCCATTCATCTGAGTTTCCAACGGTTAGCTTATCAGGGTTAATCGTTAATTTAATTGGTTGGATGTCGAGATGGAAGTGAGAAAATGTATGACGTATAGGGTCCATGACGATAGCTTGCTCAATATCCATTGCCTGTTTGTTGGACTCCGAGACTAAGTTCCCCAGCTGTGGAATGGTCTTGTGGTTGGGTGACTCAGGGAGACTGTACAATGAACCCCAAATCCCGTTGGGGGGTCTTTTGTATAAGAGAACTTGATGATTTTCATTGGTCAGAATAAACATAGCAACAGACCGAATTGGTATTGCTTTGGTAGGCTTTTTCCCCGGGAATTTCTCGATAGTTTTGTCCTGGTATGCTACACAGTCGTGGCGCAGCGGGCAGGTACCACAAGCTGGGTTGATGCGATTACATACCGTTGCACCAAGGTCCATTATCGCTTGGGTATAACTTGCTACTCTTTCCGAAGGTAATAATTCTTCGGCTAAATCCCAGAGGTTATTGCTTACTTTGGTGTGCCCCGGCCAACCACCGATAGCGCGATAACGAGCGAGGACGCGCTTTACATTGCCATCCAAAATGGGCGCGCGTACTCCCATCGATATCGCGGCTATTGCTCCTGCTGTAGATTTCCCAATGCCCTTTAAAGTTTCAAGTTCTCTAGCCGTTTTAGGAAAAATACCGCCAAAATTTTTAGTAATTATTTGAGCTGTGTGATGAAGATTACGCGCCCTGGCGTAGTAACCAAGTCCCGTCCATAGATGTAATACTTGATCAGTTTTTGCTGATGCAAGGTCTTCAACGGTTGGAAATCTCGATAGAAACGTTTCGAAGTAGGGAATTACGGTATCGACTTGAGTTTGTTGTAGCATGATTTCCGATACCCAAACGCGATATGGAGAGATATCTTTTTGCCAGGGCAGGTCGTGACGACCATGCTGATCAAACCACTCGAGCAATCGATCGGAAAAGGGAAATGGATGAGTGTTTTGGTTATCCAGCGTAGTTACCTATTTAGTTAAACAGTGTCTCGAGGAGTGCTCGCATTCGCTCTTCTTCGGCGCTGTCATCTTGATTCTTCGCTGGACTATTTTCTGAAGAAAAATTAGCGAAAATATCCCGGACCTTTGTGAAGTCTGGTCTGCAATATTGATCGGTTTTAACCTGCCAGCGGGATTGACAGACAATTGGCCAGCCCAGGTTCTTATAACTATCTCCGATACGCAGTGTTTGTTTCTCGGGCTCAGGCAAAAGCATAGCTTCTACTAAGTAGTTGAAGGATTTGGTCTCAAAATTGAGCTTTCCGACCGCATCTATGTCGACATTATCCAGTCTTAGATTGAGTCGGTGGGTATCACTTATGCCATCTTCCAGAATTACAAATCCGCCCACTTGACTGAATTGTTGCTCATTAGCCCAAAGCTCAAAGCCATCTGTTATTGGATTTAACGCTGCAATTGCTGAAAATGTTTGGCTGAGAAGCGAAATATTTGTCGTGCTATTGGTAAGCGCAAAGGTGATGTTTCCACCGACGGTATCTAGGATACTTCGTAGGGTAAAGGTCTCGTCTTGAGCCGCAGCGTCAATAGATGCCTCAAATGCTAAATCGCCGGATAAGCCATAGCGCGTTGAAATTGCGGGCGTCAGTTGCGGAACTTTAATTCTCCTTCCTTTCACTGCGCTTTGCACGTGTGGCGGTGTTTCATTGGAATCAAGCCTTAAAAACCCACTCAGTGTCCCACCGAACACGCTGAGGGGTGTGAGCTCTAGGTCGAAAACACCACGTTCTAAGTTGGCGGAGAAATTTAGATTTTCCGCTTCAAAATTTTGAGCAGTAATCGATTCGAGAGAGACCTTTCCGACGCTGTTAAAATTTTTAAATACAGATGCTGATAAATTACTTGTGTTAGTTGACTTGATATTCGATACACTATTTCGAAGAATGGGTGCCAGATTAATTTCTCCTCCACGGACCTCGTATCGTAGGGTAGGTGTTTTCTCAGAATCCGGAATAAGCCAGTCGATATCCGCCTCGATTAATTCTTCACCTATTGTGATCACGTTTTTTGTGACGAGTCCCCCAGTGTTATTTCCACTAAAACTACTTTCAATACTCCAGTTATTTGTGTTATCCGCACCGATTTGCATTGGGTTTTTTTGTCTCATAAGTTGAAGTGTCTCTGTGAGTGAAGACAGTTCAAATTTATTTGATCGAAGCGCGCCATCATATTTTTCTGAACTAAAATTCACTCCTCCAGATAACAATAATGGGGTAATTCCAATCTCTACATTCCTTAGTTCTAAGGTACTCCGGTCGGAATTCTTATGAATTTCTGTTGAAACTGTGAGCGGCCATTCGATGGTATCTTTTATAAGGTCACTGAAGGTTCTTACTGTTGACGAACCCTGAAAGAAAATCTCTTGATTACTTTCACTTGTTTTTTCTATTAGCAGATTTAAATGACGGAGTTCTCTTTGTGAATTTTTTTGAATATTCTTCCAGTCTAAGCTCCCGTCTTTTATTGAAATTTTTTGAATACGTAATTCATCGTTGTCAACGATCCTGAAGGGATTGAAAATATTATATTCTGTAAACGGCAAGTCAGCTTCGGCCTTAGTTGGCGAAACAACATCATTGCCATCCAGAATGAAGTAATTTAAGTGGGGTTGGTCAAAAGCTATCTCAACAATATTTAAAGGCGCATTAAAAATTGTTGTTGGAATAACTGCTGCAGAAATACTTTTTGCAGAAAACAGTTCTTGATTAGAATTCGGGGGCTTAATTCGGACATCGCTCAAGGTTATCAGAAATTTGTCCTGAAATTGGATCGAGATGTCACCTCTAACGACAGCGTCGTATCCAAAATTCGACGACACATATTCCTCAAAAAGTGTCCTTGTGTGTTTTAGTGCATAAGAATTGACGAAAATCCCGGTCAGCCCAACAATAATTATTAAAGCAGCCGCTGATAATGTTAGCCGTTTTCTCAAAAAGCGTCTCACTAAAATTGGTCCAAAGCTCCGGATAGACGAAATATCATTCGTTTCATCATGAGTGAGTTTTTCAGAGTTTGTTTTAACTTTAGCTACCATAGCTTTCCTTGAGTGCGTGCGGGCTCTATAATAGAACACATATTGCAAAGCCGGTATAGGCCCATTTTGGCGCAGCGAAAGCTAAGGTAGATCATGAAACAGACTTCTGGACGTAAAGCATCGATTGAGCGCAACACGAAAGAGACGCAGATTACAGTAACAGTCGATCTTGATGGAACCGGTGTGTTGGAGGCCGATACAGGTTTGCCTTTCTTGGAACATATGCTCGATCAGATTGCGCGCCACGGTTTAATAGATATCCGAGTAAAGGCCGCTGGTGATTTGGACATTGATGCTCATCACACCGTCGAGGATATAGGAATTACGTTGGGGCAGGCGTTCCAGCAAGCGCTAGATAAGACTGGAATTCGGCGCTATGGGCATGCTTATGTGCCGTTAGATGAAGCCCTTTCTCGTGTGGTTGTCGATTTTTCTGGGCGCCCGGGTCTCGAGTACAACGCCGATTTCGTGAAAGGGACCGTTGGTTCGTTTGATGTCGACTTATTTCATGAGTTTTTCCAAGGGTTTGTAAATCATGCTTTAGTTACTCTGCATATAGATAATTTGCGAGGGAAAAACGCGCATCATCAGATCGAGACGATCTTCAAGGCTTTTGGCCGTGCTGTGCGAATGGCTATGGAGCTAGACCCAAGATCAGAGGGTGTTATTCCCTCAACTAAAGGCTCTTTGTGATCACCATAGACGTTTATTAATCATCGCATACTCGAGAGAAAACTATTTTGTTAAATAAGATTGCGATTATTGATTACGGGATGGGAAACCTCCATTCTGTAGCGAAGGCGTTGGATCATGTTGGAAAGCAAAAAGAAGAAAAAGTTGAAATAGTTATAACGTCAAATCGACGTATTATTGAAGATGCGGATCGAATTGTTTTCCCGGGCGTTGGCGCTATTCGTGACTGCATGGCTGCAATTAATCGGCTAGGTATCGGACCAATTATTGACGATTGCATAGATGCGGAAAAGCCAATCCTTGCGATTTGCGTTGGAATGCAGGCTCTGATGACAACCAGTGATGAAAACGGAGGAGTCGATTGTCTCGATATAATATCGGGGCGCGTGGAAAATTTTGCCAACCGGTCTTTAGATGACCAAGGAAAGCGCCTTAAGGTTCCTCACATGGGTTGGAATGAGGTTTCGTTTGATGCGGGTCACCCGTTGTGGGCCAATATCAAAAATCTGAGCCGTTTTTATTTTGTTCATAGTTATTACGTACCGATAGTCGCGATAAACCCTACATCGCAAATTGCAGGACGAACTCAGTATGGAGAAAGTTTTGTAGCAGCAGTCGCTAAGAAAAATATTTTCGCTACGCAATTTCACCCTGAAAAGAGTCAGTCAGCAGGTTTATTAATGTTGAAGAATTTCTTGGAATGGAATGGAACAGAAGGTTATCCAGAACCTTAATAGATTTTAGGAAAGCATGAAAAAGCAACCGATGTTAATTATTCCAGCGATAGATTTAAAAGATGGTCTCTGCGTGCGGCTTCGTCAAGGAAGGATGGACGACTCCACTATATTTTCTGACGACCCTGTTGCTGTTGCTGGCGGTTGGTACGAGAAGGGTGCACGGCGATTGCATATCGTAGACCTCAATGGTGCGTTTGCGGGAGAGCTTGTTAACGCAGAAATTATTTCTAAAATAACTGCCGCTTATCCAGACTTTCCAGTACAAATTGGAGGTGGCATCCGCAATCTGGAGAGCATCGATTTTTATTTCAGCGTCGGCGTAAGCTACGTCATTATTGGAACGGCGGCTTTGACAAACCCAGAGTTCGTTAAAGAAGCGTGCCTGAAGTTTCCCGGTAAAATTATAGTTGGTATTGATGCGAAGGACGGCATGGTCGCGACCAATGGGTGGGTCGATGTTTCCGATGTGACGGCAGTTTCTTTAGCTGAAACGTTCTCGGACAGCGGTGCAGCGGCAATTGTTTATACCGATATTTCGAGAGATGGAATGATGGAGGGGCCGAATTTGATCGCTACTCAAAATTTGGCAAAACGCTCCCCTATACCAATTATTGCTTCGGGGGGCATAAGTAATCTGGCTGATGTGGTCGCGGTTAAGGAAATTTCGGATACCTGCACCGGTGGGGGTGTTCTTGGATTGATTACCGGTCGCGCAATTTATGAGGATCGCTTGGATCTCACGGCAGCTCAAGCAATCTGTGACGCGTGATTCGTCCAGTTATAAAAAATTGATTTAAGAGGCAAATGAATGGGCCTGGCGAAGCGAATAATACCGTGTTTGGACTGCGAAAACGGACGCGTTGTCAAAGGGGTTCAGTTCGTGGACATCCGCGATGCGGGTGATCCAGTCGAAGTTGCTCGAAGGTACTGTGAGGCCGGGGCCGACGAAATAACATTTCTTGATATCACTGCAAGTCACTTAGGCCGTCAAACAACGATAGAAACTGTCAAAGCGATTGCAAGTCAGGTTTTTATACCATTGACTGTGGGCGGCGGAATAAGAAATCTTCTGAACATACAAGATATGCTAAATGCTGGTGCTGATAAAGTAGCAATCAACACTGCTGCGGTGGATAACCCAGATTTCGTGAGAGAAGCTGCTGAGCGATTCGGGTCTCAGTGCATTGTTGTAGCGGTAGATGCTAAGAGGGTAGACGAAGACAATGACAGTTTGAGGTGGGAGGTATTTACTCACGGGGGTCGAAAGAGAACAGGGAAAGATGTAATTAAATGGGTTAGAGAGATGGTCGACCTTGGGGCGGGGGAAATCTTGCTGACAAGTATGGATCGGGATGGTACAAAAATTGGGTTTGATCTTGAACTTAATTGCGCAGTAAGCCGCTCTGTCTCTGTTCCAATTGTTGCGTCTGGTGGGGTTGGTAACTTACAGCACTTGGTGGACGGTATACTAATTGGAGAAGCAGACGCAGTTCTTGCGGCTAGTATTTTTCACTTCCAAGAGTATAGTATTCAGGAGGCCAAAACCTTTATGAATAAAGCCGGAATTGAGGTTAGAGAATCAGCTTCAGCCGAATGAAGCGGAACCTTCTCCGACCGACCGTATCACTCTCGCATAATATATAAATGGATACCCTTTAATAAATTTAATGCCTCTTGTAAGGGGTAATCACTAACTATTACTTCCTCCGCGGTAATCAAAACACTTGAGAGCTCGTCCGAGGTGAGGTCGTCGCGGCCTTCCAATCGGCCCCGCCGGTCGTTTTTCGAAGTGTTGCTCACGTTCGGAATATGGCCCTCTAAGTCCGATTCCACATATTGTCTAATATCTCTGGATTTTTTAGTGATGAACGCTTCTTCGGCTATGACATCTGGCTCGATGCCTTTAGCTTGAATGGACCTTCCGCTGGGAGTGAAATAAAGCGACGTTGTAAGTTTCATTGCCTTGTTAGGCGCAAGTGGTAAAACTGTCTGTACTGACCCTTTACCGAAACTACGTGTTCCCATAATCACCGCGCGATTATGATCTTGTAACGCTCCTGCCACAATCTCTGATGCAGAAGCAGATCCACGGTTTATAAGAACTACTATGGGAAGCTCAGTGTCAATACTGTCTTTTGTTGCAAGGTATTCATTGTTCGCCTGGTCGATCCGCCCTTCGGTGTAGACAATCGTCCCATCTTCGATAAAAGAGTCAACAATTTCCACGGCGGATTGCACTACGCCCCCAGGGTTGTTTCTTAGATCGAGAATGAGACCATTGAGGTCAGCTCCTTCAATTAATTGTTCTATTTCGTTTTTAAATTCTTCGCCGGTATTACCGCGAAATTGAGAAATTCTGATATATGCATAGCGCTCGTTAATAATGCGGCTGCGAACACTATTTATATTAACGATGTCGCGAACGATTTGAAGCTCAAAGGGTTCTTGCCCCTCGCGTGAGATGGTGACACTGACCTCCGTTCCGGCCGGCCCGCGCATAAGTTCCGCTGCTTCGTCCGGTAATAATTGTCGCAGGGGTTTTCCATTAATCTGTATAATTCGGTCGCCGGGTAGAATGCCTGCTCGGTCTGCTGGAGAGCCGTCTATCGGAGAGATTACGAGAATGTAATCATCTTGCCTGCTCACCTCAATGCCCAGTCCGCCAAATTTTCCGGTTGTGGTGTCTTGAAGGCTATCGAAATCAGCCCCCGATATGAAAGCCGAGTGCGGGTCTAAGCCTATTAGCATTCCTCTGATCGCACTTTCCAGTAGGACTTGATCTTTAACATCCTCGACATAACTGCTTCGAATCTGATCCAGGGCGTCCGTAAACATTCGCACTTCCTCAAGCGGCAGAGGAAGTTGTTGTTGGGAATTTGCGACGGCCGAATGAATCGCTAATATCCCAATAGTGACTAGTTGGTATGTCTGTTTTTTGCATAATTGCAGTCTACGCCTAAAAAAAATAAAAAAATGACTTTCAAGTAACATTATAACAACTCCGGTTTCAGACGAGTCAATCGGGTTTTGGTTTTTGTCCTATAATTAAAATCTACTTGCATCACTCGGATGCTTTTCTAAAAGAAAGCCCAGCAAGATTTATTAATTTAAAGCTACTTTTAACCGGTTACTTTTTCAACCAATTATTTGGATTCTTTGGCTCACCTTGATAACGAATTTCAAAATAAAGTCCGGGTAACAGAGTCCCTGGAAGAAATCCGCTGGTTGCAATGACTTCCCCGGTAAGAACCATATCACCCACCTGTTTTGCGAGCGCTTCATTGCCACTGTAGAGGCTAAGATATTCGTTACCATGGTCTACAATTACCAGCAGTCCTTGGCCGCGTAACCAGTCCGCAAAAACAACCTGCCCGTCATAAACAGCGGTGACTGGAGTGCCAGCTTCAGCTTTGATTGATATTCCGACTTTCGCAATAGTGGAGCCTCCATTCTGTTTTCTAGATGGATTATAAATCTGTCCGGGCAATGGAGCCACAAGCTGGCCTTGCAAGCTAGAGAAATTAACTAAAGGAGTCTGTATATCCAATTTTTTTGTTATTGCCTGAATTTGTTTTAATAAGTCCTCCAGTTCTTGTTGGTTATTTTCTAAAACTTCTAGCTGAGTGTTTTGCGACGAAATCGATGCTATGAGCTCACTTAATACTTGATTTTTTTCAAGGCGGTTCTCTCTAAATCTAGTTTCCTGCTCCTGTAATGAGATTCTTTGACTAGTTATCTTCAGCTTTTCCTTCTCTAAGGAGACCTCCAGCAAATCAAGATCTTTCTTCACGTCAATGTATTCGCCTTGAATTTTTTTTTGCATTTGAGCGATTAAATTCGCTGAATGTAGAAACCTTTTATTACTAAGTACTTTTGAAGATTGAAATAGAGTTTCGAAAAAATTGGTCTTTCTTCTAAGATAGGAACTTAGCACGATTTTTTCTAAGTTATCTTCAATAAGCATTTGTCGTTTTTCAATCGTGTTTTTTTCACTTTGAAGCATGCTTAGCTGATTAATGGTGTTCTCTACTTTGGATTCGGTTATTGAGATTGCTAGGCTAGTTTCAGTCAATGATTTTTCAGTTTCCCGCAAAGTGAGTTGTTCTTCGCTCAGCTTAGTATTTGCATCGATGAGCCAGGTCTCGATTTGTTTTATTCCGGCTTGAATTTGAGACAGTTCTAACTCTAGGCTCTGTTCTTTTGAACCCGCCACTTGGCTTTGTGCTAACTTCGAAATCAGCGAAAATCCTAAGCTTATTGCGAGAAAAAAAAACAGGTTTCTTTGTCGGGTGAGGCAAAACCAAGATACGCTCTTTAACAGAGTCATATTTTACGCGATTTATCGAGTAAGTTTACTCCGCTCATTTCTTGTGGTTGATTTAAATCTAGAATCGCTAAAAGAGTTGGTGCAATGTCGCAAAGACTTCCCTCAGATGAGAAATCTTTCTTGCTTTTTCCAACATAAACCAAAGGCACCGGTCCTGATGTATGTGACGTGAGAGGTTGATTTGAATCCGTGTCGCGCATTTTTTCAACGTTCCCATGATCTGCTGTGATAAGCATTTCTCCATCCGTGCGTGTTATTGCCTCTAATACCCTGTTCATGCAGTTGTCCAGAACTTCTACAGCTTCAATCGCTGCTTCAAAATTTCCTGTGTGGCCAACCATATCGCCGTTAGCATAATTGCAAATGATAGCGTCGTATTTTCTTGACTCTATTGCTTTAATCAGCTGATCGGTTACTTCAATTGCTGACATGTCTGGTTTTAAATCATAGGTTTTGACATTCGGCGATGGAACGAGGATGCGATCCTCATTTTTAAATTTTTCTTCGATGCCTCCATTAAAAAAAAATGTTACGTGTGCATATTTTTCGGTTTCAGCAATTCTCAGTTGATTTTTCCCTGCATTTGCAAGGATTTCTCCCAAGCAATTTGTTATTTTCTCTGGAGGATAAGCAATCGATGAATCTATCGTTGACGCATATTGTGTAAGTGTTGTGAATGAAGCTAGTTGGGGACATACTTTGCGGTCAAATTCCAAAAAGTCATTGTCTGTAAATGCTCTTGTAATCTGACGAGCCCGATCAGAGCGGAAGTTCATAAATATTACGCTATCGTTGTCTTGAATGGACGTCGCCGGACTTCTCTCATTGCAAATTATTGTCGGCTGAACAAATTCGTCATCCTCGCCCCGCGCATAAGCTTCTTCCAAGGCGATCTCTGGTGTTTCAAATTGGAAAACAGCTTCTCCGCTGGTCAGCATATTGTAAACCGGTTGGATTCTCTCCCATCGATTGTCTCGGTCCATAGCGAAGAACCTTCCTGAAATCGATGCAATACCTCCCGTGTTTGTAGAGTTTAGTTTTTCGGTAATGGAGGTGAGTGACTTTAAAGCGCTACGCGGTGGGGTGTCCCGGCCGTCCAGGAACGCGTGAACACGAATGTTGGGGGCTTTCTTCTCAAGCGCTAGATCTATTAGCGCAGAAATTTGGCTTTCATGGCTGTGGATTCCACCGGGTGACAATAGTCCCAAGATATGCAGGGTCGAATTGTTATTGACTGTTTCTTCTATGGCCGCAAGTAGGGCTTGATTTTCAAAAAAACTACCGCTGTTTATGTCGCGGTCGATTTTAGATAGATTCTGGTAAACGACTCGACCAGCTCCGAGATTCATATGTCCTACTTCAGAATTACCCATCTGGCCCTCAGGAAGGCCGACCGATTCTCCCGAGGTTTTTATCAATGTGTGCGGTCGAGTTTTGACCAACATGTCCCACGTTGGAGTATTTGCTACTCGTATAGCGTTATTTTCCGCACTCTCTCGGTGTCCCCACCCATCTAAAATCATGAGTAGAGCCGTCGTTTTTGGGAGCTTATTCTCCTTCATTTTTTTGGAATTGTCCTTTTTGTATGGAAAGTTACTGGGAACATGGAGCTAATAAGTTTCAACTAACCCTAAATCTCACCTACATTATCCTTCAAAGTTGACTGCAAGGCGAACTCAATTATTGGCCAGTTTGCTTCTAACATGCAAAGGGCGCGTGTATAAT
>Ga0228617_1000308_pt1 | contig 23882 bp, 28 predicted proteins | sample 18DmetaG_FD_190061 | JGI IMG/M metagenome (GOLD analysis project Ga0228617, IMG submission 190061) | Seawater microbial communities from Monterey Bay, California, United States - 18D | ecosystem: Environmental > Aquatic > Marine > Coastal | place: USA: California | collected 2016-10-20
ATTTTCCATCACGTAAGGGGCTCCCGTTAGGTTCAAAACTTGATTGCATTCAATTGCTGACGTGCGCGGATACATAGAAAACGGGCCGATGCCAGTAAGATCATCAAAATCTAAACCTACGATTCTCCCTGCTTTGGTAACCCCCATCTTAGCTTTTACAATATGATCGCGTGCGTGGATGTCTGTTAAAAAACTCTCGAATCGATCGGCGATAAATTTTACAGGACGTTTGAGAAGTTTAGCGGCTGCCGCTGTCGCAATCTCATCGCCATAGGTGTGGATTTTTATCCCGAAAGAGCCGCCGACGTCGTTGGAAATGACACGTATGTTTTCTTCGGGCAGGTCGAGATGCTTGGAGAATATTACCTGCATCATATGCGGGGCTTGGCCAGAGTAGTAGACGGTTAGTTTGTTCTCAGAGGGATCATAGTTACACACCGTACCACGGGCTTCCAAGGTGACACCAGTGTGGCGACCAAAGCGAAACTCGCGCTCCACCACATGTACGTCAGGCGCGGCAAAAGCAGCGTCGATATCGCCTGTGACGACATCACGTTCCCAAGCAAGGTTGCTTTCAAGTTCCGGGTGTATAATTGGCGCGCCTGTATCCAAAGCGGTCTCCGAGTCGACGGCTGCGGGGAGCTCAGCATAATCTACATAGACAAGTTCGCAGGCATCTTCGGCTAAAGCGCGAGAGGTGGCGACGATCATTACAACAGGCTCACCTTGCCAACGCGCCACCCCCACCGCGAGCGGATGCTGTGGCATGGAACGAAGGCCAACAAGATGGGTCAACGTACCGACATAGGGCATGACATGTTTGGCTAAGTCTTCACCGGAATACACCGCGACCACGCCAGTAGCCGCGCGAGCCTCTTGAGTATCAATTGATAGGATCTTTGCATGCGCATGTGGGGATCGTACGAACGCGGCATGCACCATGCGCGGTAGCTTTTGGTCATCAACAAAGCTTCCTCGCCCTTGCAACAAACGCACCGCATCTGCGCGAGGCTCAGGTTTGCCGATGTAGCGATTCGGCTTGTCGAAGATATGGGCAGGACCGGTCATATGCTTGTCTCCTCGATCACGCTACAAATTGCGTTAACGATGGATTGATAGCCGGTGCAGCGGCAGTAATTGCCAGAAATATGCTGACGAATGGCATCGCGATCTGCACTGCCGCCCGCGTTTACATATCCAAGCGCACTGGCGAGCATTCCGGGGGTGCAAAAGCCGCATTGCAGAGCGTTGTGTTTGGTGAAGGCCGCCTGAAGCTGAGCGCTTTGGCCGTTTTCCGCAAGGCCCTCGATTGTGGTGATCTCTTTGCCATCAGCTTGCGCTGCAAGCATCAAACACCCGCGCACCGTGTCTCCGTCTACGGTTAAGGTACATGCGCCACAAACACCGTGTTCACAGCCAACATGGCTACCTGTCAAAGAAAGCTCTTCGCGTAGAAAATCCACCAAGTTGAGGCGGGACGGAACGGTTGCGTGCACATCTTCGCCATTTACGCGTAGGCTGATATTTATAGAGCGGCTCATGCTATCATTCCTTTCAACGCGCGTTTCAGAGCAACTCCGGCAAGACGCTGACGGGTCTTATAATTTGCTTTGAGATCATCGGTAAAATCGATACTATCGAGGTGTTCGAGAACGGAGGTGATATCGTCTTGTTGTTCAAGTGCCACTTCAAGTTCTGGCACGCGCATTGCACGATCTGCTACCCCGAAAAAGGCCGCGCGATATGTGTTCGACGTTTGAGCGATAGCAACCCCTGCGAGGGCGTAATCACCGTGCCGCTGCGTCAGTTCGTGAAAGCCGAAACGTTGTTCGGACGTTGCAACTGGGATATGAATTGCTTTGATGAGTTCACCATCCAAAGCTGTTTCGAACATGCCAAGAAAAAAGTCATCGGCACCTAGCATGCGTGTGCCATCGGGACCTTCGACTTCGATGCTTGCGTTCAACGCGAGCATCAGCGCGGGCATTTCTGCCGCTGGATCAGCAAGTGCTAATGAGCCGCCAAGCGTGCCACGATTACGGATCGCATCATGGGCAATGTGGGGCAGGGCGAGGCTAAAGAGTGGAATATGCTTTTGCACTGCAGTATTAGCTTTTAATTCTGCGTAACGCGTCATGGCTCCAATACGGATTGTATCGCTTTCAACCCAAACACCGCGCAGCTCGCTTAAATCGGCGAGGTCTATCAAGGCCTCGGGCGCAGCCACTCGAAAATTCATCATCGGCAGCAGGCTTTGTCCACCCGCTAACGGCATAGCTTCGCCATCATGTTCGGCGAGCATCGCAACGGCAGCAGCTAAACTCGCTGGTCGTAGATAGTCAAAGTCTGGTGCTTTCATGATTTCTCCTCGATGGATGGATTCGTCGTCTAAACTTTACGCTGCCTACATCCTAAGTTATCGAGTTATAAATAAGGATCAAGCTAGGAATCAAAACAATGACTCAAAAACTTATGCCAGACAGCCAGGCGCCGGTACTTTCATTGCCTTTGGTTGGCGGTGGAACTTGGTCGCTTACCGATCAAAACCCAAAAAACTTCACGATGGTGATCTTCTATCGTGGCCTACATTGCCCTGTATGTCAGATGTATCTGAGCAAGCTAAATGAGCTGACCGATATGGCGGAAGATGCGGGTGTGAACGTAGTAGCCGTATCTATGGATCCAGAAAATCGCGCAACACAAACTAAATCGGAATGGGAGCTTGCTAACCTAGATATCGCATACGGTGCAACGGCAGATGATGTGCGCAACTGGGGGCTTTATCTATCAACCGCAATCAAAGACACCGAAATCTCCCAGTTTGCGGAGCCAGGTTTGTTTTGGGTGCGCCCAGATGGGCGTTTATACCTGATCGATATCTCAAACATGCCGTGGTCACGCCCTGATGTGGAGTTCCTGCTGTCCAAAGTTCAGTTTTCGATGGACAGCAGCTATCCAGCGCGCGGAACGACTGCCTAAGTTTGGTCTGGGCGGTTCAATTTGATTTTCAACCCTGCCATGAACGCTGTGATCGCATCATAGATCACGCGCTCTTTGTCGGTGGAGATCGCGCTTTCATAAATTAGATCCCGCACGCCATAATAAAAGATGCCGCCGTGCATGACCCAAACGAATTCAACTTCGCAATCTTTCGGAGGGACGTCTGGCAGTCCAAACTCAACGCGTGCTTCAATCAGGATGGGTTCCAGAATGCGCTGACGCACAAGCTGCATGTAGCGGCGATTGATGTCGACGCCCTTGAGGCCTGAGAACAGGAATATCCGCATCCATTCACGATTAAAAATCGCATCAGTGTAGACGTTGTAAAACGTATTCAAACGATCTGCTAAAGGTCGTGAGCGATCCCGCAATAGCGGCTCCCATTCAGGTTGCCAACGTTTGACGTAAACGGCGTCGTAGACTTCTGAGATCAAATCGTTTTTGGATGGAAAATAACGATACAAAAGCGGTTGTGTTACACCAAGTTTCTTGGCCAAGCCGCGGGTCGAGCTCTCAAAACCTTCTTCCGCAAAGAACTCAATCGCCTGATTGATAAAATCTTCACGCCGCGCTTCGGACGAGAGCCGTTTGCGCTTTGGTGGCTCAGTGCGGGCTGTGTTAAGATGTGTCATGCGCGCCTTCTATGCGTCATGCCAATCGCCGTCAATTTGAAGTCTGTGCCCCACTTCGAGCCCTTGCATCAAGGTAGTCTCAATGAAGCAGCCCTTCTTGGCGGCTGCAATCAAACGCAACTGATCCTCTTTGTTCGCAGGGCTGTCAAAATCGATATCCAGATCAAAACCAACAGGCGCTGTAGTATAGGGATCGCGCCCTGATTGTTCACCCCGCCAATGCAGACGCGCGTTTACTGTAACCTGCCCGATTGGGATCTTCATGCGTTTGGAAAAAGCTCTTATCTGGGTCATGATACAACCTGTTAGCGCAGCTGTGAACAGGGCAAGCGGAGGAGGAGCGGTTGCATCCCCACCATGAAATGGACCTTCATCGGTGGCGAGATCATAGGTCTCATTCATGGTTTCAAAATAAACTTTAACGTCGTTACGCATCTTTCCAGACATGGTTCCGGTGCCTTCAAAGATTATGTCGAATGTCTTCATTGCTGGATCGGCCATACTGTTTGATGCTCCTGATTTAAATTATCGTTTGATAAAAGCACGAGACCCAATATGTGGCAAGTCCATTGACATAAGCGTGAATTTAATTTGTCATTCGATAAATAAGAGATGCACATCGGGGACAGACATATGGCTAAACTAACGCGACAGGATATTTACGACACCGCCAAAGAGCTTTCTAATTGGGGACGTTGGGGGGAAGATGATCAGATTGGGACGTTGAATAACGTTACGCCTGATGATGTGATTGCAGCGGGTCGTTTGATCAAAAAAGGAAAGACATTTGGGCTGGGTCTAGACCTCAAGGAGAAAATACAGTCGGGTCTGTTTGGTGGCCGTTGGAACATGATCCATCAGATGCTGGCAACGGGAACGGATGCCGTTACTGGTGAGCAAGATGGGGATGGAAAAGCCTACTTGCGCTACGCGGATGATGCGATCAACTTACCGTGTCAGGGCAGTACGCAGTGGGACGCCCTGTGCCACATCTTCCTTGATGACAAGATGTACAATGGATTTCCAGCGACGGATGTTACGGTAAATGGTGCCAAAAATCTTGGAATCGAAAATGTGCGCGATAAGATGGTTGGGCGTGGCGTTTTGCTCGATATTGCGCGTTGGAAAGGCGTTGACAGTTTGGACGACGGCTATCCGATCACCAACGACGATCTTGATGAATGTGCGGCCGCGCAAGGTGTCGACATACGCAAAGGTGACTTTGTGATTGTGCGCACGGGACATCAAGAGCGCTGTCTCGCGGCGGGGGATTGGACAGGATATGCGGGTGGCGATGCGCCAGGTCTGTCGTTTGAGACTGCGCATTGGATCAAGAAAAATGATATTGCAGCGATCTGCGCGGACACATGGGGGTGCGAAGTGCGCCCAAACGAATCTGAGGAAGCCAATCAGCCGTGGCACTGGGTGGTAATCCCAGCCATAGGCATTTCCATGGGCGAAATTTTCTACCTTAAAGATCTCGGTGAGGATTGTGCAGACGATGGTGTATATGAGTTTTTCTTCACTGCTCCACCGCTCCATATTCCTGGCGCTGCTGGATCTCCTATCAATCCTCAAGCGATCAAATGATACTTTGGGGACGCGCGAGTTCGGTCAATGTGCAAAAGGTGTTGTGGGCTTTGGAGGATCGCGCGCTTCCCTATGAGCACAAGATTGTCGGTGGCATATTTGGGGGAAACGATGATCCTGATTTTGCCGCACTGACACCCGTGCGCCGTGTCCCTGTTTTTCAAGATGGCGACGTCACGCTTTGGGAAAGCCACGCGATTTTGCGCTATCTGGCGAGGGGACAGTTAAGCCCTATTACGGATATGTGGATGGAGTTTGGCTCTACCACGTTGCAACCTCCGTTTATTGGATTGTTCTGGCAACAGGTGCGCATGCGTAAGGCAGAGCAGAACAAAGCAATTTTGAAAAAGCATATTAAAGCGCTCCACGCGGGATTGGACATTCTTGAAACGGGTCTAGCTGACGGACGCACCTACTTGGCTGGCGATGATTTTTCGATGGCAGATATCGCCATTGGTAGCTTGTTTCACCGCATCATGGATTTGCACCCGACCATCTTGGATACTTTCCCCAAGGTAGGCGAATGGCACGCCAATATTGCAACGCGCGCAGGATACCGCAAATGGGTTGCTACATCCTTTGAGGAGCTGCGCGTGACTGAGTGATTACATCCGTGTTTGATAGCTTGCTGGTGTCCAACGATAGCTGTCTTGCGTGCGTTCTACATAGCCAAGAGATGGGAACGGCATGTGAAAGCCACTGACCAAAAGACCGTCTGTTGCGACCATATCAAGTACGCGGTTTCGCGTTGCAACGGCCATGTCTTTATCATCGTCATAACCGACAAGACTATCAGGATATTGTAGCGAAAAGACGAAGTGATTAGTGACGTCGCCCCAAACTAGAAGTGACTCGCCCGCGCTTTCAAGACGATACATCATGTGGCCGGGAGAATGTCCAAAGGCAGCTTCGGCGGTGAGGCCAGAAACTACACTCTCGCCGTCCTCTAGAAATGTCATCCGATCCGCCAAAGGGGGGATCAGCCTGAGGAAAATGTCACGCGTCCCTGCGCGTTGTTTTGGAATGTCCTGGCCGCTGGACCATGCATCAAATTCTTTGCGCCCAATCACGTAGTGTGCGTTTGGATAGGTCGGTTCATCCCCGTCCATTACACCAAGTATATGATCGGGGTGGCAGTGGGTGAAGGCAACGATGTCGATTTCCTCAGGTACGTAACCTGCATGGGCCAAGCGTCGGCGTAAGTGGCCAGCGGGTTCGTCGAAACCAAGGGGCGCGAAACCTGTATCAAAGAGGACTGTCTGTCCATTGGTTCGAATGATTGTTGGGGTGTAACCACTCTCAAAGCCATATGCAGGAAGATTATTGCGCGCGGCAATTTTTGCAATCTCTTCGTCAGTCTTTTCGAGCGCAAAAGGTGGATTGATTGGCTCGCGAATATGCGCGCCGTCTTGAATTGTGCTCACCACTGCCTCGCCCAAAGTGAAGCGATGGATACTTGATTTATAAGTTTCGTTTGTTGCGTTCATGGCATTGGCACCTCTGTTGTGAATTTTGGAACTGAGTAACCCACTTGCACGGCTGGACGATTTGCGATTCGCACATACCAATCGCGCACATTTGGAAAGTCGTTGAGGTGGATCTCTTGCCACTCAAAGCGCGACACCCAAGGCCAGCACGCCATATCTGCTATGGAATACATTCCGGCGCTGTAGCCCGCGATGTAGTTGCGCCCTTCCAAGCGTCTGTTCAAAACACCGTACAGGCGCTGTGCTTCAGCGGTGTAACGCTTTTCGGAGTATTCCGATTTGCCTTTGTTATACTTTACGAAGTGATGAGTTTGTCCCAGCATCGGACCCAAACCACCCATTTGCCACATTAGCCATTCCACCATGCGCCAGTATTCATCGCCCTCGCATTGGAACTCTTTATACTTGTCAGCAAGGTAGAGCATGATCGCGCCTGTCTCCATTAACTGCGTGCCAGTCTCCTGATCGACAATTGCGGGAATGCGATTGTTCGGGGCGATTTTTAAAAAGTCAGGCGCGAATTGTTCGTTCTTAGAAATATCGATGGCGTGGGGGGTGTAGGGGACACCAAGCTCTTCGAGAAGGATAGATACCTTGCGCCCGTTCGGCGTAGTCCAAGTGTAGAGATCAATCATCGTGCGTCCTTTTGTATTAAGTTCTTTCTATCAGCGGTCAAACACAGCATCGGTTTCTATTGCGTTTATAGCAAGAGCGGGTTTTGGTAGATTAGGCTGGCTTGCATAAGGAGATGAGACATGAGCACGCACGGATCCGATCATATTGCGACCAATCCTGATCCTGCAGCCTTTGCACATTGGCCTGAGGGGCTTTACGAGGAAATGTTGACGAGCCATGACAACGGCTGTGTCGGCAGTATGCTTGTGTCCGAGACGAATCGAGTGCGTGTGTGGCATTTGCACCTTGCCGTGGGCGCGCGTTGCGCGTTTCATCGCCATGTGAACCCCTACTTTTGGTCGGTGTTGAGTGCTGGCAAAGCGCGTAACTATTTTTCTTCGGGTGAAGTCACGGATACAGAATATACGGTTGGAGAAACTAAACATTTCCATTATGGAACAGGTGATTACATGATGCATTCGCTTGAGAACACTGGCGACACGGATCTTGCGTTTACCACGGTTGAATTCATGGATGGGACGAACCCACCTCTGGAAATCCCTGCTGAATTCCGTCTCGCCTACGGTGACGCGTTAAGGTGAACCGCCTCTCCGGTTTCGGCGGACAGTATGATCGCGTCGAGTACTTCGATGTTATGTAAAAGCTCGAAATCAGAGTAAGGATAGGGCTTTTCATTTCGAATTGCAGCACCGAAGGCTTCAAGGTTTGCGATCACACTATCGGTCCAATCAAACAATTCGATCTCAACGTCTTCAATTGAGCGATACCGCTCCATCGAGGCTTTGCCACCGGGGGTGTCTGGATGGGTGGAGTTGCGGATTTCCACCCACATATCAGAGCCAAACACATGAGTTCTGATGAAGTGTGGTGTATGTAGAATGGCTTGCAAGGTCGCTGTCATCCCGGCTTCAAACTGCAACTGTACGGTTACCACATCGCCTGTTTCCCAACCTAAACTGCGGTCGGCTGTGAACGCATGAAGGCTTGCGACAGACCCGTAAAACGCAATAAGAAGGTCTGTCAAATGTATGCCCATCTGCGTCATACCAGCAGCGGGGGCGAAGGCTTTGGTCGTGCGCCAACTGTCTGAAGTGAGATCTATTAACTTGTCATGGCTGAACGCCATTTCTGTGTGCATGATCTTGCCAAGCGCTTGTTGTTCTATCATCTCTCGCAACGCTAAAATCGCGGGCTCAAAGCGGCGCTCATGACCTACGCCCAATACAAGGCCAGCGTTGCGGCACGCTTCAATACTCGCATGCGCGCCTCTGGCGTTCAGCGACAATGGTTTTTCACAAAACACATGTTTGCCAGCGGCTACAGCCTCTAGGATTTGACTGTCGTGGAGATTGTTCGGAGATGTGAGAATGACAGCTTGCACGCTCGGATCGTTCAGCACCGCCTCGTAGCTTAATGCAACGTTTAGGCCAAGATTTTTGATCTTTGTATGCAGCTCTGGCGCCGGCTCGACGACACCGCGTATATCAAATTCTAGATGATCCTTCAGACGGAGTGCGATGTGCTGGCCCCACCATCCGAAACCGATAAGTGCTGTGCCAATCATCCTACGACCCTTCCCTGTTTTCGCTACACTAACCTAAGATTTTGGCACCTGCATATCGAATTCTTTGCGCCACTCGCTCAGAACGTTGCTCAAGTGCTGGGTCAAACACTTGGCTAACAACTGAGCGGCGCGCGGTGGAGCAGACTCAGCTTTTTCGACCAAAATATAGTCCAAACCGATAGGAGGCTCCTTGATCGGATTGAGGTGTCGGATGGTGCCGTCTTTGTCAGGATAACAAATCGCGCTGGGCAGCATGGCGACCCAATCGGTTGCGGCCACCATCTCAAGCGTTGCGAGCATCCCGTCCATTTCCAGCGTCTCCGTGATCTGGATGTTATGAGTGTTGAGCAATGTATCAATGCTTTTGCGTCTCACGTTCAGACGAGATGGCACAATCAAACGAGTGCCCGACAAAGCGCTTAGCGGGACTTCGTGCAAGTGTTTGTGCTCAATCGCATTCATCGCGCTCGACACCAGCATCTCACGGTCATGGCCTATAAAGCGACCTGTTAAACCTGGGGGTAATTCTGTCGAAGGCACCATCGCAAAGTCGAGTTCCCCGTCTAAAACCCGTCGCATTAAAGAATGGCTGTATTCCTCAAGCAATGAGAGTTCTACTTCAGGAAATTCTGCATTGAACTGATCTAATGCAGGGATCAAAATAGACCTCGTCAGTGCAGGGATCATCCCAATCCGCACCAAACCACCTACGCGACTGCGCATTTCGCGCACAGATTGTTCCATCGAAATCAGCGATTTTAAGATGCTCTGGCCCTCGCGGTATATAATTTCTCCCTCTGGTGTGAGAAGAAATTTTTTACGTTCGCGGATCAAAAGCTGCGTCTCTAAAACGTCTTCTAAGCTTTTTACTTGCATTGACATGCCAGACTGTGTCGTATTCTCACGCTGGGCGGCTCGGCTAAACGATTGCTCTTCGTAAACTGCAATGAATGCCTGCAAGGCACGGATTTTTATGCGAGGAAATTTCATTTCTATCCATAGGAAATTTGAGTGTTGAGCTGACAATAGGCCTACAAAAATGAAATGCAAAACCTTTTACAAAAACGCTCAGAGCCTACTACCATATACACGGCACTGGCAAATCAAATGCGGTTTAAGCGGGCAGGCGGGTTTACAGCGTCCGCAAATGACAAAACATTCCCTTCGTTACTGTCAACCAAACTAACTTGAGATGGGGCGGGCGGTTTCGTAGCCTCGCCGTATGAAAAACACCCTCCATTCAGGTACATGAAAGCTGGCTCGGAGTTCCTGGAGCATCCTGCTTATAACCTGAAGGTCGTAGGTTCAAATTCTACTCCCGCAACCAAGAGTAGTAAAAAAAGCCGCTTGTTTACCAGCGTTTTTTTTAATTAAAATTAGCATCATTCAATCAGTGTTTGGGCAGTCAACCGCTAGTGGTAGGCCGCTTAGTAGGAAGTTGGTTTGCTCTTTATTAGATTAATGAACCATTCAAAATGATGCCTGCAAACATCTGCAGTGAATGCATTGGGCTATATAATAGGCCTACCCTTAAATAATCGTAAATGGTGGGGGGTATGAGCGGTAAAAGGTGTATATTTAGGTGGATATAAATTATAAATAATCCACTTAAATTGATAAGATCAATCATTTGTTTGATTTTATGGTGCCCGGGGGCGGATTTGAACCACCGACACGAGGATTTTCAGTCCACTGCTCTACCCCTGAGCTACCCGGGCATGGGTGAGGATCTTCCTTGAGGCTGAGGCGTATTTAGGCGACCCGCTTAAGACTGTCCAGCTGATTCCGCGGATTTTCTAAGCAAAAAGGTCGAAAATAAAATTTGCAGGTTTTGAACCGGGCAATCCTTTGTCGGGCCGGGCTATTTTGCGGGGCTAGACTTCTGAATCTCAGGTTTGATTTTCAACTTCGGCGCTATCGCTTTCGTCATCATTTGCAATCACATAGCCGCCGATCAACCATTTGCTGAGGTCAATGTCTTTGCACCGTGCAGAGCAAAAGGGGCGATGCTCAGGTTCGGTTAGCTTCTCGCAGATGGGGCAAGTCATCTTAGGACATCTTGCACCACAGGGCGCTCGCGTTTGCGTTTCAGCTCGCCGTGGCCCAGCGGGGTCCAGCCGACAAATTCCGTGGCCACGTTGCAGCCGCGCAATGCGGCGCGCAGGGCCACTTCTATTGGTTTACGATCTCGCTTGCTCATCGGCGCGAAATCAATTGCGATTTGCCCCGAATACCCCCGAAGACGCAATTGGCGGGGCAGATCTTTTGCTGCGGCAAGGTTGACCTTCAGCGAGGCTGCATGCGAGAGGTCTGTGCCGGTGTTGATGTCTACGGTGATCATGGCGCGTGTGCGCTCAATGAACATGCCGCCACTGCCCAGAGGCACCCAAGCCTGTTGTGCAGCTTCGATTTGATCCAAAGCGCCGCTGTCTTCGAGATCAGCATCGGCGGTCAGCACATCTGTCACATCAGACCATTCGCGCCAGGCTTGTACATGCGGATCATCGCCTTCGAGCAGAACTTCGGGCTCTTGCCCGGTTTCTGCGGCGATGGCCTCTGCGGTGTTGCGCATGGTTTGAATGTCCTCGGCAATCTCTTCGAGATCTGCTGCCACCGCCGCGCTGCGGATTATAAGACCCATATCGGAGCCATCCATTGCGGATTTGGCCAAAAGCGTAAGCGCATCGCGAAGATCATCAGAAGAGATTTGCCGCGAAATATTAAGGCCCGGTTGATCCGGAGTAACAATGGCGTAACGGCTTTTAAATAATATTCTTTGTGTGACCGGATCGGCCTTGCCTTCTTCGGCAAAGCCTGAGGTTTGCACCGTGAGGGTCTGACCGGGGGCCAATCCTTTGGCCTTTTTCAGGAATCCTGTGCCATTGGGCAGGCGAAGGATCACGCCGCCAATGCCTTTTACTGGGCGATCAACGACGGCGCGCAAAAGGCTGCCGAGGGGCAGGCGACTGACATCTTCGACCAGAATGTCGTGCAATATCCCATCGAGCAAAAGTGCCGCAACCTTGGCCTTGCCAACGTGGCCCAGAACAACCTGCTTGCCCTTCATGATTGCCCCCAAATATTTAGCCCTGCGGCCTGAAGCAGGTGTGCGGTCTCTGGGAGGGGCAGGCCCATGATCGCGGGATAGGAGCCAGAAATCCAAGGGATGAACGCGCCCGCAGGTCCCTGTATTCCATAAGCGCCGGCTTTGCCCTGCCAATCCCCTGTGGATAGATACCCTTCGAGCTCTTGCGGTGAGAGGCGTTTCATCTGCACGGTTGAGACCACATCTTTTTGCCAAATACGCTCAGTGGATTTAACGGCCACGGCAGTGATGACCTTATGGCGGCGGCCAGAGAGCTTTTGTAAAAAGGCGCGTGCCTCGTCTCTATCGGCCGGCTTGCCCATGATGCGGCGGCCGAGGGCAACCGTCGTGTCGGCGCAGAGGATGATCTCATTTGCAGCTGCGGGCAAAGCTGCAGCCTTGGCGCCCGTGATGCGGTTGCAATAGCTGCGCGGCAATTCTCCCTTTAGCGGGGTTTCATCCACATCCGGAGCGCGCACGTCAACAGGACAAAGCCCCAAAACCGCCAGCAATTCACGCCGGCGCGGGCTTCCTGATCCCAAGATCAGTTGTTTACTTGAAACGGTAATTGATCCGTCCTTTAGACAAATCATAGGGTGTCATTGCAATTTGCACTTTGTCGCCCGTCAAAACCCGAATTCGGTTTTTGCGCATTTTGCCCGCCATTGTTGCGACGATCTCATGGCCATTTTCCAGCTCAACCCGAAACGTCGCATTAGGCAAGAGCTCCTTTACGACACCGGGAAATTCGAGTGGTTCTTCCTTCGCCATGGTCTCTCCTTCAAAAAAGCCTGACCTGATGCCAAGCGTGCCTCTAAATGAGCGGAGTTGCACAATTTTTCAAGTCAGATTCCGCGTAAATTCTGCGAAATCGCGCCTGTGAGGCGTGAATTTGGTAGCTTTGCCCTCTTTGGAGCCGGCGCAGAGATGAAGAATCATCGAAATCAATTTAAATAATGGCTATCCAGGATGCCTAGATACCGTCTTTTGGGGGGCCAAATTTTGCGATCAGTCGCTCAATGATCTGATCGCGGGCCTGGCGATAGGCCGCCAGTTTTTGGTCGCGGGTCTCGCCCGTGGCGGTTGGATCCATGATCGGCCAATATTCGACTTGCAGCGCGTAAAAGCGTGTAATCTCTTTTGCCTCACGTTGGCTGGTCGGCGAGAGCGCAACGATAAGATCAAAAGACGAGAGCTCATCACCGAGTTTTTGCATTTCATCAAAGGATCGCGTCTTGTGGCGCGCCAGCTCAATCCCCAGTTCAGAGCAAACAGAGATGGCAAATCCATCAACATCCATATCGGCCAAAACACCGGCTGATTGCACGTAGGTTTCATGGCCGTAGAATTTCTTCATAAGGCCTTCCGCCGTGGGAGAGCGCACGGCATTGTGGTCGCAGCAAAACAAAACAGATTGGGGAAGCCGCGACATCTAAGTTATCCCCCAAAATGCAAAACGCAAATAAGAGTGAACAGACGACGCGCCGTCTGCTCATCAATATCGGCTTTGCCATTGAGGCGCTCTTGTAAGACCCGCGCGCCTTCGTTGTGGATCCCGCGTCGGGCCATATCGATGGTTTCAATCTGGCTGGGCGGGAGGGTCTTCACAGCTTCAAAATAGCTTTCACAAATTTGAAAGTAGTCTTTCACCACTTGGCGAAAGGGGCCAAGGGATAGGTGAAATTCCGCGGCTTTCACTTCATCTTCTGCTGTAAGATCAAAGACTAGGCGTCGGTCGCGTATGGAAAGTTCCAGCCGATAAGGCCCGCTTGGTGGCGGGGTCTCATCGCGGGCCGGCAAGGTAAAGCTGTTGCCTTCTAAAAGATCAAAAATCGCCACCTTCCGCTCTTGGTCAATTTCAGGAGTGGGGGGCGGGAGATTGCTGTCGTCCAGAGATATTTTTGAAATGTAACTCATTTATTATTTAGCTTATCTAACCGAGCGCGCACTGACAATCCATGCGCTTCGAGGCCTTCGGAAATAGCTAATACCTCAGCGGCAGGACCGATGGCGGCCAATGAAGCTGGGGTCATTTTGGTCAAAGTGGTGCGTTTGATGAAATCCATGACTGAGAGGCCGGAGGAGAATCGCGCTGATCGCGCTGTTGGCAGAACATGATTGGGCCCGCCAATGTAATCTCCAATTGCCTCTGGCGTCCAAGCGCCTAGGAATATTGCGCCGGCATGGGTGATCTGCGCTACCAAGCTATCGGGATCAGCGACGCAGAGTTCTAAATGCTCAGGCGCGAGTCGATTGGACAGGGCCGCGGCCTCTGCCATATCATTCACCACAATCACCGCGCCAAAATCGCGCCAAGACGCGGCGGCAATCGCGCGGCGTTCCAAAGTTTCCAACTGCTGGGTGACGGCTTGCATCACCCTTTCACCAAATTTCGCATCATCGGTGATTAAAATGGATTGTGCGCTTTCGTCGTGTTCCGCTTGGCTGAGCAAATCTATTGCGATCCACGACGGGTCATTCTGCCCATCGGCGATCACAAGAATCTCGGAGGGCCCGGCTATCATATCAATGCCGACTTTACCAAAAACCCGCCGCTTGGCCGCAGCAACGAAAGCATTGCCGGGGCCGGTGATTTTATCAACCGGAGCGATGGCATCAGTGCCATAGGCCAGCGCTGCAATGGCCTGCGCACCCCCGATGCGGTAAATCTCATCCACCCCGGCAATATGCGCGGCCAAAAGCACCAGCGGATTCGTTACCCCGTCTGGCGTTGGTACGCAGATTGCCAAACGCTCAACCCCGGCAACTTTTGCCGGAATTGCGTTCATCAGCACGGAAGAGGGATAGGAGGCCAGCCCACCGGGCACATAAAGCCCCGCTGCCGATACCGGGGTCCAGCGCCAACCTAACTCTGCGCCAGTTTCATCTTCCCATAATGCGTCTGCTGGCAATTGCCGGGCGTGATAGGCGCGAATACGATCTGCGGCCAACTCAAGCGCCTCGCGTTCAGCGCTGGGCACGGTTGCGCAATGGGCCATGATCTCTTCACGTGAAAAGGCCAAAGTGTCGGGCGTCAGATTAAGTCGATCAAATTTTGCGGTCAGCTCAATGACCGCATCATCTCCGCGGCTGCGCACATCTGTGATGATATCCGCGACAATGGCATCCACATCAGGGCTGTCTTCCCGCTTCGCTGTTAGCAAGGCCAGAAAGCAGGCTTCAAAATCAGCCTGATTGATATTCAGAGTTTGTGGCATTCGATCCCCCAAGATTGCCCTGACTTAGCGCGATGCGGCCCAAGCCTCAAGCCGGTCGCTCTAGGTTAATCATGGCTGGGCGCGCGGTTGGCCGGGGAGAGATAGGGGCGTGTGACATCGCGCAGGCCGGCTTCAAGCGCCTCCACCTCAAGCCGTATCGCGCCATCGCCCGCGAAAGTGAGCAGGAAAGCGCCCGCCCCATCACTCTTGGGGGTAAATGTGAGGCTGAGCAAGCTCAGGACCAAATCTGGATCTGTGCGATTGAACCCTTGGGTTTGAACCGCTTTGACATCCTCAAAGCTCAAAATTGATTGCACGCGCTCGATCTGGGACGCGCCACGAGCCTCCCAGCGAAAGCGGTTGAGCAGCAGTGCAAAACGACGTTCAGAGCTATGCCAAGTCATCTGTGCTACGGGCAGGACCGCATCTTGAGTCATGGCGGAAAGCACTTGCAAATCTTCCGCATCAAAGGCGATCAAGCGCAGAGGCTTTTCCAGGCCATCTTCAAAGCGCGCATCACTCACTGGCCCGTGATCCGCTCAATTTTAGCGCCACAATTGCTGAGTTTTTCTTCCACCCGCTCATAGCCGCGGTCGAGATGGTAGACGCGATTGACTAAAGTCTCGCCTTCGGCCGCAAGCCCCGCCAGGATCAAAGAGACCGAGGCGCGCAGATCGGTGGCCATAACTGGCGCTCCCTTAAGACGTTCCACGCCAGTGACCGTCGCCATGCCGCCATTCACCTCAATCTGCGCCCCCATACGGCTCAGTTCAGGTGCATGCATAAAGCGGTTTTCAAATATTTTCTCCTCTAAAACAGAGGTTCCTCTGGCCGTACACAGCAATGCCATCATCTGGGCTTGTAAATCTGTCGGAAACCCTGGGAAGGGTTCGGTGGTCACATTTATGGCTTTGATGTCTGCACTTGTGCGTTTCACTTTGAGACCCCGCTGGGTTTGCTCAACGCTAAGGCCTGCTTCATCTAATTTGTCGCAAAAAGCTGTCAGAAGTTCAATTTTCCCACCCAAACATTCCACTTCTCCACCCGTTATCGCCGGGGCTAGCATATAGGTGCCCAGCTCAATACGGTCTGTCACAACCGGATGGGTGGCCCCATGCAGCCGGTCCACCCCTTGGATGATGATGGTGGAGGTGCCATGCCCGTCAATCTGCGCGCCCATGGCATTAAGGCATTCGGCGAGATCCACGATCTCGGGCTCACGCGCGGCCTGTTTTAGGATGGTTGTGCCTTGAGCCAATGTTGCAGCCAAAAGCGCATTTTCGGTGGCGCCAACAGAAACGAAGGGAAATTCGATCGTCGCGCCTTTCAAACCTTGCGGCGCTTTGGCGTGGACATAGCCGTCGCGCAACTCAATCTGTGCTCCAAGCGCTTCCATCGCTTTGAGGTGCAGGTCGACGGGTCGCGCGCCAATGGCACAACCACCGGGCAGAGAGACGACCGCTTGCCCGGCGCGCGCCAGCATTGGTCCGAGCACGAGAATTGAGGCGCGCATTTTACGCACAATATCATAGTCTGCTGTCAAATTGTCGAGGTTGTGGGAGGTCATTGTTAACACCTTGCCATCCTGCATGGAAGTCACTTCTGTCCCTAGGCTCTCAAGCAGGACGCCCATGGTCTTGATGTCCGATAGGCGCGGCGCATTGGTTAAAGTGATGGGTTCCTCACTGAGCAATGTGGCGGGCATCAGGGTCAGACAGGCGTTTTTTGCGCCAGCAATGGGGATTTCTCCATGCAGCGCACTGCCACCAGTTACCAAAATCGAATCCATTCACCTGTCCTTTTTGTCGGTTCCATCGTCACGCGCGCGCGCCCGGGCCTGCGCCTTACGCCGGCCCATATTCGCCTTCAGGGCGGCCTTCAAGCGCGCTTCACGCTCAGACTGGGCCGACTTTGGGGTCGATTTGTGTTTGTCTGCCATAACGACGGCTTAACTCAAGCTTTGCGCGCGGTCCAGCCGCCGGCATGCTTTGCTAAGGCTACGGGCGATATTCTGCAGATTTTGCCCATTCTTGGACTTGCGCCCAGGCCCAAGACTGTCTAAATCGCCCATCAGATGCTGTGGTAGCTCAGTGGCAGAGCACACCCTTGGTAAGGGTGAGGTCGAGAGTTCAATCCTCTCTCACAGCACCATCTGACTGCCCCCGGCATGCGCTGCCCGCATTTCTGTGTTGAAATGGTGTTATACAGAGGGTTTAGGCTTGTACTTGTTCATCCAATCCAGACTGTTGCCGGTGGCCCCATCGGGGTGGTATTCGGCGCCTAAGGGGCGGTTCCAACCGAGCTTGTCTAGGGCGGCGAAAACCTCCGTATAGTCCAACGTACCCTGATCGGGACTTTTTCGGTTGGGTATAGAGGCAAATTGAATGTGGCCGATGAGGGGGAGGCGCGCCTGCAATTGGGCGATAACATCGCCCTCGGTACGGCCGACATGATAGCAATCAAACATCAATTTGAGGTTTGGATGATTGACGGATGTGATAATCTCTTCTGCCTGTGCCAAGCTGTTGAGGAAATACCCTGGCGCATCGTAGCGGTTGAGAGGTTCGATCAAAATCGTCATGCCACCTTGCTGAGCCTGATGGCATGCATGGGAGAGCGCTGCGCAAAAGCTTGCCTGCGCTTCAGCTCCTGACGCCATGCCTGCCATCACATGCAGGCTGCGCGCTCCGATGTCGTCGGCAAAACTCAAAGATTGGTCAATAACCGACCGCGCCAAAGCTTCATGTCCCGGTAGGGCACTGAGGCCAAACAGGCCAATGCTGCCGGCAGACTTCGGCGTGTTCAGTCCCAACATTTCAAGCCCTGTGTCCTTCAACGCGGCTGTAATCTCTGTCGGCGGCGTGGCGTAAGGCCAATGACATTCCACCGCGCCAAATCCCGCGGCTTTGGCGGCGCGAATGGCGGCGGGCAAGGGCAGATCAGCCCAAAGAAAGCCAAGGTTGGCTGAGAATGTCACCATGCTGATGCTCCAAATCTCCGCTTGGCCCAGATGAAAATGAGGGTGGCACGCGCCATGGGGCATAGATTAGGGTTGTGGCGAAGCTGGCGCAAGCCATCTTGCCAAAGGCCGGGTTTTGCGACCCGCTAGTCACGAAGCGGCTTTTCATTGCCGCCGACACTCCGTAAAAGGGGCGCGATTTTCCTCGTAGTGGTGAATAGACCCCGTGACCCCTGTTTGTGACCTTGAAAGTGCTGTGCCTGTGCCTTGGCGTCTTACTGCCAAAACTGAGGCCATGACCGCAGATATTGCCGCATCTCTGGCGGAGTTGCTCGGGCCGGGCGATGTGGTGCTGTTGCAGGGTGACTTGGCTGCGGGCAAGACCTTTTTCACCCGCCATCTGGTCCAAGAGCTTGGAACGCAGGACGATATATCCAGCCCGACCTACACGATCGCAAATATCTACCAGACAAAGAGATGCGATGTGTTACATGTGGATGCCTACCGCCTGTCTGACGCGCAGGAATTTCACAATCTGGGGCTTGAAGAGGAAATTGACAGATCCATCTCAGTCATCGAATGGGGCGGGCGGATTCAGGAGGCGTTTGACGCATATCTACACATCGCCTTAACCGCCCTACATGAGCAGGACGGCGCGCGGGATTTGGAGTTTGGCGCTTTTGGGCAGCGGGCCCATCGTCTTTTGGCGCAGTTTCAAAAAAGGTGTTTGCGTGAATGGCTATGATGTCGCTTTTGTTGCAAAATTCTGCTGGTCAAATGGCTGTTGGTTTGGGAGAGGGCGACCAGCTGATCTTCGACAGCTCGCTTGATGCCGATTTGGTGGGCTTGCGCAATGTGCAGGCCCATGTGCAAGCGGGATTGGATCATAGTGGCAAGTCAATGTCGGATGTGGACTGCGTCTTTGTGGATATTGGCCCCGGCGGACTGGGCGCGACCCGCACAACAGTGGCCTTTGCCAATGCTTTAGCATTCGCCGCTTCGATCCCGGTGATCGGTCTTCACGCCTTTGAGCTGATCGGCCGGCATGTATCGGCGGGCAGGGCGCGGCCGGTGGTGTGTATCCGCCCAGCCGCGCGCCCAAATTACTACATTGGAAAATTCGAAGCTGGCGTGCTGTCAGATATGAGGTTTACGGATGTTGACGCAGTGAAAGAGTTTGTGCGCGCGCACCAAGAGAACGCGGATTTCGCGGGGAAATTTGCCTTCACGAATGATGGAAATGCGCCCGATGAGGCCTGGCCGGTATCGCAGGGAAACTCTGCCTCTATGGACTGTTTTTTAGCCCTGGCATTGGAAAAATATCACATATCCAAGCACAGCGCGCGGGTCTTTCCAATCTCTGAAAGTTTAAGTGTGACGGGACAATGAGCGTTATCTCTGTGTCCAATGATCTGGCGAATGTGCCGCGCATCTTGCAGGCGCTGCGTGTCGGCGGCGTGGTGCTTTTGCCGACGGATACGGTCTTGGGGCTTGCAACTCTCCCGAATATGCCGGCCGGCGTGGATCGCCTATATGCATTAAAGGATCGGCCTCGTGCCAAGGCTCTACCGATCATGGTTGCAACATTCGAGCAACTTGTCGATCTGGGCGTTATTCTCACACCAGCCATCGAGCAGGCCCTGGCCAGCCCTTTCGTGCCAGGCGCTTTGACGATCGCGGCAGAGATTGATCCAAAAATTTGTCCAGACTGGTTGGCGGATCGTCGCGAAATCGCCTTTCGCATTCCCGATGCGCCCCTCTTGTTGGGACTTTTGCGCCAGGTTGGACCGTTGTTGGTCACGAGTGCCAATCGTGCCGGCCATCCGACACCTGCGCATGCATCTGCGGCTCTCGCGCAATTGGCGGGCGCGCCAGATTTAGTTGTGGAGGGGCCGGCTGGGGCGGATGAAGCCTCTACCTTGATAAATTGCACCCAATCTCCCGCTGTGATTGAGCGTTTGGGTGCGATATCGCAGGCTCAATTGGCTGAATATTTGGAGGTGCGCCATGGGTGATTTGGTGCTGGGAATTGAAACCTCTTGTGATGACACCTCTGTCGCTCTGGTTGATCAAAATGGTCAGATCGCTGCGATCGAAACCGTTTCGCAATATGAGGTCCATTCTGAATTTGGCGGTGTTTATCCCGAATTGGCCAGCCGCGCACATCTCGAAGCCATTTTGCCCACCATTGAAACTGTAATGGTGCGGGCTGGCGCGAGCCGTCTGGATCTTCGTGCCATTGGGGTTACGCGCGGGCCGGGGCTCATGGGATCGCTTTTGGTGGGCCTGTCAACAGCACAGGCTTTGAGCATGGCTTGGGATCTGCCCTGTTATGGGATCAACCATCTGCGTGGGCATATCCGCAGTGTGGATTTAGAAGAAAAACGCCTCACCTATCCGGCGCTTGTCATGTTGGTGTCGGGTGGACATACGCTTTTGGCCTATCTTGAAGACCAACATTCCTACGAGCTTTTGGGTGCCACGCGGGACGACTCGGTGGGGGAATGCTATGATAAGGTGGGCCGCACCCTTGGGCTGGGAATGCCGGGCGGACCGGCGATTGACCGTCGGGCGGCCTGTGGCACCGCAAACATAAAATTTCCGCGGCCAATGATACAATCGGGCTATGAGTTTTCATTTTCCGGGTTGAAATCCAGCGTGGCGCGTCATGTGGAAACTCATCCAGACTTTGTGATTGATGATGTCGCAGCCTCTTTTGTGGATGCCTGCTTGGATGTATTGGGCGCCAAGCTGCGCCGTGCCATCGCGCAAAAGGCACCGGCTTCTCTTGCTGTGGTCGGTGGCGTGGCCGCAAGCCGTCAGCTGCGCGCGCGTATGGAGCAGATCAGTGAGGAGACGGGGGTCTCCCTTTGCTTGCCGCCGCAAAAATGGGCGACAGATAATGCCGCAATGATCGCACTTGCGACATGGGATTACATTGCCCACAGCGCCCCAAAAAATTTAGACCCGAAACCGAATCTACGCTTGGTTGACGTTTGACCTTTGTTCTAACATTGCCAAGATTCACGCTCGGATTTAGTCGGTCGGATCAAAATCGAAGTTAGCTAGCCCATTCGTACGGGATAACAGCTGCCTCAGAGCTGGCGTAAAATATCCTGCGCAATGGATAATCCACTGGTAAAGGCTGCCTCCACACGGCCTTTTATGAGCCAATCTCCGCAAGCACCACTTCTAGTAGCATGATCTATGAAATAGGTTTCACCACTACGTTTGGGGCCGTTTGCGTAGCGCCATTGATGAACTGCCTTATGATCTGCATTGCTGACGTCTTGGCCAATCACCAAACTCGTTTGATTGAGCAGGTGTTGCAAAGCCTCATAGCGATCTAAGTTTTCATGTTTTGTTGCCCAGGAATTACTCGAGTGAACCAGCAGGGAGATCGCAGCCTTGCGGTCCGGTTTTGAGGAGTTCACGGAGATCCAACTGATATCTTCACCGCGCACTAAGGCAGCTTGGTAATCAAGTGCGAAACCTGTCTCAAATCCTAGCATTAGAGTGAAGCACCCTGCCATTTGGGCAGTTTTAATTTTAGCATGAAATGACATTTCTTCAGACCATAAGTGTTCCGCTTGCTGCGCGGGAATAGCCGAGATCAGCCAATCAAATTGCCCCAAATCTTGACCGGATTCACCTTTTAGCAGCCAGCCTGCTGGGGTTTTGCGGACTGCAGTTACTGGCGTTCCCAAAAGGAGATGCAGATCTTGGCTAAGGAATTTTCCAATCGCATTCATACTTGGCGATCCGACATAATGACGGCTTTGCGCATCCCATTGACGCGCTTTTGTGACCTGGCGATTTTCAATTTCGACAAAGCTCGCATTCCAGCATTTGATGACGCCATGGCGCAGCATTGGGGCTAAGAATTCTTTGAATGCGTTGGACTTTGCACTAAAAAATTGGCAGCCATGGTCAAAATTATAGGGCTTGGCGCGTCTCGTCGCTAGGCGGCCGCTTGGTACCTTGGCCTTGTCGAATACGGTCACCTTGGCATGTTCGTTCAAGATATTTGCAGCTGTAAGACCGGATAGGCCGGCGCCAATGATTGCGATGTTTAACATGAAAATTTCAAAACCCTTTAACCACCGCAGAGCACCATTTTTGCAGTCATTCTCCGCCTCTGACTTCAAGTATAGTGACAAGGCATTTTATCAATATCTGTGGAATAATCCGGCCCTTAAAGAATGCTTGAAATGAGTTGGATGGTGCGAATTCAAACCAAGTTATGGGATACGCTTTAATCTCCAAACAAAGACAATTGGGCATTATTTTTAGGTTTTGATTTGCGTGCTCTGGTCGCTTGGACCTTGCGGCTTCCCAATTTTTGGAAAACGGCCTGTGCCGCATCTCGAAATTCTGGAGCTTGTTTGACTTCAAAAACTCTTTGTTTAGCCGCGCGTGTCGCGGTGGTGTGATCCACTATTGGGGCAGGGTAATCCTGCCCGAGTGTAAAGCTGCTCGATGAAATAAGGTTCGGTGTAAAAGCCCAAGGCTCATGAATAAAATCCTCCGGAACGGCCGTTAGCTCAGGAACCCACCTACGAATAAAGATGCCCTTGGGGTCATGTTCCTTGGATTGCTTAATGGGGTTATAGATGCGAATGGCATTGATCCCGGTAACTCCGGATTGCATTTGCATTTGGCTGTAGTGAATGCCGGGTTCATAGTCTGTAAATAAGCGCGCCATATGAGGCCCAGTTATGCGCCAATCAAGCCAAAGTTGATAGCTGGCGAAACTTACGAGCATGGCGCGCATGCGAAATGTGATCCAACCTTCTGCGGTGAGATTACGCATACAGGCGTCAATAAAGGGAAATCCCGTGGTGCCATTTGCCCAGGCTTGGAAGTGCGCAGGGTTATGCGTCGCCTCGCGCAGATTTTCAAAAGCGGGATGCATGCAATGCGTCTCAATTTCTGGCTGGTCCTCAATCTTTTGAACGAAGTGACAGCGCCATGCTAAGCGCGATTCAAATGCCCGCAAATTCCGTCCGAAACTTTTGGTTTCTTCTGCGGATAAATGCCTGCGTCGCTTGGCAATCGATTGGCTAACTTCCCGCGCAGACAGAGTTCCAAATGTGAGGTGACTTGACAGGCGGGAACAGTAGAATTCGGACTGATTTGGTGCAGAAATATGCGATAGGTAGCCGCGAGAGCGGTCATTAAGAAAGCTCCCAAGCTCCTTTACAGCTTGAATGCGTCCACCTTTTTGAACGCGGCCAATTGGCAGTTTTCCAAACATTGGGTCGCATTTACTCGGCAGCGGATCTGACTGGCAATGCTCAACAGCTTTCAGGGACATTGGTCTTGGGTGAATGGAGTCAACCATGCGGATATTTCGGATCTTTGACCAGCTGTCGCGGCTGCATAATTTGCGCACGACCCCATTTGTAGGGGTGGTTTGTAGGTCAACACCGAGGTCTCTACACAGGCTATGCACAGCAATATCCCGTTGATACGACCAGAGGTTACCAGTTTCTTCGTGAGTGTAGACCGTGCCAATGTCATAGTCTGAATGCAGCTGTGCAAAGATGTCCGCAGCACCACCAATTTTTATGATTAACTCTTGCCCTAGATCTTGCAAAGCGATGTTTAAATCGAACAAACAGTCATGAATAAAATGCCAATGGCGCCTCGATGCATCCGGTTGGAGCCAAAGATCAGGTTCCACAATATACAAAGGAATTGCCGGCTCC
>Ga0228617_1000353_pt1 | contig 22594 bp, 21 predicted proteins | sample 18DmetaG_FD_190061 | JGI IMG/M metagenome (GOLD analysis project Ga0228617, IMG submission 190061) | Seawater microbial communities from Monterey Bay, California, United States - 18D | ecosystem: Environmental > Aquatic > Marine > Coastal | place: USA: California | collected 2016-10-20
TAAGGCACTGTCATTCATGATAATAGCAATATGCCTCAACAGCTATTTTATTTAGCAATCAATTCAAGTACCAAAAGACCTCACATATATGCCGCTTGGGTTTGGGAATTTTAAATAATGAAGGTTCTTACTAGACTTGATGGCAATTGGACAAAATTAATTGATGAAATTTAAAAAATCCAACATCCAGGAATGAGTCGGGTTAACAGTAAAATCATTTGGCTGTTTTTAAAGGATAAAAACTGATACAAAAACCCTTTTAAATAAAGAAAAAAAAGACTGATTAGAATGGATTTTAACAGAAAATAAAGCAGCGCTATTAAACTTTTCAATTCGTATTTTAGGGTTATTTTCAAAAGACGCTCCAAAACTTACAATTGATTTAGAAGAAATTTTACTCCATTCTAAAGGAACTTTTCCCAAAGGCATTTACCATGCAATTCGGACGGTTTTTAAGGATTGATTTCTTCCAATCTTATTTTCAACGTATCTTTACTCCTTCAAATATAATAAAGATGTTGCTAACCGCATTAAACGCAATTTCACCTATTGATGGTCGTTACAGATCCAAAACAAAATCTCTAGCCCATTACTTTTCAGAGGAGGCTCTAATCAAATATCGAGTTCAAGTAGAAATTGAATACTTTATCGCTCTGTGCGAATTACCCCTTCCGCAGTTGTCAGACTTCAACCCTTCTTTATTTGAGGAACTGAGAAGCATTTATTTACATTTCTCTTCTGATTATGCTCTGGAAGTGAAGTCTATTGAAAGCACTACAAATCACGATGTAAAAGCTGTTGAGTATTTTATAAAAAACGAATTTGATAAGCTTGAACTTCAATCCTATAAAGAGTTTATTCATTTTGGGTTGACCTCCCAAGACATTAATAATACAGCCATTCCATTATCTGTAAAAAATGCTGTTGAGCAAGTGTACCTTCCTCAACTAGATACAGTGATTGTCGAACTTGAAGGCATGGTAATAGAATATAAAAACATTGCTTTACTTGCTAGAACACACGGTCAACCTGCTTCACCCACTCGCTTAGGGAAAGAGATTGATGTTTTTGTTCAACGTCTAAAAAATCAAAGAGACAGCATTCAGCAACTCCCTTTTGGTGCGAAGTTCTCTGGTGCTACCGGAAATTTCAATGCTCACCAGATCGCTTATCCAGAAATTGACTGGAAAACATTTGGAACTCAATTTGTTGAACAACAGTTAGGGCTTAATTATTCATTCCCAACCACCCAAATAGAGCATTACGATTCTTTCGCGGCACTTTGTGATAATATCAAGCGAATAAATACCATATTCATTGACCTGAATCGAGATTTGTGGCAGTATATTTCAATGGATTATTTTAAGCAAAAAATCAATGCTAACGAGGTAGGCTCTTCGGCCATGCCTCATAAGGTAAACCCCATTGACTTTGAAAATTCTGAAGGGAATTTGGGTATTGCTAATGCGATTTTTGAGTTTTTGTCCAGTAAATTACCCATTTCTAGACTTCAACGAGATTTAACTGACAGTACCGTACTTCGAAATATTGGGGTTCCTTTTGGCCATACCTTAATCGGACTTCAATCAACGCTCAAAGGATTGAAAAAATTGGTTGTCAATACAGCCAAAATTGAAGACGACCTAAACGCTAATTGGGCAGTAGTAGCAGAAGCAATACAGACTATACTAAGAAAAGAAGGTTTTTCAAACCCATACGAAACCCTAAAAGAATTGACACGTACTAATGCTGCTATAAACCGAGAAGCGATCCATCAGTTTGTGGAAAATCTCGAAGTAGATGATCATATAAAAACAAAACTGAAAACAATCACACCTTTTAACTATACAGGGATCTAGAGTTGTTTACTGAGTTTCTGAAAAATTGCCAGACGAACCCAGTGATTTTTTATTTGATTTTCCAACTGAATGGAATCAATTTTCTTACTTAAAGTCAAAAGTGAAGCAATCTTTATCTGATCACCGAATATACTTAGCAAACCTAATCCTATTTCATCTGAGCATACAAATACTATTACTTCTTCAATCCTGTCCGTTTCACCTTGAAATAAAAGATTCAGTTTACCCCCGCTAGCAATCGCTTTTTGCTCTTGGACTGTAATGTTTCTTTAAACAAATTGTCGATTTTAATAGATAAGTTGACGATAAAAAACGAGAGGTCATCCTTTTTTCAACAAAATACTGCTGTAAACTAGGACCCTGCTCACGGGAAATGGTTTCAATTCGTTCGTGCAATATCAAAAAATAAAGAGCTTTCTTTTTCATTTACAAAGACTTTTTTTGTTGTGCCTTTCTCAATTGATTTCCTCCAGGAAGATTCATTTGATCAGTCAATTTTGAAATTTTATTGAGATCAATATTTCCTTCTAAGAGCATGAGTACAGTCTTAATTTCTCTTCCGTTAATATTGAGGTTTGAGTTGCCTGAAGTAGATTGGATGGGTTCATTTACATACATCAACAATTGCTCAACATAATCTTCTTTTTTACCCTTTTTAACATAAAAAGTGATTTCAGCTTCCTGGTCATTGATACTCATCAACTCATCCAATTCTTGCTTTGAAACTTGCTGATTGACCCATTTTAACATATCATTACTAATAGATTGGTTACTTGAAACCAAGACCTTAAAATTATTGATACTCGTTACCATGTTTAAGTATTCTTGAGCCTCGGGATCATCTAAGCTCAAGCTCATTTGCCCGAGCATTTTAAACATTTTTGGACTTATCGAAACCAGTGTAACCTCGTCATTGTCGGTGTAGCGTTCAAAAATATTTTGACCACAAACCCAAAATGAGGCAACTAAAGCGGTTAATAATAGGAGATTTTTTTTCATAACTGTTTATTTAATTAATTTTTGTGTGGTGTCATTACAATAGTCTAGTAGGCTACTTTTTGAGATCCTCTATTTAGATGATTTGTAACGGTTTTCATTTGTGTCTGAAATTGCTGAAAGGCCAACGCTGCTTGTTGCTTTTCAAATTGAGTAACCTCTTGTTCAAAAAGAATACTGAATTGAAGAGAAAATACTAGAGCGATACTCGCAGCAACTAACATCAAGGATTTTATAGACTTAGTTTGTTTTTTTCGTCTAATAGGAAAGGTTTCTTTATTAGCTTCTTTACAGTACCCAAAAAATTGACAGTAAAGAATCCATAGCTCATGGGTCATAGACTTCTGAGTAAAATAGGTCCTCAATACAGCTTCTTCTTTTAAGCTGGTATCGCCTTTCAAATAATTGTTTAAAAGTTTTTCAATTGCTTTTAATTTCATGGTTTTGAATATCTAAAAACTGTTTTCTTAATTTTTTTTCTAATCCTTAAAAGATACACACGAATTGTTCCCTCTGGTAAGTTTGAAATATATGCAATTTCATCAAAATCGTATTGTTCAATTTCTCCAAATTGAATGATCATTCGTTCTTTTTGTGGTAAATCATCAATTAATTTTCCTACCCAATTCAAATCATCGCGATGCTCGATTTTCTTTGTAAACGAATCCGAAAAGGAGCCACTATAACGCTCCTCCAAAGATAAATTTTGAGCTTGCTTAGACTTTAGACCATCCAGACAATGGTTTTTTGCCATGGTTACTGAATAGGCTTTAAACTTTTAAATCCATTACGCTTGGACTCATCCATCTACCAAAGTTTTACAATAACCTCCTGAGCAGCATCCTCTGCCTCTTCTTGTGAAACTAGGATTCTCAGGGTGATTTGAAAGATTTTATTCCTAAATTCTTCATCCTGATTAAAAAATGATCTGTCAGCGGTCAATTGCATTTCTTTTGGTTTGATTTACTTTAGATAAATGTACAAGCTATATGTTGTAGAATTAGTTAAAACTTTATTTAAATCAAAGGATTTATCTAAATTTGAATAAATATAATTTAAATGATGCTGCAGTTCTTACCTAACAAACTAACCTATATAATCGTCTTTGTATTTCTTATGGGGACTGCTTGTAAAAAGGAGGGAGTTCTCGAGGAGGTTCAAGTCATCGAAACAATCAATCAGGACACTGACGATACTGCCATTAGCTTAGAGGGAGAATTACAAATCAGTGATTTTGTTTGGGAAGGATTAAACGAGTATTATTATTGGCAAGAAGAGGTTCCTAATCTCGCTGATTCAAAAACCTCTGATGAGAAAACATATGCTCAATTCATAAATGATAACAGTGACCCTGATGCATTTTTTGATAGTTTATTACACGAAAATGACCGATTTAGCTGGATTCAAGATGATTATGAAGAGCTGGAAAATTTACTTCAAGGAATTTATGCTACTAATGGGGTTGAGTTTGGACTAACATTAGCCTGTAGTGACTGTGATGAGGTGGTCGGTTATGTCAAATACATTCTTGAAGGATCCGATGCAGATGGTAAAAATATTCAGCGAGGAGATTTTTTTAGTGGGGTAAACGGAATCACACTCACCCGAAATAATTACAGAGATTTACTTTTTGACGATGCATTGTCCTATACCCTCAATATGGCAGAAGTTCAAATTGGAGCTATAGTGACTAATGGTATAGATGTAAATCTAACAAAAGAGGAAAACTTTGAAACCAATCCAATTCAAGTTTCTAGGACAATTCAAACTTCAGTAGGTAAAATTGGGTACATCATGTACAACCAATTTGTAGGTGATAAAAGCCCTGAACTCAATCAAGTCTTTGGAGACTTAAAATCTCAAGGAATTGCTGAACTTATTTTAGATTTAAGATACAACGGAGGCGGTTCTGTGCTCAACTGCATTGAACTAGCGAGTATGATAACTGGTCAGTTTGACAACGAGATTTTTTCCAAAGAACAATGGAATAGCAAACTTGAGGCTTTTCTTATTGAAAGATATGGTGTGGAGAGCCTAACTGATCGATTTGTGAATAGGCTTGCTGAAAACGATGAAGCAATAAACTCATTAAACCTCAATCGGGTAGTCATCATAGCGACTTCAGAGTCTGCCTCAGCTAGTGAATTACTAATCAATAGTCTATCCCCCTACATAGAAGTAATTCATGTAGGAGAGCAGACGGTTGGTAAAAATGTAGGATCAATAACAGTATACGATTACGTTGACAATAATGGAACAAAAAATCCTGACCATAAATATGCAATGCAGCCAATAGTTTTAAAAATTGCTAATAAAGAAGACTATGCTGATTATGCTAATGGCCTGGAGCCAGACAATCCCATAGAGGAGGATATCACCAACTTGGGAATACTAGGGAACATTGAAGAGCCCTTACTGCTAAGTGCTATAAACGCCTTGACAGGCACAGGAAAACGCATAATTGACAAATCCTCTCACTCCAGAGATTTACTAATTAAAGATCCACTCCTATTGAGAATTAATGGGATGCATCTCGACAAATTCTTATTTTCCAATCAGGGAAAACGATAATTTAAAGCAACAATAAAATTCCTCCCTCTAGTAGTATATTGCTCAATTTCCACATACTTGGCGTTGAAAATATTGGTTGCATGTATTGAAAATGTAAGAGGAATGTTTTTTAAATCATTATTGTAACTCAAATGGAACAGCTCATAACCTTCCAAAAGCGTTATATTATCCAATCCAAACCTTTCACCCACCGCTTGGAAACGCAAACTCAATTGGCGGTTTGTATTCAAACTGTAGCTTAGGGATGTTTGAGATGAAAATTTTGGTAAATACCTTAAATCTCCATCGTTAGTAGAGGTAAAAGTTGCTTGCTGATTCAATCGCAATTTAGCTGTTAAAGAGCCTGAAAACTGAATTTCCATTCCACTGTACGAAGCCTCTTCCTGAGCATTCTCATACCGATAGGTGCTCAAATCATAAATCAATGACGGATTTTCGTTTCTATAAAAATAAGTGGCACTCAGGTTCCAATCAGAAATAACGTACTCTAATCCTGTTTCAAAAGAAGAATTTTCCTCTGGGTCAAGGTCTTCATTTCCAGAATAGGGATCGTATAATTGATAAAGACTTGGTGCAATAAAGGCAGAGCTAAGTGCCCCTAAAAATTTAAGCGATTGTTTATCATTTTGAACCAATTGAAAAGAAGGGTTGATGCTATAGGTAAATTGATTGCCGTAAGTACTATGACTGTTTAAACGTCCTCCTATATTTACTCTAAAACTATCAGAAAATACGGCAACCACATTACCAAAAAAATCTATTTGACTCAGCTCTTGCCCGCCCTCATAATCTGTTTTTTGATTCTGATATAGTGAACCCAATATAGTATAAAACCTTGATCCAAAAACATAGCGATTGTTTACTTCAATTTGAGTAATCTCCCCTTCAGTTTGAAAAGGATATGCACTTTGAAAATCTCTTGCTATTTTTTGATAACCAAATTTTAAACTCGCCCCCCCATTTGTATAATTATAATCAGGACTTATATGAAAACGATCCATACTGGTTATGAGCTTAAAATTTGCATCCTCTAAGGGAAAGCTATTGTCGTAATCTGAATTAATTGAAGATCTGTCGTAACCTGATCGTAAATCGAATTTTACATTGGGTTTAAAACGCATGCTTGCCCCAATATTATAATGAGAAAAGGGATCTAACTCCGGACCGATAACTGCACTCATTCCGTTTGTTTCATGGCTAAAAGCGTAGGCTTTTGCACTGATTTTTCCTGCATCATAACTCAAATCCAAGCTATTTTTAAAGAGGTTTACATCAAAAGAACTGTCTTGATCCTGATCAGATCCAAAGCTGGATTGTAGATTCGCTCGAAATCCTGTTTCTGCTTTTTTAGTTTGAATCTGTATGACTCCTGTTGCCGCAGAACTCCCGTATAGAGTGCTTGAAGCACCTTTCATTATCTCAATAGATTCGATCTGATCCAAGCTTAAAAAGTTTAAATTAAAATCATTATCTATTCGCGAAGGATCTGAAATACGGACACCGTCGATTAGAATCAACACCTGTCTGTTTCTTCCAGATCTAAGAGAAATCGTTTTGTTTTGACCTGCGTAAGATTGGCTTCCAATAATTTCGATCCCTGCGTATTGGCGAACTAATTCGCTCAAACCCAATCCTTGGAATTTAGAAATTTCATCAGCATTGATTTTTACGATTGGTTTTCCAGATTGAGATCGTTTAAGTGGAAATCTGGAATCACTAATCACAACTTCCTGTAAGTTGGTAGTCTGAAGAGTTAAACTGTCAATGTTTGCCTGTTGTGCAAAAAGCCCTAAGCTGTTCACGGAAAGCAATAGGATGGAAACCCTCGATAAGTTGAATTTCATTTAATTTAAAATGTGTTTTCTTGATCCTATTCCCGAGATCGAAAACATTAAATATCTAAGGCAGGTCTCCTGACTTGCATTTTTAATTCGCCTTCCCATCGATAAACCGACAGTGGCTCTAGAAGAATTAAAGTGTCCCTTTGGGACCATGCACACAGTTGCGGGTACAGTTATGGATTTTAACCAAATTCCCTCTTCATCCTAAGTTAATAAGAACCTTTGAAACAAAATTAGAACTATTTAAGCAATTATGGGATAGAAAGTTTTTACTTTTTTAAATGAAAATTGAAGGACGGAGGTATAAAAAAGATCTCCTGCAAGGGCGTTGACAAAAAACGGGATGGCTAAAACAAAACAAGAAATAAATCCGGCCCATGTCAGCGGGTAATAAAAATACCAAACTCCTAAGTTGCTCAACACAAAGAACACACTAGAGCCCAAAATAACATTGGTAAATGAAAGGGATTTCATGTAGAAGCTCATTACTGAAATCAGAATAAAAGAGAGGTAAATGACAGGAACTAGGTCGTGTAAACCTATAAAAAGGTCAGATAAAAACATGGCAATCAAGGGGATAAATAGTGCCAATCGTTTGTTGGCAAAGTGAAATCCAGAAAAGAGTGCAATACTTGTAATTGGAGCAAAATTTGGTGGGTGTGGTAACAAACGCGTTAGTATCGCGATTATTATCAGTCCAAAAACAGCTTTCATTTCTATCCTATGCATTTTCATACAGTGTTTGATGTAAAACTAAATAAAATCTATTACTTGGTCAAATACATTTTACGCCTAGCATACAAATCGTAAAAAGCATCATCTTTTAAATCTTCAATAAATAAGATACTTTCACCTGTACTTTTCATCTCTGGCCCCAGCTGTTTGTTCACATTAGGGAATTTATTAAATGAAAATACAGGTTGCTTGATCGCATAACCTTCCAACTGAGGATTGAATGTAAAATCTGTTACTTTTTTCTCCCCTAACATAACTTTGGTTGCGTAGTTCACATAAGGTTCATTGTATGCTTTCGCTATAAAAGGCACTGTTCTAGAAGCACGAGGGTTTGCTTCAATGACAAAAACTTTATCATCTTTCACAGCATATTGAATATTGATTAACCCTTCAGTATTAAGTGCAAGTGCAATTTTTTTGGTATGGTCTTTAATTTGTTGAAGAACAAACTGCCCTAAGTTAAATGCGGGCAAGGTTGCATTTGAGTCTCCAGAGTGAATACCACAGGGCTCAATATGCTCCATAATCCCAATGATGTAAATATTTTCACCGTCACAAATAGCATCTGCCTCACATTCAATTGCACCATCTAAATAATGATCTAAAAGGAGTTTGTTATTTGGAATCTTTTGAAGTAAATCAACTACATGAGCTTCCAAGTCTTCCTTATTAATGACGATTTTCATTCCTTGTCCTCCCAAAACATAGGAAGGTCTTACCAAAATTGGGAAATCAAGCTCATCTGCAAGTTCAAGTGCTTCATCTGCAGTTTGAGCTACCCCAAATTCTGGGTAAGGAATATCGTTGTCTTTTAAAAGCGTTGAAAAGCTTCCGCGATCTTCGGCTAAATCCAACGATTGGTAACTCGTTCCAATGATTTTTATCCCGTAACGATCCAGTTTTTCGGCTAACTTTAGCGCTGTTTGTCCACCTAATTGCACTATTACACCCTCGGGATTCTCATGCTTAATGATATCAAAAATATGTTCCCAAAAAATAGGCTCAAAATAGAGTTTATCGGCTACATCAAAGTCTGTTGATACGGTCTCTGGATTACAATTAATCATGATAGTTTCATAATCACATTCGCTAGCTGCCAGCACCCCGTGAACACAACAATAATCAAATTCAATACCTTGTCCAATTCTATTGGGGCCTGAGCCTAGAACAATGATCTTTTTACGATCAGTTACCTTACTTTCGTTATCGAAATAAGGTTCTCCATCTTTTTTCTGGATTTTAGCTTCAAAAGTGGAATAATAATAAGGCGTCTGAGCCTCAAATTCAGCAGCACAAGTATCTACTAGTTTATATACCCTTTGGATTCCTAGTTCTGTTCGCTTTTTATAAACCTCACTTTCCAAACACCTCAGCATATGGGCCACCTGCCTATCTGCAAATCCTTTTTGCTTAGCTTCGAGTAATAGCGCTTGGTCAATAGTATTGATGTCAAAATTTGAAATCTCTTTTTCTAAAAAATGTAATTCTTCATATTGCCTTAAGAACCACATATCAATTTTTGTGATTTCATGGATTCGTTTTAGAGGAATTCCCATTTGGATAGCATCGTAAATGACAAATACACGATCCCAACTTGCATGAGTAAGTTTCTGAATGATTTGATCGTATTCTTTCAATCCTTTACCATCAGCTCCTAGACCATTTCTTTTTACTTCTAAAGACTGCGTAGCTTTGTGTAAGGCTTCTTGAAACGAACGGCCAATACCCATTACTTCTCCTACAGCCTTCATCTGCAAACCTAGAGTTCTATCTGAGCCTTCAAATTTATCAAAATTCCATCGTGGAATTTTAACGATGACATAATCTAGAGTGGGTTCAAATAAAGCAGAAGTAGATTTAGTAATTTGATTGTCTAACTCATCCAGACTGTAACCAATTGCCAATTTAGAAGCTATTTTTGCAATTGGGTAACCCGTAGCTTTACTTGCAAGGGCAGAAGAACGTGAAACACGAGGATTGATCTCAATAGCAATAATGTCCTCTTTTTCATCTGGACTTACTGCAAATTGAACATTACAACCTCCAGCAAAATCCCCAATGCTGCGCATCATCTTAATCGCCATATCACGCATTTTCTGAAACGTGGTGTCTGATAATGTCATCGCAGGAGCTACTGTGATGGAATCACCTGTATGGATTCCCATAGGATCCATATTTTCAATGGAACAGATGATCACAACATTATCATTGTTATCTCTTAATAATTCTAACTCGTATTCTTTCCACCCCATCATGGCCTTATCAATCATGACCTCGTGTATGGGTGAGATTTCGAGTCCACGTCGCATTAACTCATCAAAGTCTTTTTCGTCATAAACAATGGCTGCACCAGCACCACCGAGGGTATAGGAAGCACGAATACAAAGTGGAAAACCAAATTCTTGAGCAATTTCTTTTCCTCTAAGAAATGAGTTTGCAGTAGCCTGAGGTGCCATTGGTACATCAATTTTTTCCATTAGCTCACGGAATTTTTCACGATCCTCAGTAATATTTATTGCGTCAATATTGACCCCAATAAGTTTGACATTAAAGTCATCCCAAATGCCTTTTTCGTCAACCTCTATGCAGAGGTTTAAGGCTGTTTGTCCTCCCATGGTAGGAAGCACTGCGTCTATTTGCGGATGCTCCTTTAAAATTTGAACGATGGACTTTGCTGTTAAAGGTAGTAAATACACATGATCTGCCATAGAGGGGTCAGTCATTATGGTTGCTGGATTCGAATTGATGAGTATAGTTTCAATTCCGTCTTCTCTTAACGAGCGAAGAGCTTGGGATCCTGAATAATCAAATTCACAAGCTTGTCCTATCACAATAGGTCCAGAACCAATTACTAAAATACTTTTAATGGACTTTACTTTCGGCATAAATCAAAATATAGATTATGAAGATAAAAAAAAGGTGCTACTTCCAAAAAAGTAACACCTCTAAAATAGGATATATATGCAATCATTTTTTGTGACGCGGTTCTGATGAAACAGATAATTTCTTTCTGCCCTTACCTCTTCTAGCAGCCAAAACTTTTCGTCCACTAGCTGAGGCCATACGTTCGCGGAAACCGTGCTTATTTCTTCTTTTTGTTTTTGAAGGTTGAAATGTTCTTTTCATAATTTCAAGACTGAAATAGTATTCCTTTTGAGTCGGGCAAATATACAATAACTTTTTAGTCTAACAAACATGAAAATAAACATTTCGCTATTGATTTTTTTTACCTTTGTGGAAAATAAAAATCATGTTTCCAAAAGTCATTAAACTCATACTTGCAGTCCTCTCATTAGGTTACGGTATTTATCAATTTACAGATGATTATATTGGTAACGGTATATTGTTCGTGCTGCTGACTGGAATGTTTGTTTTGCTCTATTTTAAAAACGAAATTATATTCCTCTCGTTTTTAAGACTTAGAAAGCAGGATTTTGTAGGAACAGAAAAATGGTTAAACCGCATCCCAAATATCGAAAGGAATTTAGTTCGCAAGCAACAAGGATACTACTATTATTTGATGGGGATTATTCAATCTCAAAAAAATCTTACTCAAGCTGAAAAGCATTTTAAGGCTGCACTAAAGTTAGGGCTTTCCATGAATCATGATCTTGCAATGGCAAAAATGAGCCTTGCAGGGATTTACCTTCAAAAAAGAAGAAAGCGAGAAGCGCAACAGCTATTAACCGAAGCTAAAAAACTGGATAAACACGGGATGTTAAAGGGTCAGATGAAAATGATCCAACAGCAAATGAAGAAAATTTAATAGCTCCACGATTCAGGAATTGAAATTTCGTAATACTTTCTAGAGCGGTTATTCAAATGGTTTTGAATCAGCCAGGGATTGTGAATTTTCAATATTTTATAGTTGATGGATTGTTCTTTTGCAAACTGAGCTATATTTCCAATTGCAGTATCCAAACCAATTTTTCGAACAAGGATGGGCTGGTAAAGATCTTCTGCATCAAAAATAAATCCATACGCCCTTGGATTAGACATGATTTCCTTTATTGCTAAAATCCGAAAAACATACCTGCTAGTTTCTGAATTCAATAGTAAATCATAATAGTTCTCTGATAGCTGTTTAGTTAAAAGTCGGTCTGTTGCATACATACCCCTGTTGTAGGAAGCTGCTGCCAATGTCCACGAACCAAAACGTTGCTTGGCTTTCTTTAAATAGGCACATGCCACACGAGTGGATTTTTCTATATGATATCTTTCGTCTACATTTGAATTGACTTCCAAACCATATTCTTTTGCGGTTCCTGGCATAATTTGCCAAAACCCTTTTGCTCCTTTTGGTGAGCGAACATTTTCCAGTGCACTCTCAATGACCGCTAGATATTTAAAATCATCTGGGACACCCTCTTCTTCGAGTATGGGCTCAATAGTTGGGAAGTATTTATTCGCACGCTTGAGTAGTAGCATCATATTCGATTGCCAATATGTGTTAACCAATAATTCCTTGTCCAAACGCTCTCTAATATCTGGCTGGTCAAGAGGAACAGCCTCTCCTGAAAAATCGAGATTTGAAGGTAATTTTAAAGCATAGACTTTATAGCTCTCTTCTCCATGTGAATTAAATGCAGTAAAATTTTTAAAATCAATAGCGGAAAAACCTAAAATGATCAAAACGCCTAAAGCTAAAGGGAGGAGTACTTTACTGATTTTCATAGTTTAAAAAATTAATACAAATTGCGTATTAGCCATACTAAATTAATGGTTTTATTTTAAACTTGATCAAGTAATAATTTTGGAACTCGTTCATTAAACCATTTTGCATGAGTAATAATTGCCGCATGACCGGCGTTAATTTTATGTAATGGACCCTTTAGATTTTTTACGGGGAAGACAGTATCTCTTTCTCCATGAATGTGAATGATCTTATCCAAACTATACTCTTGATTCCAATTAACTAAGGCGTCAATAGCCCAACTGAGATAAAAAGGGTTTCGCTCAGAAAGATATTTTTGATATAGTTCAAGCCTTTTTTGAATTCCCTTACCAAAGGTGAATAAAGTCAGTGCATCCAAACTGTTAATCCATTGTGTAGGAAGTAATTTGTGAGCATTTGTTTTTTTTGCCATTTTCATTGAAAGGGGTAATTCATTATTATTTTTTATACTCGACACAATAATGACTTTTTCCACCTCTATTTGTTTGGCCATTTCTTGAACAATAATACCACCAAATGAAACCCCAAGCAAAAACGGTTTTTTATGCTTCACCCGCATACACATTCTCAAGGCATAGTGCTCTATACTTTCACTCTCATGAGGTTGAATCCAGCTTAAGTAATGCAGCTCGATAGGCGAAGGTAAACTGATATATTCAAAAATTTTAGGACTTGCAGCCATACCTGGCATACAATACAGATGCAAGGGTTTTTCTTTTGAAATTGAATTTGATGAAGATGTTAACAAATTTTTTGTATTTTTGATTCCCATTTGCACATGGACAATACAAATCTAAAAACATTACTTCAAAATAAAAATTATGAATGAATTGAACCTTGTAAACAATGAATTTTTAAGACAATTTGAAGTCCAAATCGACAATCAACTAGCCAGAATAGAATATTCGGAACAAGAAAGAAAAATTTTTTTGACAAAAATTTCAATTCCTGATTCCATTCAGAATAAAAAGTTTGAAGAAGCTTTTATCGTTAAAGTTCTTGAGTTTATTGAAAATAAAAATTTACGAGTAGTTCCTACTTCACCGAAAATTGCAGGTTTTGTCAGGAGAAACAGACGTTATAAAGAATTGCTTCCTATAGGAATCAAACTCTAATCTTCTTTTTGGTGAAATCTCACCATTCCCTCCTCATCAACATAATCTAACACTACCTTTTTAACTGTATTAACCCATTTGGGATTCCATGGAGCTCTTACTTTTACATAATTTTGAGAAAAACCCGTGATGTAGCCTTTTTTGTTTTCCCCTTCAAAAAGAACTTCAACCGTATTCCCTAATTGGGATTCATAAAATGCCCTTCTTTTTTTTACTGAAAGCGCTCTTAACATTTTACTACGTTTGACTCTTACATCTTGTGAAACTGAGCCTGCCATAAGGTAAGCTTCTGTATTTAGACGTTCAGAAAAGGTAAAAACATGTAAATAAGAAACGGGTAACTCGTTTAAAAAATAATAGGTTTGCAAAAAATCTTCTTCTGACTCACCTGGATAACCTACTATTACATCTACACCTACACAGGCATCTGGCATTTTATTTTTAATCCACAGCACTCGTTCTCTGTAAAGCGAAGTGAGATAACGCCTTTTCATACTTTTTAAGATACGATCGCTTCCACTTTGAAGCGGTATGTGAAAATGAGGAACAAACCTCTTACTTTGAGAAACGAATGAAATCATTTCTAAACTCAATAAATTAGGTTCAATAGATGAAATTCGTATACGATTTATAGGCTTTACATCATCTAAAGCTCTAATGAGTTCTAAAAAAGTATGCTTGTGCTTTTTGTCTCCATGTTCACCTTTTCCATAATCACCAATATTCACCCCCGTTAGTATTATTTCTCTTAAGCCGGCATCAGCTATGCTATAGGCATTTTCAATCACATTCTCTAGAACATCACTTCGGGATACGCCTCGAGCTCTAGGTATAGTACAATACGTACATTTATAATCGCAACCGTCTTGTACCTTTAAAAAAGCTCGTGTTCGATCACTTAAAGAATAACTGCTTTCATAAAAATCAACTGATTCTATTTCACAGCAATGAACCTGCCCTTGATTAATTTTACTGAGGTTGTGAATGTATTCATTAAGCTTAAACTTTTCAGATGCGCCTAAAACTAAATCGACTCCATCTAAAGCAGCAATGGCTTCGGGTTGTAGTTGAGCATAACAACCTATAGCTACAACAAAACCCTCTGGGTTTTGCTTTAAAACTTTTTTGACCAGACCTTTAACCCGCTTATCCGCATTTTCAGTTACTGAACAGGTGTTGATTACATAGACCTCTGCAAAATCATCAAAAGAAACTCTCTTGTAATTTTCGTTTTCAATAGATCTTGCTATAGTAGCAGTTTCAGAAAAGTTGAGCTTACATCCAAGCGTGTGAAAAGCAACCCGAACAGTATTCGTGACTGTTTTTACTTGAGGAAGTAAAGTTTTTTCCATAGCTCTTTTTAAAAATGTAATTTTATGCAAATATATCAACATATAATTGGTGTTTAAAAGGACTTTATTTAATTTAAGTATCGCCTCAGTAATCTTATTCATTTTGAATGCGTGTACTGATGCAAATATTATTGACTCTAAGCGTATATTCCGATACAACGAATACAGAAATGTAACCTCTTTGGATCCTGCATTTGCAAGAAATCCTCAAAATATTTGGCCTATCAATCAACTTTTTAATGGCCTAGTTCAGTTGGATAATCAACTAAAAATACAACCCGAAATAGCAAGCAGCTGGGATATTAGCGAAGATGGAATGACCTATACTTTCAAACTTCGCGAAGATATTTATTTTCATCCCTCTCCCTTATTTGGAGCATCAACTACTCGAAGGGTTAATGCTTCAGATTTTGTTTATAGCTTTAACCGACTTACTGACCCTGATGTAGCTTCCCCAGGCAGCTGGGTTATGCAGCAAGTAGCTTATTACAGCGCAATTGATGCTCACACTTTGAAAATCCAACTTAAAAATCCTTTTCCTGGATTTTTAGGCTTGCTTTCTATGCGCTACTGCGCAGTGGTTCCCAAAGAAATAGTCAATCACTATGGTAATCGCTTTCGATCCAATCCCATTGGCACGGGTCCTTTTTATTTTAAAAGATGGGAAGAAAACGTAAAGCTAGTATTACGAAAAAACGATAACTATTTTGAAAAAGACTCTCTTGGAAACCCCCTACCCTACCTGGAGGCCATTGCAATACAATTCATTCCTGACATTCAAAGTGAGTTTATGTTGTTTTTACAAGGTGAGTTGGACTTTATCAATTCACTGGATAGTTCCTATAAAGATGAGCTTTTAACCCCAACAGGTAAATTACAAGGGAATTATCAAAATCGTCTAAAACTTCTCAAAGGACCGTATCTAAATACAGAGTATATAGGCATTTATCTAGACAATTCAAATCCTGCAATTCAATCACCCAAAATAAGAGAAGCACTTAATATTGGTTTTGATCGTAAATTAATGATTGCCTATTTGAGAAATAATATAGGTTATCCAGCAAAAAAAGGATTTATACCCAAAGGACTGCCAGGAAGTTCAGAACAAGACTTTAACTACAGTCCAGAAAAAGCGAGAAAACTTGTTGAGGAATTTATAGAGGAGACTAATTCTCCTCCCAGGCTTACTTTAACTACAGATGCTAACTATCTTGATCTTTGCGAATACCTCCAAAGGGAAATGCAAAAAATTGGAATTGCACTTGAAGTAGATGTCATGCCTACAGCAACACTAAGACAAGCCAAATCATCAGGAAAATTAGAACTTTTTAGAGCCAGTTGGATTGCGGATTACCCTGATGCCGAAAATTACCTTTCTTTGTTTTACAGTACTAATTTTTCCCCAAATGGTCCAAATTACACCCACTACAAAAACAAAGCTTTTGACACTTTGTATCGCCTTGCGATGCTAACTCCAAAAGACAGTTTGAGAATTCAAAAATATAGAGAGATGGATGCTATGGCAATTAAACAACATCCTATAATTCCCCTCTACTACGACGAAGTCGTTCGATTTATTCAAAAAGGGGTAAATGGAATGGAAATAAATCCTATTAATCTACTTGTACTAAAAAACGTTAATAAGGAATAAAAAAGCCATAAAAAAGCTTTACATAATACTCTATTCTTTTTTAAACTTCGCGTATTTATTTTTAAACTTATCAATTCTACCAGCAGTATCTACGAGTTTAGATTTACCTGTGTAAAATGGATGCGAAGTTCTTGAAATCTCTAATTTTACAAGAGGATATTCAACACCCTCAAATTCAATAGTTTCTTTAGCGTTTACAGTTGATTTTGTAATAAACACATCGTCGTTTGACATATCTTTAAACGCCACTAAACGATAATTTTCTGGATGAATTTCTGCTTTCATAATGCTAAAATCGACTGCAAATTTAATTTTATTTTTCAAAATATCACGAACTCTTTATCTTTTTTTATCTTAGCAAAAAAATTCACTTATTTATCATGCAAAATCAATCCTCCCCAATCAAAACGACAATCATTAACTATGCCCTAATCCTATCGGCAATCTCTATTGCTTTTAATCTAATGCTGTTTTTTCTCGATATGCATTACCAGCAGTCACAAATGGCTGGGATTGTCGGCATAGTCATTATGATAGGAGTGTTGATTTATTCGTTTATAGATTACAAAAAACTAAATGAGGGGTACCTCAGCCTTTCTCAAGCTCTTAAAATTGGACTGGGGATATCAGCTCTTGCTGGATTGATTGGTGTGGTTTATTCATTTATACTCACCGAGTTCTTGGATCCAGGCATGATTGAAAAGGCTTTGGACTTTCAACTTGAAAAAATGAGAATTGATAATCCTGAAATGACCCAAGACCAACTGGATGGAATTCGTTCAATGCAAGAAAAATTTTCGGGTCCTCTGATTATTTCTGCTTTCCAAATCATTGGTTCACTTTTTATAGGATTCATCATTTCCCTTATCGGGGGCTTAATCGTTAAGAAATCAAGGCCTGAATAAGCCAGATTTTGTAGTTTTGTGTTAGATGCACAGAAGCTTTGAACTTTCTATTGTAATACCTCTTCTAAATGAAAAAGAATCTTTGATTCCTCTTCATCAATGGATTAGTAAAGCCTTAGACAGTGAGGCTTCTTCTTATGAGATCGTCTTTATAGACGACGGAAGCACAGATGGCTCTTGGGAAACCATTAGTGCATTGGCTCAAGATTATTCAGAAGTAAGTGGAATTCGCTTTGCGAAAAATTACGGTAAATCACAGGCACTCCACGCAGGCTTTAAGGCGGCTCAAAAAGAATTTGTTGCCACCCTTGATGCCGATATGCAAGATTCCCCTGAAGAATTGCCAAAAATGATCCAAACACTTAAAGAAGAAAACTTGGATTTAATCTCTGGATGGAAGAAAAAACGCTTTGATTCCGTTCTTTTTAAAAATTTACCCTCTAGATTATTTAATTGGGCAGCAAGAAGGGTCTCAGGCATTAAACTCCACGATTTCAATTGTGGAATTAAAGTTTATCGAGCTGATGTTATCAAAAATATCTATGTTCACGGGGAGATGCATAGGTTTATACCCGTTCTGGCATCTCACGAAGGATATCAAAAAATTGGAGAGCAAGTAGTGCAACACCAAGCGAGACAATACGGTCAGACTAAATTTGGAGCAGATCGTTTTTTTAAAGGCTTTTTAGACCTTATTACACTTTGGTTTATCAATCGTTTTGGAAAAAGACCCATGCACTTTTTTGGTCTTTGGGGGACAATAATGTTGGTTTTTGGGTTTGGATTTACCCTCTATCTCGGAATTGATAAGTTGTACTTTGATATCAATGCCCGTTTAATCACCGAACGCCCTGAGTTTTATATTGCATTGACACTGATGCTTTTAGGCAGCCAATTTTTTATTGCCGGTTTTTTGGGTGAATTAGTACTGGGAAATTCGAGATTAACTCAACGTTATCACATTAAAGAAAAAACCTAAGCAATGGAATACCATAGCCGCATAGCTCAATGGACGCGCTTCCCTTTTGATCATAAAACACAAAATCAAGTAGCACTTCTCTCCAGGAATCCAAAGGAAGCCGAAGACGCTTTTTATAAAGATTTAGAGTTTGGTACTGGCGGAATGCGTGGAATTATGGGTGTTGGAACAAATCGAATCAATAAATATACCTTGGGTAAAAATACACAAGGACTCTGTGAATATCTAAAAGAACAATATCCAAATGAGAAAATTCGTACTGTAATAGCCTATGATTGCAGAAATCAAAGTAAAGAATTGGCAAAAATATGTGCTGATGTTTTTACAGCAAATGGGATTCACTGCTCTCTTTTTAGTGATTTAAGACCTACACCTGAGCTCTCTTTTGCTGTGAGGCATTTAAATGCGCATTGTGGAATAGTACTTACTGCTTCACATAATCCTCCTGAATACAATGGGTATAAAGTTTATGGAAAGGACGGAGGTCAGCTTGTTCCTCCACACGATGAAGCAATTAGCCAAAGAATCCTTAACACTACTTTCGAATCCATTCAATTTGATGGTAATCCAGACCTATTACAATATGTAAGCAAAGAAATTGATACTGCCTACCAAAAAGACATATTAAATTCAGCTTTATTTGATAAGAGTAAGAATAAGCCACTTAAAATTATTTTTACTCCTATACACGGAACCTCTTCAACGGTCTTACCTCAAGTCCTAGATCAAGCTGGCTATGATAAGCTTACAATCGTAAAGGAGCAAATTGAACCCAACGGCGACTTTCCAACCGTAAAATCCCCAAATCCAGAAGAACAAGAAGCCCTCAAAATGGCTGTAGCTTTGGCAAATAAAGAAAATGCAGACCTAGTTATTGGTACAGATCCTGACGCTGACCGGTTTGGCTTAGTTGTAAAAGATATTGATTCAGACTGGTGCTATTTAAATGGAAATCAAATCATGGCTGTTTTAACGGAATTTTTGCTTCAAAAAAAGGTTGCTGAAAATACCCTAAATTCAAATTGTTTTATTGCCTCAACTGTAGTTTCTACTCCATTGATCCAGCAAATTGCTTCGCACTTCGGCGTTCAGTATAAAAATACCCTCACTGGATTTAAGTGGATTGCAAAGCTTATTGAAGACTTTCCTGATCTTGAGTTTATAGGAGGTGGAGAGGAGAGTTTTGGGTACCTTGTAGGAGATTCAGTTCGAGATAAAGATGCAATTTCTGCTAGTCTTTTGGCGTGTGAAATTGCCAATGAAGCAAAGAAAAACGAATCTAGTTTTTTCAAACTTTTAATTGAATGCTATAAAAAATATGGAGCCTATAAGGAACGACTGGTATCCATTACTAAAAGAGGAAAAGAAGGGGTTGAGTACATTGAACAACAAATGGAGGATTTTAGAAAAACACCTCCCAAAAGCGTCGGCGGCATTCAAGTAATGATATTAGAGGATTACCTTCATCTTACTTCCTACAACTTCAAACTAAAAAAAGAGGAAAAACTTCAATACAGTCCCTCAAATGTCTTGATTTTTAAATTAGAAGATGGAACAAAAATTGCCTTAAGACCCAGTGGTACTGAACCAAAAATTAAATATTACTTTAGTGTCAATCAAAAATTCGATCCCAATCTAAGCTGGAAAGAACAAGAAAAAAACCTAGAAACACGTTTAGATGAACTGAGCTCATTAATTTTGCCTTAATGAAATCATCGTTTCAAAACATCTTACAATTTGGCTGGAAATACAAGGGCTATGCATTCCTAAATATCTTCTTTAATGTTCTCTATGCTCTTTTTAGCGCCTTGTCCTTTGTGTCGTTAATTCCAATGCTCGATGTACTTTTCGAAACAACAGAACAACAAATTGAACCTGCCAAATACCAGGGGCTTTTTAATATCCACCATTATGTTAGAGATTGCCTTAATTTTTATATTGCTTCTAGGGTAGAACAAGACCCAGAAACTACTTTGATTGTAGTTATTTGTTTGGTGTTAAGCTTGTTTTTTTTAAAAAACATCTGTAACTATCTCGCTTTATATTTTATTACTTTCCTGCGAAACGGCATTATCAAAGATCTGCGGAATGCCATATATGTAAAAATTATTTGTCTTCCTATCTCCTATTTTAGCGAAAAAAAGAAAGGGGATTTAATGGCTAAAATTACCAGTGATGTAAATGAGTTACAGATTTCATTCTTATCCATTTTGGAATTGATCGTCAGAGAGCCTTTGACTATACTTTTTTCTTTGGCAGCCATGCTTTTTTTTAGTGTCAAGCTTACTCTATTTGTACTCTTTTTTATTCCGATTTCAGGTTTGATTATTTCCCGTATTGGTAAAAGACTTAAAAGCCAATCAGACAAAATACAACAAGAGCAAGGTGATTTTCTATCACTTATAGACGAGACTATTAACGGTCAAAAAATTATTAAAACCTTTGTTGCTGGTGATCACTTTAAAGAAAAGTTTCAAGCTGCCACTAATCGCTTTTATAATTTTTCAAATCAATTTTTACACCGTGCAAGTTTAGCCGGTCCTATAAGTGAGTTTTTAGGCATAATGGCCATCGGAATACTACTTTGGTTTGGAGGAAATATGGTATTGATTGAAGGGAGTATTTCTGGAACTTCATTCATTGTTTATATGGGGCTGGCATACAACATACTTACCCCAGCAAAGGCAATAAGTAAAGCCAGTTACAGCATTCAAAAAGGAAATGCGGCAGCTGAAAGAATACTTGAAATACTAAATACTGAAGATCATTTGGAAGATGCTCCAAATGCAAAAAAACTAAACTCCTTTACTGATTCTATCGTATTCGACAAAGTTGCCTTTCGCTATGAGGAAAATCCAGTGCTAAAAGAGGTTTCTTTTAAGGCTGAAAAAGGGCAAATGGTTGCTTTAGTAGGACCTTCAGGTGGGGGTAAAACAACCCTAACATATCTACTCAATCGATTTTATGATATCGACAAAGGTAAACTCACCATTGACGATATTCCAATTGACCAGATTACAAAAAAGAGTCTTTACCAAAAAATTGGAATGGTTACTCAAGAATCCATACTTTTTAATGATAGCGTTTACAACAACCTTAAACTCGGAAATCCAACTGCTACAATTAAGGAGATTGAGGCTGCTGCAAAAGCTGCCAATGCTGATGGATTCATCACCAAATTAGCAGAGGGATACCAAACCCGAATTGGAGATTCAGGAAATAAACTCTCAGGTGGGCAAAAACAGCGATTAACAATTGCACGTGCACTTCTTAAGGATCCTGAATTATTAATCCTCGACGAAGCAACCTCTGCTCTTGATACTGAAGCTGAACAACAGGTTCAAATTGCTCTAGAGGAACTGATGAAAAACAGAACTTCTTTTGTAATTGCTCACCGCTTATCGACCATACAAAAAGCAGATCTCATTTTGGTGCTCAAGCAAGGCAGAATCGTCGCTTCAGGAACACATAAAAGCTTACTTGAAAATAGTGATGAATACAATAGCTGGGTTCAAATGCAACGTATGGTTTAAACTTTTTTAATTATCTTTTGTCTATACAATAAATAACAAACAGTTGAAACCACAATCGATATTTATTAGTGCACTTCGAGACCCATTGACCAAAGATGAGGCTTTTAAAAAACTCGTTTCAGAATACAAGGAACGTTTATATTGGCACATTCGTAAGTTAGTACTTGATCACGATGACGCTCATGATGTGGTTCAAAATACATTTATTAAAATACATTTAAACATAAATAAATTTAGAGAAAATAGCTCCCTATACACCTGGATGTATCGAATTGCAACCAATGAGTCTCTAAACTTTATCAACAGCAAAGCTGCTAAAATGGGACTACAAAACACTGAGTGGATTGAGGCAAAAGCTGATGGACTGATGGCAGATTCTTAT
>Ga0228617_1000380_pt1 | contig 21770 bp, 18 predicted proteins | sample 18DmetaG_FD_190061 | JGI IMG/M metagenome (GOLD analysis project Ga0228617, IMG submission 190061) | Seawater microbial communities from Monterey Bay, California, United States - 18D | ecosystem: Environmental > Aquatic > Marine > Coastal | place: USA: California | collected 2016-10-20
AAACGTGAAATACTTGGCTTAACTGCCAGAACATAAATTCGTGTGCGAGGAAGTTCTTGAGCAACTTTCGATACTATCTGCTCGAACTGTTCAACAATTAAATCCTCGCTCAAATTGTATGCGGTATCATTATCACCTTCATATATTAATATTGCCCGCGGCTTGTAAGCCAAGGCAACGCGATCAAGATAATGCAAAACATCACCCATTACGCTACCACCAAAGCCACGAGGAATAACCGTAAGTGGCGCGAGTGCGTTTTTAGCTTTATCGTTCCAACGAGCAATACTTGAGCTCCCTGTCAGCACGATCGCATTTTCAGGTGGAGGATTAAGCGCATCTTCCTGCTCAAACGCGAGAATAGTTTCCTCAAACCGACCCGGATCAAGATTTTGTGCTTTTACTAAAGAAATAGACAAAAAAGTGTAGAAAAACCCAATCAAAATTTTCCGATGACTGATTTGAATTCCAACAAGCATCACATGCTCCAATATTTATAAAACATAAACAGAAAAAACCCAAATGGACTGTTACATATTATTTCGCAAACAATTGATTATCAATATCTCGAAATGCTTTGAATTCCAGCGCGTTTCCAGAGGGGTCCAGAAAAAACATCGTGCCTTGCTCACCAGCCTCGCCTTTAAATCGTATATAGGGCTCTATAACAAATTCTTCAATGACATCTCTCCACCTAATTGACAGGCTCTTCCACTCGTCAAATTCCATCACCACGCCAAAATGAGGAACCGGAACACCCTGCCCATCAACGCCATTTAAAATACTGCCAACCTTGCCGGTCCTGCCAATATTACCATTAAGGTGGGTGACGAGCTGGTGCCCAAAAAGATCGAAATCTATCCATTGAGAGCAGCTACGACCCTCAGGCAACCCGAGTCTCTTGCCGTAAAATTCTCTTGCCTCGTCTATGTCTCTTACCTGGATGGCAAGATGAAAAGGAGTTAGAGTCATGAGTGCAATTCCCCTATCTCAGGCCTGCTGCAATACCTTCGACAGTTTCGCTCAATGCTAAATATCTTACCTTCGTATTTCCGCGGCGGCCCTCTCCATCAGCCCGAAGCTTCCGAGCGAGCTCAACAAGTTGATCAGCCATATTAGAATCTTTCTCGCGCTCCTCTAACAAAACTTCCGCATTACCAAGTGCATAATCCAACTCTTGATCACGCGCCGAAGATAGGACCCCAGCTCTTGCCAGTTGATCTCGGTAAGCGCGGGCTACAACGGGGACGGACGGCCATACGTGTCGCTGTTGGCGCTGCGCATTGAACGTACTGTCCGCGCTATTCAAAGATGCAGCTGCGATTTCATTGGCACTTAGGTAATCGCTTGGCTCCAAAGCTAAGACATCTATCCCACGAGCAATTTCAGTACCGTATATCAGTCCCTGGAACCAATACGTGGACCAGTACCCACCCAGAACTAGGTCTTCCTCGTCGACAGGACCTCGATCGAAGAAAGCTATTTCCTGAACATTCGCAGAATCAGTGAAATCAAATACTGACGCTCCGCCCTGATACCACGCTTGAATCATCAAATCGCGCCCCGGCACTGGAATTAATGACCCGTTATGCGCAACACAATTTTCCTGCTCCGTTTGCGGTGCAGGCATCTTATAGTAACCGCGGAACTGTAATTTTCCATCTGAGATATCATAAATAGCATCAGCGCCCCAAGTAATCGGGTCTTGCGCTCGACAACGTGGTCGTCCTCCACCACCCCACTCATCGGTAAACACCACCTTTGTACCTGCGTTGTTAAAAGTGGCTGAGTGCCAATACGCAAAGCCAGGGTCTACTACTTCATCTATCCGAACAGGGTTAACCGGATCAGAAATGTCTATCAGAAGCCCATTGCCAGAACAGGCGCCGGCAGCAAGACCAATTTCGGGGTAAGCGGTAATGTCATGACATTGATTTGTTCTCCGAGTAGTCTGTGTGCCCGGTCCATGGTCACCGCCTTCCCATAAGCCGGCAATAACTCCAGACTCCGGGTCCGAAAATAAGAAAGGTTGATTTACGATTCGAGCATCTTGTGGACTGTCAACTGGGACTTGGATAACGTCAATACGATAGAGTGATGAGCCCGGGTTTTCAAACGGAGACTTATCTGAGCACCCTTCTAGCTCTTCTTCTGGACGCACTCGGCTTGTGCCCGAACCATATATATAGATGTTGCCTTCATCATCCGGGTCAGTGATAACAGTATGTGTATGTGAACCCCTGCAGGTCTGAACCGCTCCGACTTGAACGGGCATTGCGAAATCACTGACATCAAAAATGCGTATACCCCTGAATCGATCTTCGCTTGTGGGCTCCGCAACTCCTTGCAAACCACAGTCAAGACGCCCGCGAGTCTGTTCCACAGAGAGTATCAATAGATCACCGACCACTGAAACATCGCCCTGGCCACCGGGGCAAACAACAGAGCTCAACAATTCCGGCGAACGAGGGTTACTCAAGCGGTACGCATTAAACCCATGGTAATTCCCAGCGACGACTATATCGTTATCAAAAACTAAATCAGTATTTGAAAAATCCAACAAACTAGGTCGAGGCTCTTCTTCCTCTTCTTTTTCTTCATTTGACAACTGATCAGCGTCTGGCTCGCTGGCAACAGTAAGCTCAACTCCAGACACGTCCTCTACTTCTCCGTTCGGTGCTAGCGTCTCCATGCCAAGCGCACGTCGGCGAGCAACCGTGAGACCTTCCGGATTCTCTGGATCAAAAAACCCAGCCGGCTTTGGAATCGAGGCAACTAAAGTCATATTGAGTGACGCCTGACCCGCATCATAAAACCCTGCCTTCAAATTCACTCTCGGATCAGGAGAAAAACCTGCGAGCATGGCACTCATCCTATCTATTTCACTTTCCTGATCAGAAACGACGTCTGACGTGAACGTAAAAAGAACCGAGTCTTGTGCTGTGCCTCTTTGATCGAGAAGATTTTCCACCATGGTAATCGCGCCATTATGATGCTTGATCATCAGCTCCAAGAATACAGTATCGAATGTATAACCCACTGACGCCTCTAGTCGCGAAAAATCATCCTCGGTTAACATACCCGGCAGACTATCTTGCTCAGTCCCCATATTCATCATAGTCTGCATAGAGACCTCAGTACTCTGTCCTCGGTCCTTGAGCCAATCCGACATCATCGTCATTTCATCTTCCTGCGAAAGCGACATTCTAAGCGCCATAAGCTGTAAAGATTCTCGCGTACTTCGATCTTCAACAAGTTTTACCATCCGCAAGGCCTGGTCATGATGCATAATCATGCCTTGCATGAACTTTACGTCCGCATCAGTGTATGAAATACCAGACAAGTCAGAGGCTTCTTCGGCAGAAATTTCTCGGCTGGGTTGTCCAGGAGCTCCGGGTTGAATAATAGGAACCTGACTCAGAGCAATCCCTGCGAAGATCTGCAGAGCACCCAAAATACAAAGATTTAAAACAAAACGTCTTGCCACTCTCAGATACGACATGTTGATAACCCTGATAATTAAAGAAGCAGGCCCCAAGCAAAAATTAAAAACTTCGTCGCAGGCGGGCCCTATTAATTACTATAAAAGTTATCGATATAGATTACTAGCGGTCAAGGGATAGAACTTTTCTAGTGACATCTATACGCGCCTTCCCGAATCCGTCCCCCGGCGAATCCGTTAAAAGAATTGTCGCAAATACTACTGGATCACCTTGGTTCACTTTCCAACCTACCCACCAACCAAAGTTTTGACCTTCAATGTCTGTCCAACCAGTTTTTGCAGAAATCGAAGGATCAGGGTATGCGTTCAGCAGAAGCTTTTTAACAGTTTTCATGGTCTCAAGAGAAAAGGGCAACCTATTAGCAAGTAGTCTCTCCAAAAATTGAACCTGCTGTATAGGAGAAATCCTCAATCCACCATCGATCCAGAATCGATCAAGGCCACCGTCCATATTGGCATTGCCATACCCGACTGAGGTTAAAAACCTCTTCATTTCAGCCTTACCGATTTCTCGGACTAATTGTTGATAATGCGGAAGAGCAGAGAGCGCAAATGCCTCGACCAAGGTGAGATCTCTGTTGATTTCAGAACGATCTCGGACCACACCATCCCAAATCAAGAGATCGTCATGAGAAACAACGCCAGTTTCGAGGGCCACCAATGAAGAAAATATTTTAAACGTTGATGCTGGAATAAAACCCGTGTGCACCATTTTTGTATCGCTGGCTAAATACTTATCACTGGCCGTATCCAAAGTGACTATGGCTCCATGAAAACCACCCGACTCTCGGGCTTGATTCAATGCTGGGCTGTACTGAACATTTTGCGCCAAACCTATCGAAGCATTGGCAGCGAGGAGGCTTAAAAAAAGTGAGAGCAATAGCCTAGTGAACGATCGCGGCATGTAATTGAAGCACCTCCAAATCGATTACCTCAAGCGTCTTAATGTGAGTTCGCTCAAGATACACTTTCGGCGCCACACCATGCTCATAGGCCTCTGCCCAACGCGAAGCACAAAGGCACCAACAATCGCCCTCCGACAATCCCTGAAAACCGACCTCAGGCCTAGGAGTCGACAAGTCGTTCCCCTGAAAACGGGTGTAATTCAAAAACTCTTCCGTCAGAAGAACACATACCGTATGGCAACCCACGTCATCAGTCGAGGTGTTGCAACAACCATCTCGATAAAAACCCGTTAACGGATCCATTCCGCATGGCTGCAACGGCTCACCCAAAACGTTAATGGCTTGGTCTTTATTCACGATACTTAAGCACATCGTTAGAATGAATTTAAAGTCGCATAGCGATCTCTATGAAAGGCAGCATCACCGAGAAATTGCTGAGCCACGCGCGCGCGCTTGATATAAAAACCAACGTCGTATTCATCTGTCATGCCGATTCCGCCATGCATCTGTACCGCCTCATTACTAACCAGCTTTGCAACGTCACTAACCTTTGCCTTAGTCATGCTTGCTATTCGAGCGACGCTATCATTAGAAGATTCGGGATTATCCAACTCAAACAATGCTCCGCGGACCGCAGATCGACAGAGCTCAATTTCACTGTACATTGCAGCAGCGCGATGCTGAAGCCCCTGAAATGAGCCAATCAAAACCCCGAACTGCTCTCTTTGCTTGAGATATTCCAGAGTCAGATCAAACGCGGCTTGCATGCTGCCGAGCATTTCGGACGCGACTCCAATACGCCCAATATCTAAGACCCGGGCAAATCTAGAAGTACTATCGTTAGCGGCGATATCAGACCCAAGACGATTCTCTTCTTCAACGTGTACATCAGTCAAGGTGAGGTTCGCACAATTGCGACAATCCACCATTGAAGTGCGTTGAACATCCAGACCAGGAGCTTTTTTATCAACGACAAATAAGCTTAAACCTTGCGAACGAACGCCATCGTTATCGACCTTCGCGACTACTACCAACTTGTCAGCCACATGTCCATCTAACACGAAGGTCTTATTTCCGTTGAGTCTATAACCACCTACAACTTTAGTAGCCGAAGTTTGGATATGATTCGGTGAATGTATTGGCAGTTCGTCTCCTGCTAAAGCCAACAGAAGTTGCCCCGTTACAACTTCAGGGAGAAGGCGATTTTTCTGAACATCCGAACCGAAATAAGAAATCGCAGTCGCACCAAGAAGCACCGAAGGAATTAGGGGCGAGCTTACAAGATTACGACCAGTCTCTTCTAGAACAACGCCTAAGCCAACATAACCAAAATCAAAGCCCCCAAAGGAATCCTCTATTGCTATTCCTGTCCAACCCAGTTCGACCATCTGCGTCCATACTTTTTCATCGAAACCTCGTTCGTTGCTAGTATCTCGCAGCTGCCTAAGCAAACCTAAAGGGGCATTCTGTGCGACAAAGTTTTTAGCAGAGTTTTGCAATAATTCTTGGTCTTCATTTAGTGCTAGGCTCATTCCTTAATCCCTACTTTTACGCATATTCAAAATATCTGGAAGTCCAAGAACTCTCTTAGCGATAACATTTAACTGAACTTCTGAGGTTCCTCCCTCAATAGAGTTTGCTTTGGAACGCAGCCACTCCCGAGTTACTTTCAATTCTTCACTCTTAAAGCCTGAACCTTCCCAACCCAGCGCACAGCTCCCGAGCGCCTGAAGCAATAACTCGTATCGACGTTTATTCAGCTCGCAGCCATAATTCTTCAACATTGATGATGTTGCTGTAGGCCCCTGCCCTTTTTTTGATTCCTCTAAAGACCTTTGGGAAGTCAAGGCAAAAGCCTCACTATCAATTTTAAATTGAGCTATTTCATCTCTTAGAACTGGGTCAGATAAACGACCGGAGTCACCCCGATAATGCATGGCGGCGTCTTCAACTTTATCCATAATCGAAGCATGATCGGGATCTGAATTTAAACTATCGGCCAGTCCAAACCCCGAAATCATGGTTCGTTCATGCTGAAGCAGCCTTTTTGCAATCGCCCAACCATTATTCACCCCACCGACGAGGTTTTTAGCAGGAACACGCACATCATCAAAAAAAGTTTCGCAGAAAGGAGACGAACCAGAAATTAATTGTATCGGTTTAGTGCTGACTCCAGATGTCTCCATATCGAAAAGAATAAAACTGATACCGGCATGTTTAGGGCACTCGACATCAGTTCTCACCAGACAAAAAATCCAATCAGCTTTATCCGCATAAGAGGTCCAAACTTTGGATCCGTTAATGAGATAGTCATCCCCATCAACCAGAGCTCTCGTCGCTAAACTCGCTAAATCAGATCCAGAACCCGGCTCAGAATAACCTTGACACCACCTTATCTCTCCACGAACAATCTTCGGTATATGTTCAAGCTTTTGTTCATAGCTGGCAGACTCGAGAAGAACCGGACCCAGCATAGAAATTCCGAAGCTAGTTAATGCCGGACGAGCATTAATACGTGAAAGTTCCTGAGAAAGGACGATCGACTCCTCTTTACTCAGACCACCGCCACCAAATTCTTCAGGCCACGTCGGACAAGTCCAGCCTTTATCCGCCATGCGCTCTAGCCAGATTTTGCTATCTGGATTTTTAAACTGGAAATTGCGCCCCCCCCAAACCACCTCATCTTGGACCGCAGGCAGGCGCATCGACTTCGGACAATTAGTCTCCAACCAAGATCTCACCTCTGTCCTAAATGCTGACAGTTGCACTATTTTATCCCCCTATTGATTTTGAGAAAAACGAATATCTCTTAGGCCCTCATCAGAACCTGTCGACCACTTACTTTGCCGGCCTTGAGATCAACCAAAGCCTCATAGGCTTCGCTCATCGGTCTCTCTTGAATTTGAATTGGCGCAACCTTGCCGGCCTTAACTAATTCCATCAGCTCTCTCATTTCGGCCAATGTGCCGACAAAACTCCCTTGGATTACGCGAGCCATCATCGGAATAAACGGCAAAGGAACTGACAGCACCCCACCATAAAGACCAACAATCACTATTGTGCCACCCTTACGCAGCGTCGATAGCCCGTAGTTAACTGAGCTCTCGGCACCAACGAAATCAATAACGGCAAAAACACCGCCCGTTAATTTTCGAATCTCTTTACTAGTCTGTCTATCGCTGGAATCGTAAGTGCGACTCACTCCTAATTCTCGCGCAGCAGTCAATTTACTCTCATCAATATCAACGACAATAGGATCAATCTTGAAGGCCGAGATAGCTATCTGTATCGCCATCATCCCTACACCACCCGCACCAATTATTACAAGCTCATCACCCTTGCCAAGCTCACCCAGTTTCTTCAAAGCCGAATACGCGGTCAGCCCGGAGCAAGCATATGTTGCCGCAAGCGAATCTGAGATATCACCCTTGTCAAGAAGGTATCGAGGATGAGGGACGATAACATGATCGCTAAAACCACCCGGCATTACAGCACCCAAAGCCCTGCCTGGCGTGCATAAGTGCTCTTCTCCCCGATGACAGACTGAACAATCTCCGCAGCCTATCCATGGATAGACCACGCGACGATCACCAACCGAGACCCCCTCCGCCTCTGGACCTAATGCAACAACTTCACCAAAAATTTCGTGACCCAGCACCATTCCTTCTCGTCCAACCTCAAGCTTCTTATCTTGCCCTAAATCAAAAACACCATCATGTAAATGGATGTCTGAATGACACACACCGCAGGCAACAGTTTGTATCAAAACCTCAGTACCTTTCGGCTCAGGCGTTGCAGATTCAACTTTCACAAGAGCGGCTCCGGGAGCTGCTGTTTGATAGGCAATCATTTGTTCTTCCTCGTAAGCATAATTACATGAAAAGGCCTAAGCCTCTTGTTCAGCACCCCATTCAGCAAAAGTTTTGCCTTCTTTCGCAAGTTTTTCTAATAACGGCGCAGGCTTCCAATATAGCTCCCCTTCACGGTCCCGAAACTCACAGATTTTGTCAAACACCCTCTTTAAACCGACTCTGTCAGCATAATGCATAGGACCACCTTTAGCAGCTGGGAATGCGTAACCGAATACATAAACCACATCAATATCGCTTGGCCTTTGCGCGATTCCCTCTTCAAGAATTAGAGCCCCTTCGTTGATAAGAGGGTATAAACATCTCTCTAATATTTCCTGATCAGAAAATTCACGTTGTTGAATGTTCAGTTTCTCGGCTTGAGTCTTGATCATCTCTTCTACAGAGGAATCAGAGATCCGGGCTCGGGTTTTTTCATCATACTTATAAAAACCGCCGCCGGTCTTTTGCCCTAGCCTCCCCATCTCAACAAGCATATCAGCGACTCCGTATGGCTTCGGATCATCAGGGACGTCATCCCGATTTTCTCTTGCCTTATAACCAATATCCAAGCCAGCCAAATCACTCATTGCAACCGGACCCATTGCCATTCCAAAACCTTCGAGTGCGTTATCAACTTGTGCAGGCGTGCAACCATCCATCATTAGCATTTGAGCCTCTCTCCCGTAGCCACCGAGCATACGATTTCCAATGAAGCCATAACAAACACCCGACAATGCGCAAACCTTTCCGATTTTCTTTCCTATTAACATCGCCGTAGCGAGAACATCATCAGCGGTCTCAGCGCCTCGAACTACTTCCAAAAGTTTCATCACATTAGCCGGGCTAAAGAAATGCATTCCCAACACGTCTTGAGGTCGACTTGTAGCTGCGGCTATCGCGTCGACGTCCTGATAGGAAGTGTTGGATGCCAAGATCGCGCCAGGCTTACAAATCGCATCCAGCTTTACAAAAATTTCTTTTTTTAACTCAAGATTCTCGAACACAGCTTCAATCACCATGTCAGCATTCGCAATATCACCATAATCAGTCGAGCCGGAGACAAGGCTCATACACTGCTCCATCTGAGCTTCAGTCAACTTGCCTTTTTTCATCGTGATAGAATAGTTCTTCTTAATTATTGCTAAGCCTCGCTCTAAAGCTTCGTCAGAAATTTCAATCATTTTTACCGGAATTCCTGCATTAGCAAAACACATTGCTATCCCGCCACCCATGGTGCCGCCTCCAAGCACAGCAGCGGATTTAATTTCTCGCACAGGAGTCCCTTTACTCAGATTCTTTATTTTCGAAGCCTGACGCTCCGCAAAAAATATGTGCCGCATAGCGGCAGATTCCGGGGAAGTTACCAACTCAGTAAAAAGTTCACGTTCTCGTTCTAAACCGGCGTCCATCGGAAGATCAACAGCAGCTTGAATACACGAAACAATTCGATCCGCAGCAATCTGACCTCTCGCGCGCTTTGCAAGCTGCTCTCTAGCCGCATCAAAAAATCCAGCTTCAACTGTACTTGGATCAATCGAAATATCGCGAATTCTTTTCAGAGGCGCACCACTTGAAACCAAATGTTTTCCATAGTTTATTGCGCCAGCCTCTAACTCGTTCTCTTCTACTACGGAGTCTATTAAGCCAAGCGCCAAAGCTTTACTAGCGGCAATAGGATTACCACTTGTGATCATATCCAGCGCCACTTTGACGCCGGCAATACGAGGGACGCGCTGCGTTCCGCCAGCCCCCGGCAAAAGACCAAGCTTCACCTCTGGCAAGCCAACTTTTGCTGAAGAGATAGCACAACGATAATGACATGCGAGCGCCACCTCAAACCCTCCGCCTAGCGCTGTTCCATGTATCGCCGCAATAATAGGTTTCGTAGAATTTTCGATCGCGGCCAGCAACTCCGGTAAACCAGGACCCTGAGGAGGTTTTCCGAACTCAGTAATGTCAGCGCCCGCAATAAACGTCCTACCTTCGCATGCTATTATCAAAGCCTCAGTGTTATCTGCTTGAGCCGCTGTTACGTGCTTCAACAATCCCGCACGCACGACTTGAGCCAAGGCATTGACCGGCGGGTTATTAACTGAGATTACTCCAATGTTATCAATAATTTTATAACTTACGGCTTCGCTCATAACAGTTCCTTTGATTTAATTCCGATTTAAAGTTAGTAAACCTTGTGCTTTCACTTAATCTAACCGCTCAATAATTGCCGCCACACCTTGTCCAATTCCAATGCACAGGCTAATCGCTGCATATCTCCCTCCAGTCCTCTCAAGTTGACGAACTGTAGATAATGCGATTCGAGCGCCAGAAGCACCAAGGGGGTGTCCTACAGCAATCGCTCCGCCATTTGGGTTCACTCGCGTATCTTTGAAATCAACTTCAAGCATCTTTAAACAACCCAATACTTGAGCTGCAAAAGCTTCATTTATTTCAATAATATCCATGTCACCTAAATTAAGATTGGCTCGGGCAAGTGCTTTTTTTATCGCAAAAACCGGGCCTAAACCCATTACACGAGGCTCAACGCCAGCAACACCACCAGCAATAATCCGAGCACGTGGCCTTACTCCACATTTTTCCCCAATTGCCCTATTACCGATAATTAGTGCGGCAGCTCCATCATTGATTCCTGACGCATTTCCAGCGGTAACCACGCCTCCATCAAACAACGATCGCAAGCCTGATAGAACCTTTACGGATGAGGCTGGTCGCGGGTGCTCATCTGCGTCTATGACACTGGGAGGCTTTTTACGACCTTGAGGAACCTCAATTGGTATTATTTCTCCACTAAAAAAACCCTCTGCTCGCGCCGCCTCATATTTTGACTGCGACCCAGCTGCAAACACGTCACTATCCTCTCTAGAAATTCCCAGATCCTGGGCAATATTGTCAGCTGTTTGAGGCATCGTATCGTCGCCAAAAACATTTGAATATGCAGGATTGGTGAAACGAGCTCCTAAGGTGCTATCGGCAATGGTTTGACCTCTATCGAATGCTGAATGCGCTTTCGACATCACAATCGGAGCTCGACTCATAGATTCGACTCCTCCTGCCAAGAACAAGTCGCCCTCGCCCACCTTGACTCCTCGCGCAGCATCTAGCGTCGCAGCCAAACCAGACCCACACAGCCTATTTACTGTGATCCCCGCAGTGGTATGTGGCATTCCGGCCTCAAGCAAAGCAAAGCGAGCTACATTTCTGCAATCCTCACCTGCTCCATTCGTATTACCCATTACGACATCTTCAAAATCTTCAGCCTTAAAACTATTTCTGTTTACAACCGCTTTAATTACATGAGCCAACAAATCATCTGGTCTTACAGAAGATAAAGCCCCTGCATGTCTGCCAAATGGGCTTCGACCGCCATCATAAATAAACGCTTCACTTAAAATATTTTGCGACATGAGTTCCTCTCTAATTCCGTGTTTCCGCATGGCTTCAAACAATCAGCATTACCTAATCCCAAACTAAAATTACTGAGAAAATCTGCCGATGAACAATCTGTCTCATTCTATAACACGTCAACTAATAATCTATAGCTCTTATGCGATTTATTGTCTAAATTACCATTTTAAAAATCAGTTTAGGCGACCCCATAAAGCCCTGATTAGTCGCGCGTACGACTGAAATATGCTAATTTCTTCCTTAAGCTTAAGACCAACCATCTATTAAATTTACCACCAGCAGAAAATAGGTTACGCAGCCATGATTCGAGATCCGGAAACCCTAGACCAACTTATTTCACTTATCGAGCGCTTCGTGCGAGAGAGGTTAATCCCAGCTGAAGATCAACTCGCCGAAGAAGGCAAATTGCCTGACGAAATTCTCAGTGAAATGCGGGAGCTTGGTCTTTTTGGATTAACCATCCCAGAAGAGTATGGTGGGCTTGGCCTCACTATGGAAGAAGAAATAAAGGTGTCCATGGCGCTGGGCTATACCTCTCCAGCGTTCCGATCAATTTTAGGCACAAACAATGGAATAGGGTCTGCAGCCATTGTTTTTAATGGGACCGAACAGCAAAAACAAAGGTACCTTCCCAAGTATGCCTCCGGCGAGTGGGTTGCGTGTTTCTGTCTCACCGAGCCTGAGGCAGGCTCAGATGCAGCCTCGTTAAGAACCACTGCACGTCGCGAGGGAGAGCATTATATTATCAACGGAACCAAGCGGTACATAACTAACGCACCTGTCGCCAATACATTTAACGTTATGGCTCGAACCAATCCGGAAATCAAGGGGGCACGCGGCATCTCTTCCTTTATCGTTGAGAGAGAAACACCAGGTTTAACTCTTGGATCTATCGATAAAAAAATGGGTCAATCTGGATCAATGACCTGCGATGTAATTTTTGAAGATTGCAAAATTCCAGCAGAAAACATTATCGGCGAGGAAGGAGAGGGTTTTATCACAGCTATGAAGGTTCTTGATCGCGGCCGGCTTCATATTTCCGGGGTAAGTATCGGGGTTGCAAAAAGATTGATTGACGACGCCCTTTCTTACAGTATGCAAAGAAAACAATTCGGTCAACCGATTGCTGAGCAGCAACTCATACAAGCAATGCTTGCCGATTCATATACTGAAGCTTACGCCTCAGAGACAATGACCTTGGATGCTGCGCGTCGCAGAGACCTCGGCGAAAACATCACTAAAGAATCTTCAGCTTGCAAACTTTTCTGCACAGAAATGGTTGGTCGCGTTGCAGATCGTGCAGTACAAATTCACGGTGGCGCCGGTTACATGTCCGAGTATGCCGTTGAAAGATTCTATCGCGATGTTCGGCTGTTTAGATTATACGAAGGCACGAGTCAGATTCAGCAAATCATAATAGCGAGGAACATGATAAAAGAACTTTTGTAAGCCTTTCAAATCCTCAATTGTCTCGAAGTAGATTTGACGGAGAATACTGGTCCGTAAGAACTCGTCGACTCATATCCCAATCGACCTCAGCAGAAAGTTTTTCGGGATAACTAAGAAATGGAATACCGTACTCTCGAAGCTGAGGAGTTAACTGGGCGGCGCGCTCTGCCATCACCCCTGGACTGGGCAACGATTTAAGTTGGGTCAGAATAATCCGGTTTCCAGAGGTTGGTAACTTAAAATTATAAAACTCACCAAAAACCCGTTGATAAGTCACAGACTCGTGATCATAAAAACGACTTGTGGAAAAAGTATTTGCAACCACCACACCATCGGGCGCCAGAACCTGTTTGACCTCCTCTAAAAACTCCTGCGTCAACATATGTTCCGGGATGTAGTCACCAGAGAACGCATCCAGAACAATGTAATCATATTTTTCCTCTTTCAAGGCCGCCCTCTTTATAAAAACGCGCGCATCATTTATGTGCACTCGCATTAAATCTGTTTGCTTAAAAAAGAAAAAATCCTTGGCGACTCGGGCCACTGATTCATCAATTTCAATCACATCAATGCTCGCGTCAGGAAACAACTCACTTAACACAAGAGGAATAGTCCCTCCTCCAAGCCCAGCTATCAATACCCTCTTCGGATCGGGTTTTAAAAGCAACCCCGCAAAACTCATTTTGGTATAATCAAAAACTAAGCGCCTACTTCCATCAGTAAAGATACAGGTTTGGTTTCTATCTCCTCGATGAACATTGAACAAAAGACATCTGCGTCCGAATCGTTCGGTTACAGTAATATCTCGATATACCGATCGCTCCTCATGAATCGTTTGAGCACACAAGGGCCTCAAGAGTGCTAGTCCGAAAAGTAAGATTAAAATCTGCTTCACTGGGATCTCCGAGCAGCTAAATCAAATGTAAATATAGCTACACCGACAAATAATAGAGCTAGTATAGTCCCAAATAAAATTTCATTCACATTAAACCAGAGAACAAAATAAAAAGCTGTCCCTAAAGTTCCCAGCGCACTGCCAAATGTTGAAACGAAAAATAATTGACCAGCCATTTTTCCGCTATGGTCTTCGTGTTCAACAAGCAACCTGATTGAATAAGGAGAAATCATTCCAAGAATTGTAGTTGGTATAAAAAAAAGAAAAACCGACGCGATTAATGATCCATATCGAGGATCCTCTATGGCCATAAATATAGGCTGCATAATTCCGTCCGCAAAAAAAACAATTGGCAGCGAGGCCACTGCTGCCGCGATAAAAAACAATGAATAGGTTTTTGGCTTTGGCTGACCCTCAGACAATCTTCCCCCAATCAAATAACCGCAAGATAAGGCGAGCATAAAGATCGTTAGCACGCTGCCCCAAACCGAGAGACTTCCACCAAAATACGGAGACATTATCCTCGCTCCGAGCATCTCGATCGCCATAATGCAAAAGCCACTGACAAATGCTGCGGCGATAACTATCTTCTTTTGTAAACGAGTCGAGTGCATTTAATATTTGGCTCTCTGAAGATTAAAGGCTAACTCATTATCCGGGCTATGAGCTCTTTTTATAATTAACTCAGCACAAAAAGAAAGCAGTATTGGCAAAAGTTAGGAGCTCAATCAACCGCCATGCCGATATGGCGCCCACCATCCAGGGCGATTACCTGGCCAGTCATGTATTTCGAAGCATCAGAAACAAGAAACAGAGCTAAACCCGCCATATCTTCAATACAACCGATACGCCCAAGAGGATTCTCTGCCTCGATCTTTCCTTGATATTTCGCAAGCGTCCCACGCATCATATGACTTTCAAATGCCCCGGGCGCGATGGCATTGACCGTTACACCTTTAGGGCCAAAACGAAGGGCGAGGTTTTTGGTCAAAAAATGAACGGCTGCCTTGCTCGCGCCATATGCAAAGTTGTCCATCTGTGAGACTCGCAAACCATCGATTGATCCAATGTTAATAACCCTACTCGGTTGCCTCTGTGAAGATCTATTGCGTAAAAGAGGCATCAGGTCTCTCGTAAGTGTAAAAATAGCTTTGACATTTATGTCCATTACTTTATCGTAAGCTTCGTCAGGATACTCCTCAAAAGGAGCTCCCCAAGCGGCTCCCGCATTATTAACCAGCACGTCTAACTTATCCTCACGAGACGCTAGGTCATCAACAAATTTGTTACGACCTACAGCATTTGATAAATCCGCAGGTAAAGAAATACACTTACCGCTACCGATTTGATTTAACTCTTCAGCAGCTTGATCGCAAGCATCGGCCTTTCTCGCCGTAATATAGGTCTTCATACCGTTAGACACGAACCCCTCGGCAATCATTCTTCCGATTCCGCGTGAACCTCCGGTAACTACTGAAACTCGCCCACTGACATTGAATAAGCGCTGGATCTCAAGAGCCATCATAAATTCCTTATTTAATTTTGAACAATCAAGATTCTATATGACCACTAATAATCAACTCACACATCTTTTGAAGTGCATTTGTTTTCTTTACCATCGAAGCGAAACGTTGATCTTTGGTGTGGCCGTGATAATACCGATAATAAATTTGTTGAACGATTACTGCTAAGCGAAATAGACCAAAGCAGAAATAAAACGGAAAATTATCAACCGACACTCCAGTCTTCTCTTGAAAACGAGAAATAATTTCAGATCGAGTTGGGGCTCCCTTCACGTCACTCGGCATAGCTCGATACTCACGAAAAAAATCTGGATCGTCCATTTGGGTCCAGTAACCCAACGTGCACCCTAGGTCCATTACCGGATCACCTACGGTTGCCATCTCCCAATCCAGCACGCCAATTAACTCCAATGGATTTTCTAGAGAAAAAATCACATTATCCATCTTATAATCGTTATGAATTACACTCGCCTTGCCGCTATCTCTCGGCATATTGTCCTGTAGCCATTGCATTGTCACATCACAATTTACAGCATCCTCGGTAACAGCTCCTTCCCACCGCTTACACCACCCATCCACTTGTCTCTGAACATAACCCTCAGGGCGCCCAAAATTTTGAAGTCCCGCTTTCTCTAAATCCACAGAATGTAGGGCACTTAAGACATCGAAAAAATTCAACAATTGTGCTCTCACTTGATCAGGGGAAAGATCCAAATTCGAAGGGTAATCACGACGAATCACTAACCCTTCTATATAGGTCATTAAATAAAAATCACAACCGAGCACATCGCTATTTTCACAAAAGTGAATCGGCTTTGGCCCATAAGGAAATACTTCCTGTATCGCAGAAAGAATTTTAAATTCTCTCGACATATCATGCGCTGATTTCACTTTGCTTCCGAACGGAGGCCGACGAAGAACCCATTTTTCGACTCCACTTGAGAGTAAATATGTTAGATTTGAAAAGCCTCCTGGAAACTGCTTAATCTGCAACTCAGCCGCGCTTGCGCCCAGAATTGGTTCAAGATGTTGCTGTAAAGCCTCAAGGTCCAATTCTTCGCCATCCCGGATTACTCCAGCTTTATCTATTAAGTCTTTCTCGTCCATCTTCTCAATCAAACTAAAATCCTCATCGTTACCGATACGTGATCATATCCTGTTTCTCAAGCCTTTCAAGATGGGGTAGGTTATTAAACTGAGCAAGAGACAAACGCCCTTTTCCATATCTAATTCGCGATACCGAGCTGTTGTGAACCATCCAGTTTGTGTTAATCGTTTCGCGATCAGAAAATTGCAGTACCTTTTGCAAAGCCACCGCAATGACGCCCCCCGAGGTAGCTATCAACACCTTACTTCCGTCACAGTGCCTACCCATAATCTCATCGAGAGCGTGATTCACCCTCTCCTTGAAATCGGACCAAAACTCAAAATCATTGTCTTCTTCGGTAGGGATTAAGCTGCCATTTATCCATTTTGCGGTAGCTTCCTCAAAGGTTCGCTGAAAAAGCTTTGGCTCTCTGATCGGAAGATCGATCACTGGATTATCATAGACTTCTTTGTTTTTATCTCTGGCATAAATTCGAAGAAGCGGATCACCGTTGTACTCGTTAAGCCCAATCAGCTCGGAAGGCTTAGAAACAGGGCTCTTCAACAGGCCCTGTAATTCGTAGGCCGTCTCTTTTTGCCTCTGCAAAGAACCGCAGTATAGATGATCAAAACGATATCCCAGTTCTTTCCAGTGATCGTATAAACATCGAACTTGGTCGACACCTTTTTCACTCAATTTGTCATAGGAGGCAGCACCGAAGGACGCCTGACCGTGCCGCACGAGGACTAGTTCACTCATCACTTGCCTTTTGGCAGCCGGGTGTCATACCCCCTCCGCGAATCAATTTTAAAACCTGAGCTTGAAGGATCTGAGGACTAATTAGAGCGAGGCATAACGCTCTGTGTGAAAATCAGCATCGCCGAACATTATATCGAGGGCGGTAACTCGCCGGAATAGGTGTCCGACATCAAGCTCCTCAGTCATAGCGATTCCACCATGAATCTGAATTGCCTCTTGACCCACCGCTTTTATCGCATACCCAATTCGACTCTTGGCGGCGGATACTGCTTTTGTCTTCTCTACGGTTGACTCATTACTGTCAATCTTCATAGCAGCACGGATAACAATTGAGCGCGCAAGCTGACACTGTATAAACATATCTGCCATACGATGCTGAAGCGCCTGAAAAGTCCCAATGGAAGTTCCAAACTGCTTTCGTGTTTTGCTGTACTCTACAGTCTTGTGCAACATCGATTCAAGCGCGCCAAGGGCCTCAGCGGCACATGCTACAGTTGCTTTTTCGTTAACCATGAGCAATGCTTCCGCCGCTTTCCCAGGCTGTCCAAGGCGAGCTGATGCGCCAACACTTACCGCCTCGAGCTGCACTTCAGAAGAACTTCTGCCATCTATGGTCGTAAAGCCCTGAATATTGACTCCCGAACTATCTGTTGGCACCAAGAACACTGATATTCCATCTTTTGACGAAACCTCGCCGGACTCTCTCGCCGTTACGAGAAGGTAACTTGCGTTGATACCGTTGAGCACGGCTGTTTTGACTCCATTAAGAATTATTTTATCGCCATCAACTTGGGCCGTCGTCTCCACACTCAGTGGATTGTAACGCCCACTATGTTCCGACGCGGCAAGCGCGAGCTGCAAATCCCCACTCATGACCGGCGGAAGCAATTCACCTTTTGACTTTTCGTCAGCAAGAGCCGCAATGAGCCCGCCTCCCAAAACCACAGTAGCTAAATATGGCTCGACAAGTAACGCCTTACCAAACTCATCCATCATTACCGTTAAGTCAACAGCCGAATCTCCAAAGCCACCATCTGCTTCACTAAAGGGCACCGTTAGCCACCCAAGTTCTGCGAACAGCTTCCAAAATTCTGCACTGTATCCTTGCTCGGTCGAGACGATCGAATTTCGGGTGTCAAAATCATAACTTTTACGCACAAACTGCTGCACACTTTCTTGCAACATTTGTTGTTCTTCAGTCTGAGAAAAATCCACAACAAAACCTCTTTACATGTTAATGATTAAACGGGAAAACTGGAAATTTTATAGTCCGAGGACAGCCTTGGAGATAATATTTCTCTGTATCTCGTTTGACCCTCCGAAAATAGATAGTTTTCGGTTATTAAAATAAGTCAATGCTGCTGAGGCCGAATTTCCTGGACCAAAAATCTCTCCCTCGAAACCTTCCTCATATTGCTCTGGTAAAAAAGGCAAGCAACCGTAACCTGCAAGCTCTACAAGCATTTCATCCATCGATTGCGCCAGCTCAGTCCCCACTATCTTCAAAATTGAAGACTCGGGTCCCGGAGCCTTACCAACGGTAAGAGCCGCTAGTGTTCTCAACTCAGAATATTCCAAAGCTAGCAATTCTATCTCTGCTTCGGCCAACTTGCGTTTGAAATTTGGATTATCAGCCATCGTGCCGCCAAACCCATCATCAGTTTCTGCTGCCTGTCTCTTTAACGAGCCCAATCTTCGTTTTCCTCGAGGCACCCCTGCTATATTAGTTCGCTCGTGAGTAAGCAATACCTTTGCATAGGTCCAACCTTTATTCTCCTCCCCAATCAAATTCTCGACAGGCACACGTACTTCGTCAAAAAACACTTCGTTGACCTCCGGGTGACCATCGAGCAACACGATCGGCTTCAGGGTGATTCCCGGCGACTTCATATCAATTAGCAAGAAACTAATACCCTCTTGCTTTTTGACGGTGTTATCCGTTCGAACTAAACAGAAGATCCAATCGGCATGCTGGCCATAAGTGTTCCAGGTCTTACTACCGTTCACCACATAGTGGTCTCCATCCCTCACAGCAGATGTCTTCAAAGACGCTAAGTCAGAACCCGAATTTGGTTCACTGTATCCCTGACACCACCAGACGTTACTTTCCAAAATATCCGGCAGGAAGCGCTCTTTTTGTTCTTCAGTGCCATAGGCCATGATAACTGGAGCAACCATCGTCATCCCAAACGGCACCGGTTCTGGAGCGCCAACCAGTCCCATCTCTGTGCTAAAAATGTATTTCTGCGTCGGCGACCACCCAGTTCCGCCATATTCCTTAGGCCAATTTGGAGCAACCCACCCTTTTCGAAAAAGAATTTTTTGCCAGTCAACAATTTCCTCTTTAGTCAACCGCTGCCGTGCATCAATCTTCTTGCGATACGCACTCGGGAATTCTTTCTCTAAAAAATCTTTGACTTCAGCCTGAAAAGCTAAATCATCGGCAGTAAAATCAGCATTCACAATAATCTCCCAAATATCTTTGCAGAAAAAAATCTGCTACTTCGTTAATTTAAAAATCTGCGTTAGCAAGCGTCCAAGCCAAATTAAAATCCAATGGACATAGATTACCATCGTTTTATGACTTTAGTAAAAGAAATCGAGCGCCCGCTCGATTTATGATGCGTCGCAGTTTTTCCGCTTATGTCGGAGCATCTATAAAAGATATAAAAACACGATTTTGAAACCAAAACCTTGCCAAAATTGAATAAAATCCAAAGATTAGGTCTTAAGACCTTATTTCTATTGGCTTTGACCTTTGGAATATTGTATTCTTGCCGATTATATAGCCAATGGAATATCTGTTTACTTATATCTTTTAACAACATTTGGCCGAATTGATACACTATATTTATCCAGGAGATGTCATGAAGATTGATCTACTACTCAAGCAAGCCCTCCTTTTGCTTTGCCTGACAGGCATAGCCGCGTGCAGCTCTACCGGAGAAGATGCCGATGCCATGGAAGACGTCGCAGAAACAGAAAGTGGTGTCGATGCGACGACTCGAAGACAGCAAGAACTGGAAGAAGAAGCACGAGCGCGAGCTGCGGCGGCGGAAGAACGTATGACTCGAAGCGCACTTTCAACAACCGTTTTCTACTTTGAATTTGATGTCGCGGAGTTTCAACAATCAGACAGAGATGTCCTCAGCTATCACGCGAGAGATCTTGCTGCGAATCCCCGGAAACGTATCCGCTTAGAGGGACATGCAGACGAAAGAGGCACACGAGAATACAACCTTGCCCTAGGCGAGCGTCGAGCCAACAGTGTGCTCAACTATCTCATTGTAAATGGAGCTTCGCGTAGTCAGATTGAAGTGGTCAGCTACGGCGAAGAGCGGCCAGCACAGACTACTTCTTCAGAGACAGCCTACCAACAGAACAGGCGAGTTGAGATAGCGTCTCAGTAAGTCTGCGCGAGATAAGCAAGATTATTTAAGGCCATCGCCACAATAGATGGCCTTTTTTGTGCCGCCTAAAAAACGAAACTACGGCATTTCGCCACCTATTTCATAGACATTTCGCTTTCTAACACTGGCAGACGCTCATTGCAAATAAGAGCGAGTTTGAACACGAACAAAACCAACGAGCCACACCACAGCCGTGAAAACAAATAGCCCCGGCAAAAGGTAAAAAATGATTGGACTGGTCTCCTGAAGGCCAAGGCTGGATATCCAAATCATCAGATAAACCAGCAACCCAAACCCATGGGCCAACCCATAAAACATTACAAACGGAGCAGTGTTGTGATTTATTGACCAAGCTTTTGAGGTGAAAAGCCATTTCATAGCAATAACAAATCCGACTAAATCAGTAGGCCAAAATAGTAAGAGGTTAATGTTGCCGAATAGGTCTGCGTGTGACGAAAAAAACCAACCCCCAAGCATCACAGCACCGTACACCCCACTAAATATTGAGACCACTGCACCGATGAGTCCGAGAACCCTGAAGCTAACTTTTTCATACCGCAACCCGAGCTGAGCGTCCCTTCCAAAATAAATTTGCTGGTTTCGACGAACACAAACTCCTAAGCCCAGCGAGGGAAGCAGCAGTAACCAGAATATTAACTGATAAGGATTCGATTCCTTCGTTGGTGAAGAGAAAGAAAGAAGACTTTCTGATTGACTCAATAACGGCAGCCTGACCCCGTCAACACCCACATTAGATGCGACACCGGATAACGCTCTCCGGAGCTCTCCGGGCAAAAAAAGACTTTCCCATTGGGTCATCTGACGATCGACATTTTTATTCATAAGAACATCAAGCGAAAAACTTACCAATTGCTGGGAGGCATAGTGCTCGCGAATTTCGTCTCGGAATGTTCTATCCACATTGCCAAAAATTTTACTCTGCAAACCACCGTCAAAAACCTCATCAAG
>Ga0228617_1000406_pt1 | contig 21087 bp, 18 predicted proteins | sample 18DmetaG_FD_190061 | JGI IMG/M metagenome (GOLD analysis project Ga0228617, IMG submission 190061) | Seawater microbial communities from Monterey Bay, California, United States - 18D | ecosystem: Environmental > Aquatic > Marine > Coastal | place: USA: California | collected 2016-10-20
TACTTCGCACCAACGGTGCAGATGAGTAAGTGATACCACGATCTCCGCTAAGTACCCAATGTTCCCCTGCAAATTCTTTTGCAGGAATACCATTGATCTTTGATATTATGCCCCTGATCATGGGAGCTTCATCGAAAGAGATTACATCATTATTTGTCTCCATAATTTGACGAAACTCTGGCATTTGTGATTTTTGGATATCAATAAAAAAATATGATGGAGCTACATCAGGTAAATCTTGTTGGATTGCCGCTCTAATGTTTCCACTGATTTGGCCAATACTGGATAATACGGACAAACCAATACCTATGGACAGGATAACAATTATTGCGCCCTCTTTTGGCCCTGTAATCGCGGAAAGAGCCCAACGTAATTTCGGATTGCGTCTTAATTTAATTCGAAGCTTTTGAGTGCCCACTTGGATTGTAGCAGCCACACATATCAAACAAAAGAAGGAAGAGCTAATTGCAAAAGCAGTCCAAAGCGTAAGCTTAATTGATCCCGTAAAGTAAGCTGCTAAAGTAATTAACAAAAGTACAATTGCTGAAATAATAGCAAGATACCGAAAACGAGGAAGCCTAAATTTAGTTTCAGTCTCGTTTCTAAATAATTCAGAAGAGTTGATATTTTCGATACTTGATAAAGGCCACAGTGAAAATGCTACTGCCGTAAGTAGACCATAAATAACGGCCTCTAAAATAGGTTTAAAATAAATACCAATCTTTATTGGTATAGGAATACTGTAGGTAAGCCATTTCACAAGTAAAAAGGGTCCAATGCTTCCTAAACATCCACCAATTAGGATACCTAACAAGGAAAAAATTATAATCTGTATAAAGTAAGTTTGAAAAATAATATTATTTGATGCGCCTATGCTTCTAAGTGTTGCTATCGTACTTGTCTTTAAAAGAAGATAACTTCTTACAGATGCGGCAATGCCAACGCCTCCGACTATCAAACCTGAAAGACCAACTAGTACCAGGAAAGTTTCTAACCTTTCTACAAACTCATTTATACCTGGAGCAGCTTTACGTGCATCTTTCCAACGCATTCCCGTATTTTCAAATTTTTCAGATGCATTTTTTGCAAGTAAATCCAAATCTGCTGTATCTTCCAGGTCCAGACGATATTTAGTTGAAAAAAGTGTTCCTGGTGAGAGAAGACCTGAACCCTCGAGGTCTGTTTTATAAACAATTGATCTCGGCCCTAACCCAAATCCATCGCTGCCGCTATCTGGAACAGATCTAATGATTCCTCCAAGATAAAATTCTGTCTGCCCTAGTTTAAAAGTATCCCCCAGCCTTAAGCCTAATCGATCTACTAAAATTTGCTCAATAACTGCTCCGGGTACCCCCCTTTCTTTTTGTAGTGCTTCGGAGAGATTTTCATAAGAATAAAGGTTTACCTTACCCATGAGTGGATAATTTTTATCTATAGCTTTTACTTGAGTTAGGGCCCGTTCATTTGTTTCTCCTTCAACGAAAACCATTGATCGAAAATCTACTATTTCACTTATATTTTTTGCTTTGCTTTCTAGCCAACTTAGCTCAGCTTGATTTGCAAATCGGTATGTGAACTCAGCTTCGGCATCACCGCCTAATAATAGAGCCCCTTCTTCTTGGAGACCTTTTTCAATACCACTTTTTATTGAGCCGATAATTGTTATTGTGGCGACACCTAGTACTAAACAAGCTATTAAAATCCGAAATCCAAAAATACCATTTCGAATTTCTCGCCTAGCTATTGGCCAAGAGACTTGAAGTTCTTGAAAAATTTTCATTGAATAAATATTTCACCATCAGAGATTTTTATTTTTCTCTCACACCGGTCTGCTAACTCCAAATCATGAGTTACCAGCACAAGCGTGGCTTTGTTTTCGCTATGAAGCTCGAATAAGTAGTCAGCTACTATCTTTCCGTTTTCGTAATCTAAGTTTCCGGTTGGTTCATCTGCTAATAAAATTTCAGGATGAGCTATCACAGCTCGGGCAAGAGCTGTTCTTTGTTGCTCACCTCCTGATAATTGTGAAGGAAAATGTGATAGCCTATTTTCGAGACCAACTTTTATCAACGCTTTTTCTGCAACATCAAAAGCGTTTTTATTTCCATTTAATTCCAGAGGAACTGCAACGTTTTCAATTGCAGTCATCGTTGGAATAAGGTGAAATGACTGAAAAATTATTCCAACATTAGCCCTTCTAAAACTTGCCAGCTTATTCTCACTCATTTCGTGAAGATTTTGGCCTAGTAAGTTTATTTTACCAGTTGTAATTCGTTCTAACCCTCCCATAAGCATCAGCAAGGAAGACTTTCCAGATCCTGAAGGGCCGATGATAGCAACACTTTCACCTTCTTGAATATCGATTGAAATACCCTTTAGTATATCTACAATTCCAGCATTACCGTCTAAAGATAGTGAAACATTTTCTAATAAGATTGAGGGCCTTTGCATGATAAATAACCTGAAAAATTTTTATTATGCTAGTAGATATGAAGCAAAAAATTTGCTGAACAAGGCCATTATTCATCTAATCATATTAATGGTGCCAACTTTTTGTTATTCGGAGCCAAAAGTTTTCTTTTTGGGCGATAGTATTACTCATGGATTTGGTTTGCCTGAGGATGAGGGGCTTATTAATCAATTATCAAATTGGTTCTCCAATAACGATATAACGGTCGACTTTATTAATGGAGGAGTTTCAGGGGATACAACAGCAGGTGGTCTAGAGAGGCTATCTTGGTCTTTAACAGAGGATATATCCGCAGTGGTTGTTGCCCTTGGTTCCAATGATGTCCTGCGTGGTTTCCCTCCAGAAATAACTAAAGAAAACTTATCAGCCATTATTGACATAGCTCAAAGTAATAAACTTCCTGTGCTTTTAATTGGGACATACGCACCTGGAAATTATGGTCAGGAATACAAATCAGATTTCGATGCTATTTTCATAGATCTCGCGGAAGAAAAAAATATTGCTTATATTGATAGTTATTTAAAGCCATTGCTTGATGAGGTTTCAAAAGGCAAAGATGTTATGCACCTCTTACAAGCCGATGGATTGCACCCAAACCTAAACGGAGTGCAGGTAATTGTTGAATATATCTTCCCGCAACTCTTAAAATTTTTACAAGAAACAAATATAATCGAATGAATTGATTATTTTTAAATTTACGTAGAAATCACTCTAAGAGTATACATATACTTAAAATACTTTTCATTTCTTTATATTTCGCCTATGCACGTTTTTAGAACAAAGATGGAGAGAACATGGCCAAGGAAGAATTGCTCGAATTCCCAGGTGTCGTAAAGGAACTCCTGCCAAACGCGACATTTCGAGTTGAGCTAGAAAACGGCCATGAAATTATCGCTCATACGGCAGGGAAAATGCGAAAGAACAGAATTCGTGTTCTCGCAGGAGATAAAGTTCAAGTGGAGATGACACCGTACGATCTGTCAAAAGGTCGTATAAATTACCGCTACAAATAATCCGTGAAACTAATTTTAGGTTCAGCTAGCCCCCGCCGCAAGGAGATTTTGGCACAAGTTGGTATAGTTCCCTTTGAAATCCGCGCTCCTAATATTGATGAAACGCCTCTGAAAAAAGAGCTTCCTCTACAATACTGTAGGAGAATTGCTGAAAGAAAAATCCACGAACTTAAATTAGCTGATGATGAAATTGCTATCTGTGCTGATACTACTGTGGCTGTGGGTAGACGAATTTTGGGCAAACCTAGCGACCGAGATGAGGCAAATAGCTTTTTAAGTTTGTTGTCAGGAAGAAGACATAAAGTAATTACATGTGTAACAGTCAGAAAACAAAATAAAATTAGAACAAAGGAAGTAGTAAGCCGGGTCAAAATGCGGGCTTTAGGCTTCCAAGAAAAAGAGTTTTATTTAGATAGTGGTGACTGGGAAGGTAAAGCAGGAGGTTATGGAATACAGGGTATAGCCTCATCGTTTATTCCATGGATAGGTGGCTCATATACGGGTATAGTTGGCTTGCCTTTAACAGAGACAATTGGTTTGTTGAGAACGTTCGGATATCCGGTGTTTAGTGAAAAAAATGGTTAATAGATCAATTTTTTTAGACCATTTTCAAGAACAAGAGGCATCAGCCCTTGTGGTTGATGGTGTTCTGCAAGACTTTTTTATAGAGAGTAATACTCCATCACCGGGGCAGATTTATAGAGCTACTGTTGATCGGCCCATTAAGGGTCAAGGTGGTTATTTCTTGAAAACACCTGATGGCCCAGCATTCTTGCGCCAAGGCAAAGGTTTATCCCAGGGCTCTCGTATATTAGTTCAAGTATCTGGCTTTGCTGAGATTGGGAAAGCCATACCAGTTAGTAGTAAAATTCTTTTAAAGAGCCGATACGTTATTATTACTCCTGAAAATCCAGGGCTTAATATTTCTAGACAAATTAAAAATGAAGAACGCAGAGATGAATTGATTGCCCTAATCCGATTAAATTTACGAAATTTTAAAGAAGGCATGATCTTGCGGTCTAGTTGTATAAATGCTGCTGATAAAGAAATTTTGGATGATGCAGAGGAAATGCTCAATTTGGCGGAAAAGATATCTTCTGATGAATCGAATGAAGAACAGTTGATTTTGGAGTCTGATAAGCCCCACGCTCTGGCGTGGCGTGAATGGAGCGAAGATGCAGATATCTTTTCGGAAGGTGGGAGCTTTGAAACTCATGGAATTTTAGATTTATTGGAAAAGCTAAAATCTGAACGGATTGAAACTAATGATGGGCACTATTTTATTGAAACTACCAGAGCATGCACGACAGTCGATATAAACACGGGCTCAGATACTAGCCCGGCAGCAGCGCTGAAAGCTAATTTAGCTCTGGCGCGGGATCTTCCTAGACAGCTTCGTCTTCGCGGCATTGGAGGCCAGATAATTTTGGACCCTGCGCCGATCTCAAAAAAAGATCGAAAAATCGTTGATACTGCGTTGAAAAAGGCGTTTAGGAAAGACTCAGTTGAAACGAATATTGTTGGCTGGACAGCCATGGGACTAATTGAATTACAACGTGCCAGGGTGCGGCTAAGCTGGAAATAACTTATTTAAATGTGATCATTAATTTTTGGTCTATGAAACATCTTTCCAATTAACTTCCCGCTTGTTTTGCCCAATTTTTCCTCTGCGGATAAATAACCTATTTAGAGCGTTGATATATGCTTTTGCACTGGCGACAACAGTATCAGTATCAGCAGATTGTCCGGTAGCTATATTTCCATCCTCTTCCATTCGAACAGAAACAGTAGCCTGAGCATCTGTGCCCTCAGTGACTGCGTGAACTTGGTATAATTGAAGGTGGGCATTATGCTGATAGAGTGCTTGTACTGCGTTAAATGTAGCATCCACTGGTCCATCTCCAGTGGCTGTGGTAGAAGATTCCAGTCCGCCAATTGTTAATGTCATTACCGCTTCTTGAGGTCCATTTGTGCCACAGACTACCCTCAATTCATTTAAAACAATGTGATCATTTACAGCATCTTCGCCTGCCTGCATGAGAGCGATTAGATCTTCATCATAAACTTCTTTCTTGCGATCAGCTAATTCCTTGAACCTGACAAATACATCCTTCAATTGGTTGTCAGCCAAGTTATAGCCTAACTCTTCCAATTTTGATCGAAGAGCAGCCCGTCCTGAATGTTTTCCTAAAACTAAATTTGTAGCTGATAGTCCAACATCTTCTGGTCGCATAATCTCAAATGTTTCAGAATTTTTTAACATTCCGTCTTGATGAATACCGCTTTCATGTGCAAATGCATTTTTTCCTACTATTGCTTTATTGAATTGAACTGGAAAACCTGAAACGGATGCAACGCGTCTAGATATATTCATTATTTTTGATGTGTTTATATTGGTATAAAATGGCATGATATCACCACGGACTTTTAATGCCATAACTACTTCTTCTAAGGCTGTGTTACCTGCACGTTCGCCTAATCCATTTATTGTGCACTCAATCTGCCTAGCGCCACCCTCTACTGCAGCTAAAGAATTTGCTGTAGCCATGCCCAAATCATTGTGACAGTGGGTTGCAAATATAACTTCGTCAGCTCCAGGCACTTTTTCTATTAGCATTTTTATAAGGTCCGCTGACTCAAGCGGCGCCGTATAGCCGACGGTGTCTGGGATATTTATTGTTGTTGCTCCAGCTTTTATAGAAATTTCCACAACACGACACAGGTAATCATGTTCTGTTCTAGTTGCATCCATTGGAGACCACTGAATATTATCACACAAATTTCTGGCATGTGTAACTGTATCATGAATTTTTTCAGCCATCTGATCTTTGTCTAAATTTGGTATCGCCCGGTGCAATGGTGACGTTCCAATGAATGTATGAATTCTTGGTTTATTTGAATTTCTCACTGCATCCCAGCAACGATCAATATCCCCAAAATTAGCCCTTGCTAGACCACATATAACAGCTGTTTTGCTACGCTCTGCAATCTCACTTACTGCCTTAAAGTCACCTTCTGATGCAATAGGAAAACCTGCTTCAATAATATCAACCCCCATATCATCAAGGAGCTCTGCAATTTCTAACTTTTCCTCATGGGTCATAGTGGCTCCAGGTGACTGTTCGCCATCTCTTAGTGTGGTGTCGAAAATTACTACACGGTCTTTTTCTACTTGTGTTTTCATTTTTGGATCTCGTTTTTTCTACTAATTTGGCGGTGCGGTAATCTGCCCCTCTGAGCGGTCGCACCAGACAATGGCACGCTCAGAGGCAGCCTAGTAGCAGTCGCAGTCCAGGTGTTAACTGCGCCTCTTTAGAAGTAGGTATTGCTATTACTTTACAAATCATATTCGGACTATACACCGTTGTTAAAAAATGAAAACCCAGTTTTGTTTAAAGTCACTGTGGAAAATATCCATATAATTCTTAACAACAGAGGTTTTTTGTTTATGTATAAAAGCTGAAACCGTGGAAATTCTATTAATAATGTGAGAAATAATGGGTAAAACAGAAGAAAATGGTGCTAGCTCAACAAGTTTACGGCTAACTGAAAATGAAACAAAAATTTCCTATCTTACAAAGGATATTGAAGATTTATCCGATATGATTACGAGGCAAGGTCGTGTATTGGAACAACTTACTAAACAAGTGAATTTCTTGACGCAAAAAGAAACAGAACGTAACGATTTAAGTGGTATTGTCTTAGGTGATAAACCACCACATTGGTGATCCAACGAAAACTAATTAAAGAAAACATTGTAACCGGAGTGTTCTGTTATTAGGTTAGAACGTAAAGTATACGAGCAGGGACTCAGCTGATGAAATTTAGTCACATCTTTATTCTAATCGTCACATTTTTTGTAAGTGGGAATGCAGCTTTTTCGCAAACATCTAATGGAACGCAAGAATATGGAGATGGTGGGGCTTATGAGGGCGAATTTTTAAATGGGTTGCCACATGGAAATGGAACTTATGAGTTACCAAATGGCTATCGATATGTTGGTGAGTGGTTTGAAGGTGAAATAAATGGACAAGGTGAGGCTCTTTTTCCAAATGGTTCTGTTTACATTGGGAGTTTCGTGAAGGGTAAGCCAGAAGGAAGCGGAAAAATCACTTTTAGTGATGGTGGTACATACGAGGGTGAATGGATCAACGGAAGCATAACTGGTGTTGGATATGCAAAATATGCCAATGGAACAACTTACCAAGGAACGTTTCTTGATGCCATGCATGATGGAAATGGAATTATGAATAGTCCTGATGGGTATATTTACGACGGGACGTGGGATAATGGAGTTAAGCAAGGTACCGCAAAAGTGACCTATCCAGATGGATCAATTTATACAGGCGATGTGTCAAAAGGAGTCCGTGAAGGTACGGGTCGTCTCGAGATGCCTGAAGGACTTGCCTATGAGGGAACTTGGAAAGCTGGTGAAATTAATGGAGAGGGTGAATTATCTCAAAAAAATGGAGATGTTTACATGGGTACCCTTGTTAATGGACGTAGAGAGGGTTTGGGTAAGGTAACTTATGCAAATGGTGACCTCTATCAGGGTAACTTCGCCGACGATCAGCGAAGCGGACAAGGTAAGTTCATTGGCGCAGATGGATACAAATATGAGGGAAATTGGCAGGAAGGTCAGATAAAGGGTGAGGGTGAAGTAATATACCCCGATGGTTCTCAATATGCGGGGACTTTCTCAAACGGTTTGGCTGATGGTCTTGGCAAGATAATATATCCTGATGGTTCAAGTTACTCTGGTGAGTGGCTGTCTGGTATTATTGAAGGCAAAGGAAAAGCTACTTATCCTAATAATGCAGTTTATGAAGGCTTATTTCGCAACGCCATGTATCATGGGTATGGCGTCATGCGTTTTGAAAACGGCTATGTTTATGAGGGCAATTGGAAGGAAGGTAAGCGAAACGGTGTAGGCAAAGCGACCTTCACAGACGGCATGATCTATGAAGGTGACTATTTGGTGGGTCAACGCCACGGAATTGGTACAATCACTTTAGCTGATGGTTTTAAATACACAGGTGACTGGGAATATGGAGAGATTACTGGGGTCGGAATTGCGACTTACGCAAATGGCGATATCTACCAGGGTAGTTTTGTTAAAGGTAAACGTCAGGGTAGAGGCTCTATTAAGTTTTCTAGTGGAGATTCAGCCAGTGGAAAGTGGGATGATGGGGCATTGGTTGAAACGGGCTCCGACTAACTAATATAAATTTTCTACCAAGGTACTGGTTTTCTACCCCAGTCAAAAAATTCCCCAGAAGCTTCTGGTGTTAAATTTTCAGCTAGCCGTAAAATATTTATTGAAGCTTCTTCAGGTGAAATAGCAGGATGACGGCCAAGATATTTTTTGGTGAAATTTGTTCTAACTGTTCCGGGATGAATAGCAACGCACGTTAAACTAGGAAATGAACGAGAATATTCGATAGCTGCAGTTCGGATAAATTGATTTAAAGCAGCCTTCGATGCTCTGTAGCTATACCAGCCACCCAACTTATTGTCGCCAATGGAGCCGACTCTTGCTGATAAAACACCGATAAAACAATTTGAATTTTTATCTATTAGTTTTTTAATATTTTTTAAAACAAGAGTTGGTCCTATGGCATTTGTGATAAACTGATCGATCGCTGCATTAGAATTAAACTGCCGAATAGTTTTTTCTGGTTCTGCTGAATTCACCACAAGGGCTCCCGTAGTAATAAATATTTGGTCGAATGTACCTTCTAATTTTTGTACAGCAGAATTAATCGAGCTTTCATCTGATAAATCCAGACCATTTTGGCTTCGTGAAAGACCAACCACAGTATAGCCTTCGGCGACGCACTTTTCTTGTAAGGCTGTGCCTATTCCCCCAGAATTTCCAAAAATTAAAACCCGTTTCATACAAATTCAAGTAGTTGGTTAAATAGAACAATCAAGAATGTAATCTCGCATTGCTTGCTCATTGAATGGGAAATCGCTAGATGATTGATACATAAACGCCCTAGGAAACCTCAAATGGCTAAAGATAAAAAACAAAATAGACCAAAAGCTCTCACGCCGAAAGGTTTTCGTGATTATTTTGGTTCCGAAGTTACAGAACGAAACCAGATGTTGCAAAATATAGCGGACATATATCATAGCTATGGTTTTGAGGCCCTTGAAAGCTCCGCCGTTGAAACTGTTGAATCGCTTGGAAAATTTTTACCGGATGTAGACCAGCCTAATGAAGGTGTATTTGCTTGGCAGGAAGATGATCAAGATTGGTTAGCTCTTCGATATGATTTGACTGCCCCATTAGCAAGGGTCTATGCCCAATACAGAAACGAACTTCCAACGCCATACCGTAGGTATTCTATGGGCGCTGTTTGGAGAAATGAGAAACCGGGTCCAGGTCGTTTTAGGCAGTTTTATCAATGTGATGCCGATACGGTGGGTTCATCAAGTATAGCATCAGATTCAGAAATTTGTATGCTTCTTTCTGATGCGCTTGAAAATGTAGGCATTTCAGAGGGTGACTACATAATTAAAACCAATAACCGCAAGGTTCTAAACGGCGTCCTTGAGAATATGAAAGTTCAGGAAGTCTCGAAAAGAGATGCGATACTTCGGACAGTTGATAAATTTGATAAAGTTGGGGAAACTGGCATCAGGCAATTATTAGGTAAAGGCCGACTTGATGCATCTGGGGCTTACATTGATGGAGTTGGTCTTTCTGATAGCGAAGCTGATCTGGTTGTCGCATTCTTAACCTCTAGAGGCACTAATATTGAGACGACACTGAAAAATCTAAAAAATTTGATTGGTACTTCTGCGGTAGGGATAGAGGGAGTTAATGAGCTGGAAAAGATGGCAGAGCTTTTTGATGCCGGTGGATATGGTAGTAATAAAATTTCAGTTGATCCATCAGTAGTAAGAGGCTTGGGCTATTACACGGGCCCAGTTTATGAAGCTGAGCTTACCTTTGAAATTTTTGATGAAAAAGGAAGAAAAAGGCAGTTTGGATCAGTTTCTGGTGGTGGCCGCTATGATGACTTAGTCAAGCGTTTTACAGGACAAGTTGTGCCTGCGACGGGTGTATCAATTGGTGTAGATAGGCTTTTAGCTGCATTAAAAGAAAAAGGGCGTATAGCACATATGGGTTTAGGCCCAGTCGTCGTGACTGTTATGGATCGAGATCGAATGAGTGATTATCAAGAAATAGTGACTGAGCTGCGGAACGCTGGCATACGTTCAGAAGTCTATCTTGGTAATCCTAAAAATTTTGGTAACCAATTGAAGTATGCAGATAATAGACGGTCTCCCGCCGCAATTATACAGGGTACCGAAGAACGAGATAGTGGAACAATCCAAATTAAAGATCTGATTTTAGGTAAAAAACTTTCTAAGGAAGCTAGTTTGGAGGAATGGAAAGATAGGCCAAGTCAGTTCACAGTTCAGCGTGATCAACTTATTCAAAAAATTAGAGAAATATTAAGCGCCTATAAGTAATGACAGTTCTAAAAGATATATTAAGTGAAGCAAAAAATTTGGCTGCTGTTTTTGAAAAAACAGGCGCAGAAGTCGTTGAGCCAGACTTTTTGCAGATTTCAAATGTTTTACTTGATTTGTATGGGGAAGATATTCGCGGCCGAGCTTTTATAACTAATGATCCTGTCTATGGAGAAATGATGCTTAGGCCTGATTTTACTATTCCTATTGTAGAGCAACACATGGCAAACAGTGTGTCACCAGCACGTTATACGTATTGTGGTAAGGTGTTTAGAAGGCAAGAAGAGTTTCCAGATCGGCCTAGGGAATTTTTGCAAGTTGGTTATGAAATATTTGATGGTGCTAATACTGAAAAAGCGGATGCAGAAGTTTTTTTGCTTGTTAATGAAGCCCTTAACCGCATCCCAGTTAGAATAGCCACTGGTGATATTGGTATTTTGATGGCTGCAGTACGGTCTTTATCCACTACGGAAACACGTAAAAATGCACTTTTAAGACATATCTGGCGCCCTAATCGTTTTAGAACGCTTTTAAACCAATTCTCAGGGTTATCTTCAAAACCCTATCCAAATCGAAATCTTGAAGACTATAATAAGTTACTCGATAAATTTGAAATTATTGGGTCAAGAAATGTTTATGAAATAAAAGAGCGGCTCGAACAAATTAATTTGGAAACTAAAACGGATCCTATAAACCCTGAAGAGGTTAAAATTCTGGATGACCTGTTATCTTTGAAAGACACTTGTGCAGTTGTCCTTGGTCATTTGGAAAAAGTATCAAAAAAAATGCCAGGTATCGAGGCCACAGTAAACAAATTTCACAAGCGACTGAGTTATTTAGAAAAAAATGGAGTGAACATAGATCTTTTGGACTTTGAGGGATCCTATGGGCGAACATCCATGGAATATTATGATGGATTTGTATTTGGGTTTTACTCAGAAACTCAAAGAAATCTTTCTCCGGTGGCCACTGGTGGTCGCTACGATGCACTTACTGAAAGAATTGGCCAAGGCAAAAAAATACCAGCAGTTGGAGCAATTTTGAGGCCTGATCTTACCCTTTTGTTGAGGCAAAATAATCATGATTAGATTGGGCATACCCTCAAAAGGCCGATTAATGGATCAAACTTTTGGTTGGTTTTCAGAGAGGGGAATTAATTTAGTTCGAAGTGATTCAGACAGAGAGTATGCTGGCCGTATTGACGGTATAAAAGGTGTTCAGCTTATTTTTCTGTCAGCTAACGAAATACCTCGCGAACTTTCTTCTGGCCGTTTACACTTTGGTGTTACTGGAACAGATTTAATTAAAGAAAAGTTGGCTCGATTTAGTCGATTGGTAGAGCCTATTTCAGAACTAGGTTTTGGGTTTGCAAATTTGATTATTGCAGTTCCTGGTTTCTGGATTGATGTCGATTCTTTAGATGACTTAGATGCTGTTTCAGCGCAGTTTAGAGAAAAAAATGGATATCGCTTACGGATTGCAACCAAGTATCATCGATTACTTCGAGAATTTCTTATAAAAGCTGGCGTAGCAGATTATCAAATTGTCGATAGTCAGGGCGCTACTGAAGGCGCAGTTAAAAATGGTTTGGCTGAGGCTATTGCAGATATAACGTCGACGGGAGATACCTTAAAGGCCAATCATCTTAAGATTTTATCAGATGGGGTAATACTTAAATCACAAGCTACCCTTTTTAAATCCTTGGTTGCCAATCTTTCCGAAGAGGAAGATCAGGTGGCAAACTTATTATTAAAGAAATTGGAAACAGGAAATTAAATCACGCCTATGTCAGCTAAAGCTCCAGCTAAAGACGCAGGTAAGGGTTCTTCGTTTTGACGTAAAGCATTTAAATCATTGGGTGAATCAATTGGATTTAGGTAGCGCCAGCCTTGAAAGGCGCGCCTGTTCGCAACGGTCGTTAACACCAAACTCTTTTCTAGAACAATTGCACATCTCCGTATCCCATCATTACCAATGATTTCATCAAGCCGGATTATCGTTTGTCTGCATTGAATCTGACCTTTAATTACCCAATAAATTGAACCGCCGTTGGTAATCTCTTTTTCGCGCTTGGGCCACATCCGGGTCACATGACGAGGATTGCCGTCAGCTCCCTTTGCTCTTGGGTTACTTTGCCAGTCTGCAAGGTCAGAAACGGTTTTAGATCCTACGCTTAGTTTTACCAAATTTACATGTTCATTCATAATGCTTCCTAATTTCGCATAAATAATAGCTCCATTTACACAACTAGCAAGTTGACCAAAACAGTTCAAAATACTAAGATGATTGCCTACTGTTGATAACATTTTCTATCAAGGATTTAAAAATGTCACGTTTCGATGCGGCAATCGCCGAACAAATTTGGGATATGAAGTACCGCTTAAAAGAAGCGGATGGAAATCCTATTGATAAATCAGTTGAGGATACATGGACAAGGATTGCAAAAGACCTTGCAAGTGTTGAAGATGATAAGGAGCGTTGGGAAAAAGAATTCTACGCTGCTTTAGATGATTTTAAATTTTTACCAGCCGGTCGTATTACAGCGGGTGCTGGTACAAATCGAAAAGTGACATTGTTTAATTGCTTTGTCATGGGAACTATTCCAGATGATATGGCGGGTATATTTAATATGCTTAAGGAGGCTGCTTTAACAATGCAGCAAGGTGGTGGGATAGGTTATGATTTTTCTACTATAAGGCCAAACGGGGCAATAGTTAAGGGAGTGGCTGCCGACGCTTCTGGTCCACTTTCTTTTATGGATGTTTGGGATTCAATGTGCCGAACAATCATGAGTGCTGGGTCAAGGCGTGGTGCAATGATGGCTACAATGCGTTGCGATCACCCAGACATTGAACAGTTTATCTCTGCAAAATCCGACCCGGTACGGCTGCGGATGTTCAATCTATCAGTTCTAGTCACTGACCCATTCATGGAAGCAGTGAGGAATGACGATGACTGGAATTTGGTATTTAATGATGAAGTATACAAAACACTGAAAGCTAGGAAGTTGTGGGATCAAATAATGCAATCCACATACGACTACGCAGAACCAGGCGTAATTTTCATCGACAGAATAAATAAACTCAATAATCTTAATTATTGTGAAACTATCTCTGCAACAAACCCATGTGGGGAGCAGCCATTGCCACCTTATGGAGCCTGTTTGCTCGGATCGATAAACTTTGCAAAACTAGTTGAGAAGCCCTTTGAAAAGGGTGCAAAAATTAATGATGTTGCGCTGGAAAGTTTAGTAGCAACGGCCGTTCGAATGATGGATAATGTCGTCGACGCTTCAAAGTTTCCGTTAGACGAGCAGGCCCATGAGGCTAAAAATAAAAGAAGGATTGGCCTCGGCGTAACTGGCTTGGCTGATGCTTTGTTAATGGTCGGTTTAAGGTACGGCTCGGACGAAGCTGCCGTGCAAACAGAACGCTGGTTACATATATTAGCAAGGTCTGCATATGCTGCATCTGTGGAGTTGGCCAAAGAAAAAGGTGCCTTCCCATTATTTGAAGCAGAGGCCTTTCTTAAGTCCGGATCTATGCAGGTTATGGATAAAGAAATTTGCAACGATATTAAAAAGTATGGAATTCGGAATGCTTTATTAACTTCGATAGCTCCTACTGGGACAATAAGTCTCTATGCAGGGAATGTAAGCTCTGGAATTGAACCGGTATTTGCTTACTCTTACACTCGCAAAGTTTTGCAAAAAGATGGCTCAAAAACTGAAGAAGAAGTAGTCGATTATGCGGTGAGAATGTGGAGAGACCTCAAAGGCGATACGCCTCTTCCAGAATATTTTGTAAATGCTCAAACGTTAGGTCCATTAGAGCATGTCAAAATGCAATCAGCCGCGCAAAAGTGGATTGATAGTTCAATTTCTAAAACCATAAACTGCCCTGAGGATATTGATTTCGAATCTTTCAAAAGTGTTTACATGGAAGCATATGAAACTGGTTGTAAGGGATGCACAACTTACCGCCCAAATGATGTTACAGGATCTGTTCTGACTGTTTCGAGTTCTAAAGAAGCCAAACAAATAGAAGATGACAGCGCTGATATTATATATATGTCAGAGCCTTTAGATCGGCCAAATGAGCTGGAAGGTTCAACTTATAAGTTGAAGTGGCCCGATAGCGAGCACGCTATCTATGTAACAGTAAATGATGTGATCGCGAATAGTGCTCGACGGCCTTTCGAAGTTTTTATTAATTCTAAAAACATGGAACATTTTGCTTGGACAGTTGCATTAACACGAATGATTTCGGCTGTTTTTCGAAGAGGAGGAGATGTCTCATTTGTAGTTGAAGAGCTAAAAGCAGTATTTGACCCGCGTGGTGGTGCTTGGGTTAACGGAAAATATATACCTTCTATTCTTGCAGCGATTGGTGGGGTTTTAGAGACCCACATGGTAAAAATTGGTTTTCTTGAAGGTGAGGGGCTTGGGCTAAAAGAAGATCCAAAATCAAATCAAGTCATTAATTTTTCAGAGAATAAAGCAAAAGCTTGCTCCAGCTGTGGCCAATTTGAAATGCAAATGGTTGAAGGATGTATGACCTGCAGAAGTTGTGGTTATTCAAAATGTGGGTAAGTACTTTTGTATCTCGCGAAAACTGAAATTTAGCTATTATTATGAGTGGTGTCTTTGAGCAAGTTAAGTCTTGCAATATTTGTAGAAAAATTTTTTCAGAAACAAAGACGAAGCATAGCCCGCGACCGGTTGTTAGAGGTAAAAGTACAGCAAAAATTTTAATTGCTGGGCAAGCACCTGGTGTACGGGTGCATAAAAGTGGTGTGCCATTTTCAGATTCATCCGGTGACGTTTTAAGGGACTGGATGGGTTTAAATAAGGACGATTTTTATGATGAGACTAATGTTGCTATTATCCCGATGGCTTTCTGTTTTCCAGGTTACGATGCTAGGGGAAGTGATTTGCCGCCCCCAAAAATTTGCGCAAAAACTTGGCGTTCTTCAATACTAAAGAATTTTGAAAATTTTGAATTACAACTCCTTGTTGGATCTTTTGCTCAAAAATGGCATCTTGATACTGATTGTTCTATGACTGATGTTGTTCAAAATTGGAGAAACTATTCACCTAAAATATTTCCACTTCCGCATCCTTCGTGGAGGAATAGAAGTTGGTTAAAAAAGAACTTTTGGTTTGAAAGAGAACTCGTACCTGTATTGAGACACAAAGTTAGAGGCATTTTACAAAATGAAAAAGCTTAACAAAGCTTTCAAGGAAATGTCGCTGAATCCAGAAAGTAATGATGCTCGCCTAAATTATTATGGAGTACTTGCAGACACGAATTTATTTTTGTTACTTGAGCATGAACCGAGCAATGAAATACTCGAACCCAAGTCTATTGAGCTTGATGGAAATAGATTTGCATTAGCATTTGATTGTGAAGAAAATCTTTCTGAATTTTATGGAGAAGCAGCCGAGTTTGCCCAAGTCACTGGCCGAGTCTTGGCAAAAATGCTGTCCGAAGAAAAAATAGGGTTAGGGATTAATTTAGGGATTTCTGAAGGCGAGTTGTTACTTCCATTTGATGTTATTGAATGGTTTGTAGGCCTTTTGGATGAGACCCCTAATTTTATACCAAATACCCCTCAGAAATTTCTTCCCTCTAATACATTTCCTGAGGTTATACTTGAAGCGCTGCAACAAAAGCTTAAGCCTGCAGTAGGTTTATTTATTGAAATCTGGGTTTGTGGCGTCGAGTATAGTGAAGATGAATTTTCTCATCTAATTTGCCTAATCGGGGCTCAAAAATCTGCCGAGCAAGCAATGATAAAATCGATAAAAGAGGTTCTTTCCTTTTCAGACCTTAATTTGGGAAATATTGATGTGGCACATTTTGATTATAATGACGATGCTTGTAGGAAAATCCGTGATATAGGTATTAAACTTGAGTTTCCAGAAGTGCAGGAATTAAAAAACTCTACTCGAGAAATTAAAAATAAGACAACTTTAAGACCACCAAAATTAAGGTAGCGGGTTTACGCTTTTATTCTGGCCCCTGTGGGGTCATATAACGGTTTGAGGGAAATCTCTGCTTCTACGCGGTTTCCCGCCACGTCTATTTCATAAGACGAAGCAAGCAAGTCTGATGGTTTTTCCCCTTCACAAGGGATATACCCCATACCAACTGCTCCACCTAACGCATGGCCATAATTTCCAGAACTTAAATAGCCAACTATTTCTCCGTCACGCATAATAGGTTCATTATGGTATAGTAGGGGTTCGGCATCTTTCAGAAGAAATTGCGCCATTCGCATTTTTAGACCCTCTTCTTTTTTAGCAATTACGGCATCACGTCCCAAAAATGCTACCTTTTCAGTATCTACTGCAAACCCTAAGCCAGCTTCTAAAACATGATCTTCGCATGTAATATCATGCCCAAAATGCCTAAAGCCTTTTTCTATTCTACAACTATCCACCATGTGCATTCCACAAAGCTTAAGTTGACTGTCGTTTGCGTATTCCATGATTGTTTCAAAAACATGTGCGGCCATATCCGTACTGATATAAATTTCCCAGCCTAATTCGCCGACATAAGATACTCTATGTACGCGTGCTAAACCCATACCAATTTCAATTTGCTGAGCTGTTCCAAATGGATTGGTTTCATTTGAGAAATCGTTAGGACTTATAGCGTTCATAAATTCACGAGAATTTGGTCCCATAATTGCCAGGACGCCTTCTGCAGAAGTAACATCGGTAATTACGACTTCAAAATTCTCTTTATTTCTTCTCATCCATGTTTGATCTGCTAATCTTGTGATTGCTGGTGTTACTACTAAATATGAAGTCTCAGTCAGCCTGGTAACAGTTACATCAGCTTCTATGCCTCCTGTTGGATTTAGAAACTGCGTGTATATAATTTTTCCAAGGGGGACTGACATATTTGCACCACAAATATAGTTTAAAAAGGCTTCTGAATCCCTCCCCTCAACCATCAGTTTGCCAAATGAGGACATATCATACATACCTAGATTGTTCCGTACTGCCATGTGTTCACGATGGGAATTCCCAAACCAATTTTGACGGCTCCAACTATATTTGTATTCTTGTATTTGACCTTTTTCCGAATACCAATTTGCTCTTTCCCACCCGGCAAGTTCTCCAAAAACAGCTCCGCGATCTTTAAGGTGGGAATGAAAAGGTGATCGTCTTATACCTCTCGCAGTTTCTTTTTGCCTGAAGGGAAAATGGTCTGCATATAAAAGGCCTAGCGTTTCTTTTGATCTCTCAAATAAGTAGTACTTATTTCCTTGGAATGGATGCATTCTAGAAATATCAACATCTCCAAGGTCAAATGGTTTTTGACCATCATTCATCCATTGACTTAGCGCCATTCCTGCTCCACCTGCAGATTGTATACCTATTGAATTAAAGCCTGCTGCTAACCAAAAATTATCTAACTCAGGGGCGAGGCCTAGGTGGTAAGCATCATCTGGGGTGAAACTTTCGGGGCCATTAAAAAAAGTATGTATCCCTGCTTCACCTAGCATTGGAATTCTATTAACGGCCATCTCTAGTATAGGCTCAAAATGGTCAAAGTCTTCCTGTAGCTGATCAAACTCGAAGTCCTCTGGTATACCATCCGTAGCCCAAGGTTTTGCATTTGGCTCAAAAGCACCCAGCATTAGTTTTCCGGCATCTTCTTTGTAGTAAGCGCATTCATCGGGAACACGAAGGACCGGTAATTGACTAAGACCATCAATTGGCTCTGATACTATATAAAAATGTTCGCAAGCATGTAATGGAATATTTACTCCCGCCATCTTGCCGACTGCGTGGCCCCACATTCCAGCGCAATTAACAATCATTTCGCAAGTTGTGTGTCCCGACGCTCCTGATTTGCTCACCCAATCAACACCCTTAACTAATCTTCCAGACTTGTGTATTTTGGTAACCTTGACGCCTTCATTTATATTCGCTCCTTTTCCCTTCGCACCTTTAGCAAGCGCCAATGCGATATTTGCTGGATCTCCTTGCCCATCTTTTTCTAGGAAAACACCTCCCACAACCTCTTCTAGGTTAATATGTGGATATTTTTCTAATATTTCAGTTGGAGAAATTTCTTCTATATCCACGTCAAAGGCTTTTGCCATCGCTGCTGATCTACTAAGTTCCTCCATACGTTCTTTTGTTAAAGCTACCGTGACTGAACCTACTCGTTTAAAACCAGTTGATACCCCTGTTTCTTCTTCAAGCGATCCGTAGAGTTCCTGACTATACTTCGCAAGTTTGGTCATATTTGCTGTTGCTCGCAATTGACCAATCAGACCAGCAGCATGCCAAGTTGTTCCCGAGGTTAGTTGCTTTCTTTCAAGTAACAAAACGTCTTTCCAACCCAGTTTAGTTAAGTGATATGCAACCGAACATCCAATTACGCCACCGCCAATAATTATCACTTGTGCATGTTCTGGAATATTACTCATACTATTTCGTGCCCAATCTCTTTCAGTTCTTTTGCAATTTGTTCAATATGTCTGGGCCCAACTTCACAGCACCCACCAATGATAGTTGCGCCCATTTCAACCCATTCCATTGCAAATTTTGCATATTCCTTTGGGCTTAAATCATGTCTTTCTTTCAGTGCATCGACTGTTGGAAAATCCTCCAAGAAACCAGATGTTATTTTAGTAAAGCCGTTTGCGTAAGCTCCAAACGGTCTATTAAAATCAGCTATTATATTTAATGAATCCTTAGTTACCTCTGGCCGTGAGCAGTTTACTAAAATAACATCCACTTTATAGTCACCGAGAAGATTTTTAACCAAAGAAAGCTCTTCACCAGACCGGAGTTTTGTCCCGTCAAAGTCTTCCGTCGTAAATGCCATCCAAATTGGAATATCAACGTTTTTAGCTGCCATTAAAGCAGCCTTTGCATGTTCTATAGAACACACTGTTTCAATCAGTAGAACGTCACATTTTGCGCTTAAATGATTTATTACATCTTTGTAATGCTTTGAGGCTTCAATAGCATCTGGAATTAAATCGGGCCGATAACTTGCATGCAAAGGTCCAATTGAGCCAGCGATCTGACCATGTCCATTTCTTTTTCTTGAATCAATAGCTGTTTCAATGGCTTTATCCCAAAGTTCCTCCAATCTTCCTTCTAAGCCAACTCTTTCTAATCTATCTTTAAGAACAGGATATGTATTGGTTGTTGCAACGGTTGCACCCACTGAGAAGTACTCATCATGTACCTCCGAAAGTAATTTGCTATCATCAAGCATAACTGTGGTAGACCATAAGGGGGTAGGTTTTTCCCCTGATCTCTTCACAAGTTCTTGACCAATTGATCCATCAAGTAAAGTAATTTTAGACATTCTAAATAATTCTCTTTTCTTTAAAAAGGTGGAGTGATTAAAAATATTTTTATTTTTGTGACTGACTTATTAACCCATATTAAGCTCGCAGCCTTTCATTTTTTGGATCCCAAAGTGCATCGTTTTCCTGGACTACTGCTTTTTTACGTTCTCCATAAATTTCTACTTCCAAGTTTATGTTAGGCTTAGCCAAGTCACTTCTCACCATTCCCAAAGCAATAGACTCATTAACTCTGTAACCCCAAGCGCCTGATGTTGTTTCCCCTACAATTTCACCATTGTGCCATAAAGTTGACATGTATGGCGCATCAAACTCTTCTGCATCTACAACCAAGGTTACGAATTTTTTACTGCTGCCCTGTTGTTTTTCGTTTTGAAGTGCCAACTTACCTGGAAAAGATTGAGGTTTTTCAAATTTAACAAATCTCTCTAGACCTCCTTCAAGCAAAGAATAATCAGTAGATAAATCCCCTTTCCATGCTCTATAACCCTTTTCAATTCGGAGCGAATTTAAGGCCCACATGCCAAAAGGTTTTGCGCCTGCTTGAATTGATAACTCATATAAAGTTGCAATATCTTTGTTCAGTGCATGTATTTCCCAACCTAATTCCCCAGCAAAGCTTACTCTGACTAAATTACATTCTATATCTTTAACTTTTGCTCTCTGATGAGTTAACCAATTTGCCTCCAGATCAGCTTCGGTATTCAAAGATTGGAATAAGGCACGGCTTTTTGGTCCGGTCACAATCAATGTGCCATACTCGTTTGTAATATC
>Ga0228617_1000422_pt1 | contig 20585 bp, 17 predicted proteins | sample 18DmetaG_FD_190061 | JGI IMG/M metagenome (GOLD analysis project Ga0228617, IMG submission 190061) | Seawater microbial communities from Monterey Bay, California, United States - 18D | ecosystem: Environmental > Aquatic > Marine > Coastal | place: USA: California | collected 2016-10-20
CCAATAACCCGGCTTAGGTAATTCATATTGTAAAAGATTTAAGTCAAAAAGTAAATAGCTTTCGACTATTACAAATATGAATTGAATTTTTCAGAAAAAAAATACGTAAAAACCCCTGATTTTATACGGGGTATTACGTATAAAAACTAGAAAATGCATCTTTTCTTGTGGTTTTTCGCAACTAAAAAAAGGATTTTGGAAAAACAAACGCTTTGAATGAAAGAGAAGAACTCGCGATTCTTGAGCGAGTGAAGACCGAAATGCGGTCGGTAAGACCGGAACATTGAGGGAGTATCAAACCGTTCAGCAAAGCTGAAGTTTGATGGTCTCCGTTCGTAAACTTACTGCGGCACGAACCCCGAGGGGCTCTCATCCCACTTCCCGCAAACGAAAAAAGGGCTCCCAATTGGGAGCCCTTTTTGTCGTGCGGAGAAAGAGGGATTCGAACCCCCGGTACCTTGCGGTACGCTGGTTTTCAAGACCAGTCCATTCGACCACTCTGGCATTTCTCCGCGCCAAAAGTAGTAATACTTTAATTACCAACAAGCAATTCATTCAATTTTTTTTTGAATTCATTTCGTGTATTTTGAATGAGTTGCGATTCCATTGATTCTACCCTACAAAAACGACCTGTAAATGAATGAAATGATACGTTCAGCCAATTAAACGGGTGGTTTTTGTACCTTTGGATAGCCAAAATCAAAAACATGAAACTCTTCGGATTTGTACTTTCTATTTTGCTTGTTGCCTCATCTGTGTATGGACAAGAAAAAAAACTGCGCGCATCCCTTAATAACAAACAGTTCTTCGCGCCAGGCGTAGGGAATTATGTTGAATTCAACCTTCAGTTTGTAGGATACTCCATAAATTACAGTGCGGTTGAAGGAGGCTTAATGGGAAGTTTACTCGTTGAAGGTACAATTACAAAAGATGAAGACAGCATCACAACACAAGCGTATCGCCTGGATACGCCGCTGATGCGAGACAGTATCGTAGAGGACTTTTATGACGTACAACGGTTTCAATTGGATCCTGGGACATACATGTATAGCTTGCGACTGACTGATTTAAAAGGCAAGGGACAACCGCTTTCTGCAGAGATCCCGATCCTTGTAGAAGAGCTCGGAGATGCAATCTCAATCTCAGACCTGACAGTAGCAGAAATAGCAACGCAAGGAAACCCAGAATCATTGTTTTATAAGTCAGGTTACAATATCATTCCACGATTGTCCACATTTTATCCCGAACAACTCAACACATTGCCCATCTACTTTGAAGTTTACAACTCTTCACAACTCAATGATACAACCTTTCAGATACGACAAGCAATTGTCAATGCAATAACAGGAGAAAACGTTGCCGAGCAACAAATGGACCTCCTATATGCAACAGGTGAAGTTGTGCCTGTATTCCGCAAAATACAACTCGATGCATTAACTACAGGTAAGTACATCTTGAAATATACCATTCTGAAAAATGATAGTGAGCTGTCCTCGCAAAGTTATGAGTTCGAACGTAGTAATGATCGATTGAATCAATACGGCAGTCAAGATGTGCTCCTTGACCCGAGCTTTCAAGAGAGCATCACAGATGACAGCCTCCTCTATTTCCTCGAATGCTTGATCCCAATTTGTGGGCCAAATGAAGTGCGAAATATTGCAGCAATTGCCAAGTCAAAAGATGCCGAGAGAGCACGAAAGTACATTCAAACCTTCTGGATCAATACGGAACCAGGAAATCCCTATGAAGGCTGGTTGCGCTACAAACAACAAGTTCAACTTGTTGAACGAATCTATGCCAATAACTTTCAAGAAGGGTTTGAAACAGATCGTGGAAGGGTCTATCTGCAATACGGTTCGCCAACCGAAATTATTACGCGTGAAATATCAAACACTGAGTACCCTTACGAAATTTGGAGGTACAACAAAATTGGTGTATTCAGCAACAAACGTTTCATTTTCTACAATCCAGACTTGGTCAACAATGCGTATCGATTGCTGCACTCCGATATGATTGGAGAATTGAAAAATGCAAGTTGGCCGCTGGAATTGTCAAAAAGAAATACGAAAAATGGTGGTGTCGACAACCCCAATGCAAATGTGATGGACAAATGGGGGCAAAATAGTATCAACGATTTCAACAGATAACTGATTTAATTGAATTAGTGCTACTTTTGACACTGGATGAATGATCTCGCAATTGTTATATTGAATTGGAACGGAGTTGGCTTCCTTGAAGCTTTTCTTGGAAAAGTGGTTGCCTACTCGAGTGATGCACAGATCGTTGTTGCAGACAATGCATCCACAGACAACTCCGTAGCCTTTATAAAAGACAACTACCCTACTGTTCGAATTATTGAAAACCAGCAGAATGGCGGCTTTGCAAAAGGATACAACGACGCACTAAAAGAAGTAAATTCAAAATTCTATCTGCTACTCAATAGTGATATTGAAGTAACAGAAAATTGGCTCACTCCCCTCTATGCAAAAATGCAAGACCCCAATGTAGCAGGATGTCAACCCAAGGTGCTCTCGCACAAAAACAAAGACAGCTTTGAGCATGCAGGAGCAGCCGGTGGTTTTTTGGACAACAATTATTTCCCTTTCTGTCGCGGAAGAATCTTTGATCACAACGAAAAAGACACACAACAATACAACAGCTCAACCGAAGTTTTTTGGGCAACAGGGGCAGCCCTCATGATTCGATCAGAATTGTTTCATAAAGTTGGTGGTTTTGACGAAGATTTCTTTGCACATATGGAAGAAATCGATCTTTGCTGGCGACTGAAAAAACAGAATTATGCGTTTCACGTAGTACCAGAATCAACAATCTATCATGTTGGAGGAGGTACGCTACCCTATTCATCCCCGCGTAAATCGTATTTGAATTTTAGAAATAGTTTGGCAATGATCATTAAAAACCATGAAGGAGTGGTCTTGCCCAAATTATTCTACCGCATGTGCATCGATGGAATAGCAGCATTCCGTTTCCTATTTCGTGGAGAGTTCAATAATTTCTGGGCTGTATTTAAAGCACATATGTACCAGTATGCCAATATAAAGACATTACTGAAGAAAAGAAAAGCAATCAAAGCAGATGCCACTACCTTCAATAAAACAGGGTTATTTGGTGGAAATATTGTTTGGAACTATTACGTAAAAGGTGTAAAGCGCTTTTCGCAACTAAATCAACGCTTGTTCAAATAGTTCATGCAATAGTCTACGGCCAAATCATACGACTGCAAACCGAACCCAAAAATACATCCTTCAGCCACTGGAGAAAGCAATGAAGTATGACGAAAAGATTCTCTCGAAGCGATGTTACTGATATGAACTTCAACGACAGGAACTGTAATTGCTTCAATACAATCCCGTATCGCAACGCTCGTGTGGGTGTACCCTCCAGCATTGAAAACGATTGCGTCATGGTCAGAACCTTGCAAAATATTGATTAATTCTCCTTCAATATTCGACTGAACATATTCAAGAGACGCAGCACTTGAAGATTTCATACGTTCAAAATAGGAAGTAAATGATTCATTCCCATATATTTGTTCCTCACGTTGGCCCAGAAAATTTAAATTCGGTCCATTAACAATTAAAAGTCTCATAATTTGTCCTCTTGGAAACGCTATATTAAGGATTTTACTTCGTATCTGAAAATTGAAAAAGGATTGGCCGCCAATTCTGTGCTTGCCTATGAAAATGATGTCAAGAAACTTGAAGACTTCGCACGTGCCCGAAATTTAGAAACAGAAACCATCACATACACCCACTTGAAAGAATTTGTCAAAGAATTGTATGACCTTGGACTCAGCGCAAGAAGTCAAGCTCGCATCATTAGTGGAGTCAAACAATTTTTTCAATACCTGTTGATGGATCAAGAGATTGATAAAGACCCAAGCAATCTACTTGAAATGCCGAAGATCGGACGAATGTTGCCTGAAGTCTTAAGCATACAAGAAATTGACTTACTAATTGACACCATTGATCTAAGTTCAAAAGAGGGGTGCCGCAACAAAGCTATCCTCGAAACACTCTACAGTTGTGGCCTCAGGGTTTCGGAATTGGTGCACCTTAAATTTGAAGATATTTTCTTTAACGAAGGTTTCATAAGAGTCATAGGAAAAGGAAATAAACAGCGTCTCGTTCCCGTCAGTGCATCCGTAGAAAAAGAAATCGGTATCTATTCAGAAAATATTCGCAATCATCAGGAAATAAAACCGGGAAATGAAAGCTACGTATTTTTGAACCGACGTGGAGCAAAACTCACAAGGGTAATGATATTTACTATTATTAAGAACCTCGCAGCAAAAGCGGGAATTGAAAAGAACATCTCACCACATACATTTCGCCATTCATTTGCAACCCACCTGTTGGAAGGAGGTGCAAACCTCAGGGCCATTCAAGAAATGCTCGGCCATGAATCAATAACCACCACAGAAATATATACACACTTGGATCAAAGTTTCTTAAAAGAAGTGATACTTTCTTTTCATCCACGAAGCAATTCAAACTGAAATGAGTCAATAAAAAAAGCGAGACTCGCGATTAAATATACTTAATCAATTACTTCACCATATAGATCATAATGATCTGCATTTGTGATTTTTACATTCGTAAAGTCACCCAATCGGATATAGGTATTTTCCTTCTTTACGAGTACTTCATTGTCAACTTCTGGAGAATCAAATTCTGTTCTTCCAATGAAGTAGTCCCCCTCAACTTTATCGAATAACACTTTGTACGTTTTACCGATCTTCTCTTGATTTAGTTCATAACTAATACCAGATTGCAATTCCATAATTTTATCAGCACGTTCTCTTTTGACTTCCTCAGGAACATCGTCCTCAGCATTGTACGCATGAGTATTCTCTTCGTGTGAGTAAGTGAAGATTCCCAACCTATCAAAACGAGATCGTTTTACCCAACCGTACATCTCTTGAAAATCTTCCTCTGTTTCTCCGGGATATCCAGAGATAAGAGTAGTACGTATTGCTATTCCAGGAACTGTCTCACGCATTTTTTCAATTAACGCTTCTGTTTTTTCTCTAGTAATCCCTCTTCGCATCGCTTTTAGCATTGAGGTTGAGCCATGTTGCAATGGAATGTCCAAATAATTACAGACGTTTTCACGCTTATTCATTACATCCAAGACATCCATAGGGAATCCGGCAGGGAAAGCATAGTGCAACTTAATCCACTCAATCCCCTCAACATCAGCTAACTTATCAATCAATTCAGCCAAATTTCGTTTTCCGTAAAGATCCAATCCATAATAAGTGAGATCTTGCGCTATTAACATCAGTTCTTTCACGCCTTTTGCCGCCAATCCCTTGGCCTGTTCGACCAGTTCTTCAATTGGTGTTGACTTGTGCTTTCCACGCATTAACGGAATTGCACAAAATGAACATGGACGGTCACAACCTTCTGCAATCTTAAAATAGGCATAGTGTGACGGTGTGGTTAACAAACGCTCACCAACCAACTCATGCTTGTAATCCGCTTTCAGTGTTTTCAACAAGCGTGGCAACTCTCTTGTACCAAAAAACGCATCAACTTCAGGAATTTCTGATTCTAAGTCATCTTTGTACCGCTCGGAGAGGCATCCCGTAACGTAAACTTTGTCTACCGCTCCCTCATTTTTCGCATCTGCATATCTTAATATAGTATCTATTGACTCTTGCTTTGCATTGTCAATAAAACCGCATGTATTGATAATTACGATCTCAGAATCGTCCTGCTCTGCTTCATGCTCAACTTCGAACTTATTGGCTTTGAGTTGCGCCATCATCACTTCTGAATCAAATATATTCTTAGAGCAACCGAGTGTGACAACATTTACCTTATTCTTCTTGAGCGTCTTTGTTTTCATGCGGCAAAGATAGGTTATTCTGAGAATAAATAGCGAATTACAAATCGCTGTTTATTTCCATGTCAAATTGCAGAATTGAAGAACAATGGTATTATATTTGACTAGACAAGAATAAACAAGCCACATGAAAATCTCCACAACATTTGTAATCGCAATGGTCCTGTTGGGTTGTAAAGAGGCAAAAGAACTACAACAACCTACCTCAACGGAACCTGCTATTGAATTGTCAGTTGACACTTCCTCGAACGAGGAAAATTCAACCAACCAACAAACGGATAGCAACGAAATCATTTATCTAAGCGGTAAAATTGGAGAACTAAGTGCACGATCAGACGCCTTTACGATAGAAAGTGCTGCAATTGATGGCAGTATTCTTTATGTAACAATTACTTATTCGGGAGGCTGTGAAGAACATCAATTTGAGTGTATTGGAAGTCGAGCAGTCGCAAAATCTTATCCACCACAGCGGTCAATAAAGCTCATTCACAAGGCAAATAATGACATGTGCGAAGCCATGATTACCAAAAAAATAGAAATTGACATTCTTCCATTTTCGGTAGGACCAAACAGTGAAATGGTTCTGCACCTGAACGGATTTAGCACACCTTTAAAATTTAAACACATATGAAAATAGGAGTCTTACTCTCAGGCTGTGGTGTATACGACGGCGCTGAAATCCAAGAAGCTGTATTGACACTTTTGGCGATTGAAGAAATTGGCGCAAAAGCAGTATGTATTTCAGTGGATAAAAACCAACATCAAGTCATCAACCATACAAATGGTGATGAAATGAATGAAACTCGTAACATGCTCATTGAGGCAGCACGAATTGCTCGTGGTGCTGTACACAACATCAATACAATTGATCCAGTGGATATTGATGCACTCGTCATACCCGGAGGATTCGGCAGCGCAAAAAATTTTACCAATTGGGCATTTGATGGACCGAACGGAGAAATACTTCCAGAAATAAAACTACTGATCATTAACATGGTCAACATAGGAAAACCTCTAGCTGCGCTTTGCGTGAGCCCCGTTGTTGTTGCAAAAGCACTTGAAGGATCAAACATACAACCCACACTTACAATTGGATCAGACCAAGAGGCATCACCTTATGATATTTCATCGTTTTCAGATGGGCTCAAACAAACTGGAATGCAAACGGAAATGAAATCGGTGCGCGAGATTTTGGTCGACACAGAAAACAAAATAATCACTGCTCCGTGTTACATGATGGACGCCACCGTTCTTGACATTCGAAAGAATATTCGGATGGCGATAGAAGCACTTCGCGACTTAGTATAGTGCTAAATTTTAATACAGAATTACGCTTTTTTGATAAAATGTTAACAAAATAACCAATCAATTGTTAGAAACTAAAGACTGAATTTATGGCAACCTGCACAAGATTCCTTTACATTTGTTACTGTTAATTGAAGCGAATGCTGTTAAAATAACATTATGAATGTATTTGGTAATAAAGGAAACAACGCTAATTTGGATCAGACAATAGGGTTATCGAATCTTGGAGATCAATTTTGGAACTTAACCCCAGCGGAACTTGTAGAACACGCAATTATCAGTGGACAAGGAATGCTAACCGACACAGGAGCTCTGGCCATCGAAACAGGCGAATTTACAGGGCGATCACCTAAAGATCGTTTTATTGTTTGTGATGAAAAAACCGAAAATACTGTTTGGTGGGGAGATATCAACATCAAATTCAGCCCCGAAAAGTTCGATGCACTTTACAACAGAATGAAAGCCTACCTGAACGGAAAAGACACTTACATTCGAGATGCCTGTGCATGTGCAGATGACACCCACAGACTAAACTTAAGAGTAATTACAGAATATGCTTGGTCCAGTCAGTTTGCCTACAACATGTTTTTGCGTCCAACAGAAGACGAACTTCAAAATTTTGATCCAGAATGGCACATAATTAATGTTCCTGGTTTTCAGGCCGATCCGGATATAGACGGAACACGCCAGCACAACTTTGCGGTAATTAATTTCACAAAGAAAATGATCATCATTGGTGGAACAGGATACACAGGAGAAATCAAAAAAGGAATCTTCTCGGTACTTAACTACATTCTACCTCATGATAAGAATGTGCTATCAATGCACTGCTCCGCAAACATTGGAGCAGATGGAGACACATCTGTTTTCTTTGGTTTATCAGGAACAGGGAAAACAACATTGTCCTCAGATCCAAATAGACGATTAATCGGTGACGATGAACACGGATGGGCTGACAATACAGTTTTTAACTTTGAAGGTGGGTGCTACGCAAAGACCATCGACCTTACAAGAGAAAGTGAACCACAGATCTTTGATGCCATCAGATTTGGCGCCATTCTCGAAAACATTGGGTTTGATGGCGACACATCCACACCGGACTACACAGATGGCTCAATAACACAAAATACTCGGGTATCCTACCCAATGGACCATATTGATAATATTGTGACACCATCGGCTGGTGGAGCACCTAAAAATATTTTCTTCTTAACATGTGACGCTTTTGGTGTACTCCCTCCCATCTCAAAATTGACAACTGAACAAGCAATGTATCACTTCATGTCTGGGTACACCGCAAAGGTGGCAGGAACTGAAATGGGGGTTACCGAGCCAGAAACAACATTTTCCGCATGTTTTGGGGCAGCATTCTTACCCCTCCACCCGGCCAAATATGCAGAACTACTCGGTGAAAAGCTAGAAAAATCAAATGTCAATGTCTGGCTTGTTAACACAGGCTGGTCAGGAGGATCTTACGGCGTTGGTAAACGCATGAGTCTCAAGCACACACGAGCAATGATTACTGCAGCTATGACTGGGAAACTTGATGCTTCTGAATACCAAACACAAGCTGTATTCGAATTACAAATTCCGACATCGTGCGAAGGTGTGCCAAGTGAAATACTAAATCCTAGAGAAACATGGAGTGACACCTCTCAATTTGATGAAGTTGCCAACAATTTAGCAAATCAATTCGTCAAAAACTTTGAGCAATACGCAGCTGAAACTAGTAAAGCTATTTTATCTGCAGCACCCAAAGTTATGGTATAGAACAATCAGAGATAAAAAAAGCCCACTAAATTAGTGGATTTTTTTATGTTCCAAAATGTATTTTTTCGAAATGAAGTGCAGCTACAAATGCTTCATCAAATAACGATACAATTCAAGCATACATTCAATATCATATTTAAACACCTTCTCATCGGGTGTATGCACGTTATCCTCAGCCGCACCAATGAAACACCAATCAATTGGTAAGTCTGATTTCTGAAGCACACCTCCATCACTTCCTCCAGAAGATTCAACCTCTAACTGATACTTTACTCCAGAAGCACGAGCGAGCTCTATAATCTTATTCAAGTACGTGCGTCGCGGCAAACCTTGGTCTCGCATAGAGATGGCAACTCCATCGCCGTGCTTAACCCCATCTGTTACCCATGTAATATCCGAAATCAATGCTTGGTGAATTCCATAATTTTCTAACAAATACTTACCACAAAAGCCGACGGAATTTCCACCATGCTCCTCGTATGTAGAAAAAACAATTGCCCCATCCATCAACGTTTCTGCAACTTTTAAAGCATTCCAAACTCCTAACCTATTGTCCATGTATGGTGATTGGACATACTCATCTGTTTCACGGAAATTTGGTTTAAAAGTAAGTAAGGTACCTCGATCTATTTCACGGTCAAATACATACTCTACACGTCTCGAACCACGTACATAATCGATAAGCATCACCTCTGTTTCTATCTCTCCTTGTGAATCTGAGCCTACTAAAGACATCCCATCAATCAATTGGGGACCGCCTACCTTGATTAACTCTTTGTCGTATCCGGTTGAAAAACCAATACTGTCCATATGAGCGTATATCGCAGTTCTTGGTTTCCCAAAAACTAAAACAACACAATCTTGAAATCCCTTACCTCTGATCACTTTAGGTGTAACGCACCAATTTCCCGCATTTTCATTCACATATCCAATGATAAACTCAGCCATTGCCGACTCATCACTCGCTGCAGACCTAATTTCAGTCAATTTCTTTAATAATTCCATTTCAGTATATTCCCTTTGATTCAACTTCTACAGTCCGGCATGCTGATAATTCTTCTTCAATCAGTGCACTAGAGGTCAACGGTAGATTTGTCGTTAATTCACAACGCTCCTCAAATAACTTGTCGACCATCTCGAGTTTATATTTCTTGAGTAAATTCATCACACTTGACATATCCACATATTCAAATCGAATCCGAACCCAATTAAATACTTCCAAATTCACAATATTTCCAGCAGTAATGGCCTCTTTTGCTGCCGAACGATATGCATTTATCAAACCACCAACACCGAGTTTGGTTCCGCCATAGTACCGAACCACACCAATCAAAACATTCGACAAGTCAAATGCTGTAATTTGCCCTAGAATAGGTGCTCCCGCTGAATTACTCGGCTCACCATCGTCATTCGCTCTAAATTTCTTTTTATCCACTCCAAACCGATAGGCATAGCATAAATGTCTCGCTTGATGGTGCTCCTTGGCCCACAACTTTAGCAATTCCTTGGCTTCTGTCTCGCTGTAGCAACTTTGAACAATACCAATAAACTTGGAGCCCTTCTCCTTATAAACACCTTCAGATCGGTTCTTTAATGTATTGTATGTAGCGGAATTACTCAAAATAAAGCACGTAATTTGTTTGCATCAATAGACACTGCAATGTTAACCAATTTTTCTTCATGTAATTCTGAAAAAGAGTACCTTAAGTGAACTGCTCTAATTCTTCAATAAATTACATACACGAAGTGAAAAACAAAAAAATCCGGTATTCGAACTTGCAAATACCGGATTTAAATAGCTCAACGATTGACTTACTGTATCGTTAACTTCTTTTCTAAATCTTCTAAATAGGCTCTAAATTGCTTGTCGGTTTCCGATAAGTTGGTCACCGTTCTACATGCATGCAAAACAGTAGCATGGTCTTTTCCTCCGCAGTGAGCTCCAATGTTTGCCAATGAAGATTTTGTCATTTTCTTTGAAAAGTACATCGATATTTGACGTGCTTGAACCACCTCTCTTTTTCTTGTCTTTGACTTTAGAATCTCTAGCGGCAAATCGAAATAGTCACAAACAACTTTCTGTATGTACTCAATAGATACCTCACGCGCTGTGTTTTTAACAAATTTGTCAACCATCTGCTTGGCAAGCTCTAGGGTTATTGCCTTCTTATTCAATGATGCTTGAGCCAATAATGTATTCAGTGCGCCTTCCATTTCTCTCACATTTGTATTGATAGAATAAGCAAGGTATTCAACGACGTCTTTTGGCAAATCAATTCCATTCCCATACATCTTTTTCTCGAGTATTGCCATTCGTGTTTCCAGATCTGGTGCACTCAAATCTGCCGATAGGCCCCACTTAAAGCGTGACAATAAACGTTGCTCCATCCCCTGCATTTCAACAGGTGGCTTATCACTTGTTAGAATAATTTGCTTCCCATTTTGGTGCAAGTGGTTGAATATATGAAAGAAGACATCCTGAGTTTTCTCTTTCCCAGAGAAAAACTGAACATCGTCTATGATCAATACATCTATCATTTGATAGAAATGTATAAAGTCATTTGTAGTTTGATTTTTTATGGCATCGATGAATTGATGCGCAAACTTTTCAGAACCCACGTACAAAACAGTTTTGTTTGGGAATTGATTTTTGATAGAAATACCTATTGAGTGTGCAAGATGCGTCTTACCCAAACCAACACCACCATAAATCAGTAAAGGGTTGAAAGCAGTTCCACCAGGCTTATTAGCAACAGCATAACCAGACGCTCTGGCCAAACGGTTGCAATCTCCCTCAACAAAATTTTCAAAAGAGTAAGAAGGATTCAAATTTGAATCGACATTGACCTTTTTCAATCCAGGAATAATGAAAGGGTTCCGAATTTGGCTTTCATTTACATTCAATGGCATTGAAACAGGAGCATTTCTTAACGCTTTCTTATTTAAAGCCGGTAGTTTGACAGTATAAGGTGTTGAATTCGTCGTATTGTTTTCCATTATAATACTGTATTCTAGACGTCCTTCATTACCCAATTCTTTTTTGATTACTTTTTTCAGCAAAACAATGTAATTTTCTTCCAACCACTCATAGAAAAAATGTGATGGAACCTGAATCGTTAGAACATCAGCACCTAACTTGACCGGAACAATCGGTTCGAACCACGTATTATAAGCCTGCAATGAAACATTATCCTTTATAACCCTTAGACATGCGTCCCAAACTCCCTCGTGATTTCTGCTCATGTTAAATAATAGTTAAAACTATTTTTCTCTCTAAAATTGAAAGAGATTCATAATAGTAGTTATGTGGTTCATTCCGTTAGGACAAATATTTACATAAAAAAGTTAAAAAAAAAGTAGTTTAGTGGTTGATTTTTTAAAAAGTTTTACTTCATAAAAATTTAACACTTTCGGCAGATTTTTATACAATCTAAATCAATATGTATATAAAGATTTATTTTTCAACACAATACGCTATTTGACTAAATCCTTTTAGTGAACACTCTACTAAAATTAGTCTTTATTTTTTGCTTAAAAAAAGAAAAGTCTAAGTAATTTAGATTCAATACTTATAAACAATGAAAACAAATTTCAAACACAGTTCCAAGCTCAGGGTTCGTTATGGTGAAACAGATCAAATGGGCTACTGTTATTATGGAAATTATGCACAATATCTTGAAGTTGGACGTGTGGAGGCACTAAGGAGTCTAGGGATGAGTTACAAAAGTCTCGAAACACGTGGAATCATGCTGCCGGTGTCTTCACTTACAGTAAATTATAAGCTGCCCGCAAAATACGATGACCTCCTGTGTATTAAAACGACAATTGTGGAACTTCGAGGACCTCGATTGTTGTTTGAATACACTATTGAAATTGACGGTAAAGAAATAGCAACAGCTACGACCACACTTGTTTTTGTTGGAAAAAAAGACATGCGACCGATACAGGCTCCATCTGATTTCACAGCACTGCTGAAAAAACACGAGATTATTTCGTCCTCTCTTCCTGATTAAATTAGCTCAAAAAAAAAGGGTCCCGTCAAAACAAAGTTTAACGAGACCTTTTCCTTAACCTGTAATTGTTAATAATTGATCCGTGAAAGATATAACGCATAAAATCAAAAAAAGGTTTCAACTTTTTTTGATTCATACAAAATGAATTAACAAAACATCCTTAAAAAGTATTTCTAAGCCGATCGATATCAGCTCTATACAATTGTAACTTTACGATGTTGAGTGCAAATAAATCCATAGAAGCATTGATTCGTTTGATTGATGATCCAGACGAAAACGTTTTTGAACATGTACGCGATGAACTCATCGGTCATGGCCCTGCCGCAATTCCTCTATTGGAAACATCATGGGAAGAAGACAACTATGGGCTCTTATTTCAATCACGTGCAGAAAACTTAATTCAAACCATTCAGTTCAAATCGATTCTGAACGGTTTGCAAGACTGGATCAACTCACCACACAAAGACTTGCTTGAAGGAGCCCTTCTGCTATCCCGCTATCAATATCCAAATCAAGATGAACAAAAGGTTCGATCGGCAATTCAGGAAATACGTAGAGATGTATGGTTAGAATTCAATGAGAATCAGACGGCGTTTGAAAAAGTCCGATTGTTTAATAAGATTTTCTACAATAAGTACAATTTTGTGGGAAATTCAAAGAATTTTCACTCTCCTCTTAACTCTTTCATTAATGTTGTGATGGAATCCAAACAAGGCAATCCATTAACCTTGTGTGTGATCTATTCAATAATCGCTCAATCCTTGGATATGCCAGTTTACGGTGTAAACCTCCCCAATCATTTCATACTTGCCTATATGGATGAGGACAACATCAATCCGTTCATCAACACAGATAATATCCACGGAGCACTGTTCTACATCAATGCATTCTCAAAAGGAAGTATTTTTAACGAGCAGGAAATCAAAGCATTCTTAAAAGGCCTCAATAAGCCTGCAACTAGAGAACATTTTGAACCCTGTTCTAACTCTGCCATCTTAATTCGCATGCTAACAAATCTGATCACTTCTTTTCAAGAAGCAGGAAGCGCAAAAAAAGTTCAAGAGCTCACACAACTGCGTGACTTATTCTATAGTTAAACAAATCAACTTTTAATCTCAACTTGCAATTCAAATTCTTTCAATTTATTGAAGAAATCATTTGTAACTCCGACCTTTATCGTTTTTGATGGCATACGAACTTCTATACCGTCCAACGGGTCGTAAATTTTAAAATGAACTGGACAACTCCCCTCATGTTCCATAAACAATTTATTTAGGTCTGAAATCATAATTTGATCAAGCTCTTTCGATGAAATTGTCAAATGTACACTCGAGGCCTTCGATTCATTTAAGGCCTGAAGAAGATCAATAGAATGAACAGTAAACTCAAGCTCAGATCGTCTTGGAGGAATCTCTATACGCCCTTTAACCGCGACAAAAGTCCCCGGAGCCAGAAAATGTTTGTACTTCAAATAGTTTTCTCTCCAGAGGAAAAGTTTATACGAATCGTTGTAATCCTCCAGCTGTATCGTTCCAAATGGATCTCCTTTTTTTGTAAAACGATGTTCCGCATCTGATACAATTCCTGCGATTAGAATATCTTTGTTTTTGTGCTCATCCATTGCGTTAAGCATACCAACATTTCCATTGCAAAAGGAATCAATTTCCAAACGAAAATCATCAAGTGGATGTCCGGAAATAAATATTCCGATCACTTCTTTCTCTTTGTTCAATGCATAAATATTGCCCCATTCTTCGGATTCTGGTATCAATGGCTCAGGCATTTCCTCACCTGTACCTTCTCCAAACATTGAAACTTGAGATGAATTCACACTATCTTGAAATCCAGAACCGTAGCGGATTACATTTTCCAAAAATGTTCGCTGATTTCTATCTTCTTGAAAATACTGTGCTCGGTGGACTTTTTTAAAACTATCAAACCCACCCGCATATGCCAAACTTTCAAATGCTTTTTTACCACAGACTCTTAAATTAACACGTTTTGCTAAATCGAAAATGTCAATAAAATTTCCTCCTTCAGCTCTCTGAGAAATCAATTCTTCAACAGGTGCCGCACCAAGTCCTTTTATGGCACCCAACCCAAAGCGAATAGCGCCCTCATTGTTTACTGTAAAGTGGTAATTGGACTCATTTACATCGGGTCCTAAAACCGGTACCCCCATCCGCTTGCACTCTTCCATAAAAAATGTGACCTGCTTGATGTCATTCATATTATTACTCAGCACTGAAGACATGTACTCAGCCGGATAGTTTGCCTTAAGGTAAGCCGTTTGATATGCAATCCAGGCATAACAGGTAGAGTGTGACTTATTGAATGCATAGGATGCGAATGCCTCCCAATCTTTCCAAATCTTCTCCAAAGCCTCCTCATCATGTCCATTCTCAGCTCCACGTTCTATAAAAGTAGGCTTCATCTTGTCGAGAATATACTTTTGCTTCTTCCCCATTGCTTTTCGCAAAGTGTCGGCCTCACCCTTAGAGAAGCCAGCTAACTTTTGAGACAACAACATTACCTGCTCTTGATATACAGTAATGCCATAAGTCTCTGCCAAATACTCCTCGCAAGCATCGATATCATAGACGATATCTTCCTCACCATGCGCACGTTTTATAAATGATGGAATGTATTCTAACGGTCCCGGGCGGTACAAGGCATTCATTGCAATTAAATCTGCAAAAACAGTTGGTTTCAACTCACGCATGTATTTTTGCATTCCAGCAGATTCATACTGAAAAATTCCAACTGTTTCTCCACGTTGAAATAATTCATAGGTGGCTGCATCATCAATTGGAAATTCGTCAGGGATCAAGTCGATTCCATGTCGCTCTTTCACATTTCGAACGGCATGTTTGATCAATGTCAGAGTTTTAAGTCCAAGAAAATCCATTTTTAACAGTCCTGCATCCTCGGCTACGGAGTTGTCATACTGCGTACAGTACATATTTGAATCCTTCGCCAACGCAACAGGAACAAAGTTGGTTATATCATCTGGAGTTATTATTACTCCACACGCATGAATCCCTGTATTTCGCACTGAACCTTCCAATTCACGTGCTCGATTCACAACACGAGCTGGTAAATCTGCACCTTGAGAAATTGATTTTAACTCATTGGCTCTTTGGATATCATCCTGATTGTTTTTTAACTTCTCACGCAACTCAGGATCTGTAAGACCAAAAATCTTGCTCAAAGAAATATCTGGAATCAGTTTTGCAATGCGATCTGCATCAAAAAGAGGTAAATCCATCACCCGAGCAGTATCACGTATGGAGGATTTTGCAGCCATCGTTCCATAAGTGATGATTTGAGCAACTTGATTGGCACCATATTTATCAATCACCCATTGAATCACCTTCCCTCTTCCCTCATCATCAAAATCAATATCAATATCTGGCATAGAGATACGATCCGGATTTAAAAATCGCTCAAAAAGTAAATCGTACTTGATAGGATCAATATTTGTAACTCCTGTACAATAAGCGACTGCTGAGCCGGCTGCAGATCCACGGCCAGGACCTACAGAAACACCCATTTCTCTTGCAGCATGACAAAAATCCTGTACAATCAAAAAATATCCGGGATAGCCTGTTCTTTCTACAGTAGCCAACTCAAAATCAAGGCGCTCTGCTATTTCTGCTGTAATTTCACCGTAGCGTAATTTGGCTCCTTCGTACGTAAGATGGCGCAAATAATTGTTTTCACCGCGTTTACCACCGTCCTCTTTGTCTTTTTCATCTTGAAATTCCTCGGGAATATCAAAAGCCGGGAGCAGAACTTCACGAGCAAGTGGATAATGTTCACATTTTTCAATTATTTCATCAATGCTTTGTATTGACTCGGGAAGATCCAGGAACAGTTTCTTCATCTCGTCTTGCGACTTGAAGTAATACTCCTCATTCTCGAGACCATATCGAAAACCACGACCTCGACCTTTTGGTGTTGAAACAAGTTCGTTGTCTTTTACGCACAAAAGAACATCATGTGCCTCAGAATCCTCTCGATTTAAATAATATGTGTTGTTCGTTGCTACGAGTTTGACATCATGTTTTTTTGCCAAACGAACCAAAGTTTCATTTACACGGTCTTCATTTTCTTGTCCGTGCCGCATGACTTCCACATAAAGATCATCTCCAAACTGCTGTTTCCACCAAACCAAAGCTTCTTCAGCCTGCGTCTCACCTACGTTCAAAATTAGACTAGGTACCTCCCCAAAAAGGTTTCCCGTCAGAACAATAATATCATCTTTGAATGCTTCAATGGCTTTTTTATCAATTCGGGGTACGTAATACATCCCTTCGGTAAACGCAATAGATGCAAGCTTGATCAGGTTATGGTATCCCGATTTGTTCTTTGCCAAAAGAACTACACGGTACCCATTGTCTTTTTGTATTTTATCTGTCAAGTCACTACACACATTGAACTCGCAACCGATGATTGGCATCATTTCAACACCTTCAAACTCCTCCCCAGACTCCTCAGCCTCCTTTCTTTTGTCTTGAATTTCTTTGTTGTGATTTGCCACAGCTCGCTCAAAATGAAAAGCTGCCATCATATTTCCTGTATCAGTAAGTGCTACAGCCCGCATTTTGTTTTCGCCTGCTTTTTTGACTAGACCACTTACATCAATTGTTGACTGTAGAATCGAAAACTGTGTGTGGTTATGTAAATGCGCATACGAATACTCCTCCATTTCTTTAAGGGCAGCATTCTGATCAATATTAACCTCAGCAGCGGAGGAACTTATTTTCAACTTATCACTCTCCTCTTTCAGACTCAAATGAGTCAACCCCAACAATTCAAATGGCTGCGGATTGAAGCTTTTAAAATCTTCAATATAGCTGGCCTCTTGTTGGAGTTCTTCAGACGCAAAAATACCTTTTCGAATCAATTCAAAGAAACAACGTGCTGTTGCTTCGACATCCGCAGTTGCATTGTGCGCCTCCGCAAACTTTTCGCGAAATAAATAATCGTGCAGTTCACTAAGGGTCGGAAGTTTAAATCGGCCACCACGACCGCCTGGAATTTGACATAATTTCGCGGTTGTTTCAGTACATGTATCCAAAACATCCATATCGTTCATTGGCGTCGCCAATCCCAATCGATAGAACTCACATCCAGTTACATTGGTATCGAATTTTACATTCTGTCCAACAACAAATTTTGCCTGAGTTAAAGCTAAATTGAACTCCTTTAATGCCTGCTCTAATGGAACACCTTGACTTTTTGCCAATTCAGTTGAAATTCCGTGAATTTGTTCTGAATCGTACGGTATATCATATCCATCGGGGGCAATCAGGTAATCCTTATTTTCAATGAGTTCACCCTTTTCGTTGTGCAGTTGCCATGCGATCTGGACAACTCTTGGCCAGTTGTTCGTGTCGGTAATTGGAGCCTTCCAATTCCGCGGTAAACCAGTTGTTTCCGTGTCAAAAATTATATACATAGCATGCCTTTAAGGATAAACTAAAAGTACACTTTTCTGTGTCGCCCGCAACAAGAATTGATTCACAATACAAGGAAGTTATTAACGAAAAAAATTGTCTCTGTCAGAAGCTTTTTAAAACAATAAGACAAAAAAATCCGCCACTTGTCAAAGACAAGGGCGGAAATTCGTTTTGTTGTTTTAAAGTAATGTTCGACTAGCGATTTGCTGGACCTCCAGATTGAACTGGAACACCGCTCGCGGGCTTTGCTTTTACATTTCCTTTTATTCGAATCACTTTCGTCGGTGTATTCACCGCATTCGAGGTAATTGTAACACTCTTGTTAATTGCACCTGCACGCTTCGTATCATACTTTACAGTTATTTTAGCACTTGCACCTGGAGCAATTGGTTCTTTTGGCCATGATGGTACCGTACACCCACAAGATCCTTTTGCATTAGAAATGATCAAAGGAGCATTTCCTGAGTTTTTGAAGTTGAACGTGCATTGACCGTTCGCACCATTTTCAATAGTACCGTAATCATGAACTTCTTTTTCGAATTCAATTTGCGCTCCATTTTTAACTTCTTGAGCGAAAGATGTTGCAACGCCTGCTGCAAAAATCATCAACAATGAGAATAATGCCTTTTTCATTTTAAGTAATTTTAATTTTGATTAAGTCTTGACTCAAAGATAGGTTAAGTATTTTAATCTTCTAAAAATTTAACACAACGTTAACAGCACTACTAAAAATCCTCTAAATTGAGTTTTATCCGCTCTTCTAGAGACAAGTCTACATGCTCGAGGTGATAATTCATTTCATCTATTTTCTCATGGTCCGCAGATGTATTTTCTTTCAACCAAAGCTTTATGTATTTCTTAATCATTTTCACATTCCTTGGTCTGACATCCAACTCATAACTTATAATTTGACTCTCAATTACTTGTAATCGATCAATAAAATCTGGGTATCTTTCAAGCAAGGTATCGGCATATGCAACTGCTTTATCAGTTTCGTTCATTCCTGAATAAAGCATATGCAGCTTAGAAAGGCAATTGGCCGCATACGGATCGTCAGGATATTGGCGGTAATAAGTGTAAAGTGCATCTGCTAATTTGGACTTTTCGGTCATTATGTCTTTGGAATCCGAATTGCCCAGTGTGGATTGAGAAACTTTCTTTTCAAATTGAACAATCTGATCTTTCAACGCTTCACTTTCTTCCGCACCATTACTGCACGCAAAGATCAATAGTGAAAAACTGATAGATGAAATAATGTATTTCATTAGCGTTGTTTTTTCTTCGCTGGGAATTTCATTTTGTAATCCGCTTTGACATCACCTTTTGAAATATTTTGCAACTTTTTATTTAGAAGGCGTTTTTTCAAAGGAGAGAGATGGTCTGTAAATAAAACCCCATCAATATGATCGTATTCATGTTGAATAATACGCGCCTTATACCCCTCGAACGCCTCTTCTTTGAGTGTCCAATTTTCATCAAAGTACGACACGACAATTTTTTCTTTTCTAAAAACTTCTTCTCGAATTGTTGGAATGGACAAACATCCCTCATTAAAACCCCATTTCTCGCCGCTTTCCTCTTCAATAATTGGATTGATGAACACCTTCTTGAAATTTTCCATACCAGCAGCTCTTGGATCCGCATTGCCTTCCTCGTCCTCGTCCTCGGCAAATGCTGTGCCATCAACGATGAATATACGTATGGATTTACCAATTTGCGGAGCAGCCAATCCAACACCTGATGCCGCATACATCGTCTCAAACATATTGTCAATAAAGCCTTTTAAATTTGGAAAGTCTTCATCAAGTTCTTCGGCTTCTTTTTTCAGAACAGGATCGCCATATGCAACAATTGGTAAAATCATAGTCTTTATTTGTGAAACAAAATTAATGGTTTTGAACCAAAATTCAGTTTTTTTAGGGGGTGATTTAGTTACTCAGTGAACTGAGCTATCTTGCTTGAAGATACGACTGCAAGATAATTGTTGCACTGACCTTATCAACTAGCTCTTTTTCTTTCTTCTGTTTGTTAGAAGCTCCAGCAGCGTGCATCGCTTGAGAAGCCATCTTCGATGTAAAACGCTCATCGAGGAGGTGAATGCCTAAAGAAGGAAAGTTTTTTTCAATTGCATCTTTCAGTAAAAGCACATTTTGAGTAATGT
>Ga0228617_1000428_pt1 | contig 20447 bp, 14 predicted proteins | sample 18DmetaG_FD_190061 | JGI IMG/M metagenome (GOLD analysis project Ga0228617, IMG submission 190061) | Seawater microbial communities from Monterey Bay, California, United States - 18D | ecosystem: Environmental > Aquatic > Marine > Coastal | place: USA: California | collected 2016-10-20
GACGATGACCTTAAATGAAGTCCTTTAGGCTTCAAAACCATTGAATCATACTGTTTTTCTTGTAATATGATTGGGATTTCCCCACGAACACTGATCGTTTTATCGCTTAAGTCAAGAGCGAGTATTGTTTTTTTCTGGCTATTTGTTTTTTCGAACAATCCACGGTTTGACCACAATTGAGTGATTGTGGTTTTTTTTGGTTTTCCTAATTGGTCAATGTCGAAATTCGTTTTTTGATTTAAAATTTCATTTGCCCTCCTGTTGAGCTGGGCTTTGCTACTTGTTTTGTTACCTTTCGTTTCATAATAAAGCAATCCTACAGTTCCATTTGTAACAACTGACATCTCATTATTTGCGAGTGATGGCATATTTTCCATGAAGACATTAGAGTCGTTTAAGTTGAAAAGAATTCCGGTATATTCAAAGTTGTTAATGTCATGTTTAAAGAGAATGAAGTCAGATTGAAACGAAATACCAGTCGATGTTACTTTCGTTTTTCCATCCTTTCGGTAGAGTTTACTCAGAAGTTCTATTGTTTTGTCATCTTCGTATACAATCAATGAGGATAAACTTTCCTTAAGTATCTTATGTGTTTCAATACGAAGAACAAAATGTGCGTCCTCGGGGATGCAATCGATGTGCTTGTTATCGATTGGTTGAAGGAAGAGTGAAACCAAACCATAGCCGATCCACAGCATTGATAGGACAAACAATGTGGCAAGCAATCGACCTGTAGCAATAATTTTTTGCATACGTAAAAATACTCTTTTGTTTAATGTTAAGGTTTATTTCAAAATAACCTATATATTTTGATTTGTTCTTTTTCCCTTTTTCTTCATTAAAGGATAGTTCAATAACGCTGTTATTCAAAGATCTTTTGTCTCAAAAAAGAATAAAATTTCGGTGTCAATTCTTTATACATTATTTTGTAACAAACCCTTACATTTGTCTTATGCGAAAAATCCCACTCTATATTCTAAAGCTTTTTGGCTGGAAAATTGATTCTCGAACCCCAGAAAATCTTAAGAAATGTGTTATTGTGGTTGGTCCACATACCTCAAATTGGGATTTTGTTATCGGAAGAATGGCATTTATCTCTTACGGCGTTCGCGGACGGTTTCTGATTAAGAAAGAAGCTTTCTTTTTCCCAATTGGGTGGATACTTAAGAAGATGGGTGGAATTCCGGTAGATCGAAGTAAAAACAACAACCTCACCGATCAAGCAGTTAAAATGTTTGATGAGAATGATTCACTTTTCTTGGTATTTACTCCCGAAGGTACAAGAAGTTACAATCCAAATTGGAAAAAAGGGTTTTATTACATTGCGAAAAAGGCAGATGTTCCAATTTATATTTGTTACATGGATTACAAAAACAAGATTGGTGGATTTCATAGCTTGTTTGAGCCAACGGACGATGTAAAGAAGGATATCAAATATATCAAGTCTGTAATGGGTCAATTTCAGGGGAAATACCCCGAGAAAGGGGTGTATTAGCGCTCTATTTTACCTGTTTTTTGGTTGAAGTCATACGGGCAATGTTTACAGCCACTTTTGCAGCAATACCCTCGTTTTAAGTGGTATTTCTCAGTAAAGATGATGAATCCCTCAGGACTTGTATAAAAATCTTCTTTATCAAGGTTCGTTCGCTTTGAAAAACCAGACATGTCATCGCTCATGCGACAAATTTAACTCATATTTGTAAGAGAAAAGAAACAATGTGATAGATTTTAAAAAATCGATAGTACAACCCATACAATCAGCAAGTTTGGATGCGAGAGGAATTGAGTTGTTTGTGAAACGTGATGATTTGTTGCACCCTGATATTTCTGGCAACAAATGGCGCAAATTGAGATTCAATGTCATTCAGTGTTTTAAAAACCACAATGCTGGGATTTTAACTTTCGGGGGGGCTTATTCCAACCATTTGTTAGCTACAGCTGCGGCATCTGCTGAGGTAGGTCTCAAGAGTATTGGGATTGTTCGTGGTGATGAGCTCACCTCTGAAAGTAATGCAATATTGAAACGGTGTACTAGCTATGGGATGGAATTGCAGTTTGTTTCCCGTGAATTGTATCAACTTAGGAATGACCGCTATTATCAGGAGAATTTACTTATTCAAAATTCAAATTATTATGTTGTGCCCGAGGGTGGAGCCAATTATCTTGGGATGATTGGTTGTCAAGAGTTGGTCTCTCAGATTGAGCAACCATTTGATGTGATTGTTTCTGCTCAAGGAACTTCAACAACCAGTTGCGGCTTGGCTCTGGGTCTTGACGACAGTCAGCGTTTAATGGTAGTACCTGTGTTAAAGGGCTACGACTCAATCGGTGAAATGCAATCGTTAATGAGTCGTTCTGCGATTGCGGAGGATGCAATTGACTTTGCTTTAAGTTCGGTATTTGTTTCTGATGAATATCACTTTGGAGGCTATGGGAAGTACACTTGGGAGCTGCTTGAATTCATCCGGTCGTTTCACAATCGATATCGGATTAAACTTGACCCCATCTACACTGGAAAGGCAATGTATGCTTTGCAAAAAGAGATTGATTCCGGCGCTATGGACGGCAAACGAATTGTATTTCTGCATACAGGTGGAGTTCAAGGTGCTCAGTCCATTATCGAGAAGTCAGGTTTTGATTTGTTTGGAGGGTGATTCAGACTAAAAAAAATTGGTCTGCCTTTATTTAAAAGTTACTCTGTTTCGTTTGAATGAAGGATTTAAATTAATTCGACTGCTTCTTTAACATCATGTACTCGAAGAATTTGTGCTCCTTTTTTCAGGGCGACTTTATTTACTTCAATTGTGCCTTCGAGCGCTTGCTCCGGAAGAATGCCTAGTTTTTTATAGATCATTGATTTTCTTGATAGCCCAGCAAGAATCGGTCTATCAAGAAAATGAAAGCGATCTAAGAAATCGAGCAGCTCATAATTTTGATCAATTGTTTTGCTAAATCCAAACCCTGGATCGATAATGATATCATGAATACCCTTTGACTCAAGTATACTTATTTTTTTTGAGAAGTACTTGCACATGTCCATATACAAGTTTTTGTATTGTACATTTTTCTGCATGTTTTGGGGTGTTCCAATCATATGCATCAATATGTAGGGTGTTTTGTAATGTGCAGCAACATCGCAAATTTGACTATCGATGGAGAAACCACTGATGTCATTGATGATTGTCGCTCCATTTTCAATTGCAACTTTAGCGACATGGGAGCGAAATGTATCAATTGATACTGTGGCATCTGGAAACTCACGGATGATTGCTCGAATAACAGGCTCGACTCGATCTGTTTCCTCTTGAATTGATATGTCCGTTGCGCCCGGTCTGGAGGAATATCCTCCAATGTCTAAAATTGTAGCGCCCTCCATTAACATATTTTTAACGCGTTCCAAAATAATGTTTATTGATGTGGCTCTGCTGCCTCTGTAGAAAGAATCGGGCGTCACGTTCACGATTCCCATAACGATTGGTGTGGATAAGTCAATGAACTTATCACCGGCAACAATACTTTTGTTACTGGGAAAAATTGTATCTTCAACGTTTGAAATTTGCATAGTTAAATCAATGAGTAAAACTGATACTGAGTTCACAAATGTAATCAATGTTTGTAGAGATATTTTTTCAAAGAAAACAAAGGATTACGGAACTGCTTGGAGAATTTTAAGACCAAGTTCGTTAACTGATCAATTGTTTATAAAAGCCCAGCGGATCCGGACGTTACAAGAAACCGGAGAGAATAGGGTGGGAGAGAATATTGAAGATGAGTTCATAGCAATTGTTAATTACTGTGTTATGGCTATTGTTCAGTTACGTGAGAAGGATCTTGAAGCGCTTGAATTGCCAGCAAAAGAGGCTGTTTTTTTGTACGATAAGTATGCGGCAGAGGCAACGGATTTGATGAAAAAGAAGAACCATGATTATGGAGAGGCTTGGCGCGATATGAGAGTGAGTTCTCTCACGGATTTGATTTTACAAAAGATATTTAGAGTCAAACAAATTGAAGACAATGATGGTGCAACGTTAGTTAGCGAGGGAATCGATGCGAATTATTTTGACATGTTGAATTATGCAGTATTTGCGCTTATTCATTTGAATGTTGGTCAAAACGTAAAATTATGAAGGAGAAAATTACTCTTGAAGGAAGATCATTGATCTTTAATATTGGTTTTATAGTTCTTAATTTATTGGGACTAACATTTCTAGTAATAGGCTATCACGATAACTTTGAAGACAATGCCACGCTATTCAAATCAATGGGCTGGATTTTAATGATGCTGAGTATTGGTGGACTCATTATTTTCAAAGGTCGGTTGTTAATGGCGAGTACTTCTAGGGTTTTCGTTGGTGGACTTTTTATTGTTTCGGGACTGGTCAAGGCCAACGACCCAATCGGATTTTCATACAAGCTCGAAGAGTACTTTGAAGATGGAGCATTAGCATATAGGGTAAAAGAACTTCTTGGAGCTCCAGGTTTTTCAATGGAGGTATTTATCGATTGGGCACTTTTTTTAAGTGTATTGATTTGCGTTGTTGAAATTGTTCTTGGTGTTCTTGTAATTATTGGAGGTAAAATCAAGATCGTTTCCTACCTCATGATGGCAATGATGCTATTTTTTACACTTCTTACATGGCATACCTCAACCTGTGATGGTGATATAAAGTTTGTGGATCATGACACTTATATCTTGTCTGATGCTGCCGATGCTCAAGTTGCAGAGACGAAGTTAAGTGAAGCAAGACGGTCCTATAACGAAGCAAAAAATGCGGAAAAAGCGAACACAGAATACGAACAATTGATTTGGGTTGTTTCTAAATCGAAGGATGAAGTTGTTATTGGTGAGTTGAAATCACCTCAATGCGTTGATGACTGTGGTTGTTTCGGAGATGCGATGAAAGGGTCGGTCGGCCGTTCTCTAACGCCAAAGGAATCTTTATGGAAAGATATAGTTCTACTTTACTTGGTATTTTGGATTTTCATAGCGCAGTGGATTATTACTCCAAATACACGAAAGGAAAATAGGGTGTTAATTCCTGCTTCTCTGATCGTTATTTTATTCTTTTCTTGGGTCTTTGGATGGTATTTTCCAATTTTCTTTGGAGCTATTTCAATCTTCGGTGCGCTTTGGGTGCTTCGTAATGGGAAGCGATACTTAGGTAACTACTATGGCAGTTCTCTTTTGGTTGTTTTTCTGACACTTTTTATGACAACATATGTGTTAATGTATAATCCGATTAAAGATTACAGACCATATTCCATCGGCTCCGATTTAAATGTTAAAATGAACGATGGAGTTGTTGGAGAATATAAAAATGTTTTGGTCTACAAAAACCTAATAACTGGAAAAGAAAAAGAGTTTAATGCAACTTCTGAAGCCTATTTCAATTCAAAAATTTGGGAAGACACCCTGAATTGGAAGTATAAGGAAATGCGTGAAAAGGTGCTTGTAGAGCCTAAGAATGCATCCATTATGGATTTTCACCCAATGATTAATCTGTCAGATTTAAGTGACGCTGAGCGTGGGTTGCAGATGATTAAGAAGTTTACTGATACTTCTTCCATTCGAGTCATTCGATTCAGAGATCATTATGACGATCAAATCTATGAGGTGCCAATTCAGGAATATTATTCTTTGGATTATCCTGAATCAGCCTATACGGTTCTAGATACGCTTCTTAGTTTTCCTGATGCAATTAGCGATGTGGATATAAAGGATGCATTGCTTCGTGAGGAACGAGTTGTTGCAGTTATTTCAAAGCGCCTTGATGATGCTTGTTGGGACAATATTGATAAAGTAAAAGCACTCTTTGCTGCATCGAAGAAAGAGAATGTACCTTTCATACTTATTTGTAACGCAAGCCGTTCCTCAATCAATGAGTTTAGAACGCAGAATAAATTTAATATACCTACATTTTTGATGGATGAGATTGAATTGAAGATTATTTCAAGATCAAATCCATCGATTGTAGTTTTCGAGAAGGGCATTGTCAAAGGGAAATATCCCTATAGATCGACCCCTTCAGTGGAGTTGTTTAGATCAAATCATTTAAAGTAATGGCTCAAAAAATAGTAGCAGGAAATTGGAAAATGAACCTCAAATTGGATGAAGCAATTCGATTGGTTGAAGTGTTGAAAATTAATCACATCGAAAGTGATGTCCGTGTTGTTTTGTTTCCTCCATCGGTCTACATCAATACCCTATCGCACCGGATAGACGATCACATTGAGTTGGGAGTCCAAAACTTCCATGCTGAGGCAAAGGGAGCTTATACAGGTGAATTGGCAATTAATCAAATAAAAAGTGTTGGAGCGAATATTGGCTTGATTGGTCACAGTGAGCGTCGCGCCTATTTTGCCGAAACAAATGACATTCTTAAGCTCAAGGTCGATGCTGCTGTTTCACAAGAATTTCAATTTATATTCTGTTGTGGTGAACCGTTAATGATTCGAGAGGCAGGCGAGGAACTTGATTTTGTTAAAATGCAATTGGAAGAGAGTTTGTTTCATCTATCGAAAGATGAAATGCTGGATCGAATTATTGCTTATGAACCGGTTTGGGCAATTGGAACTGGTAAGACTGCATCTGCAGAACAAGCGGAGCATATGCACCGTGCCATTCGAACCTGGCTTCACGAGAAATATGATGAAGAAACCGCACAAAGTGTTTCTCTCTTGTATGGAGGTAGTTGCAATCATGAAAATGCTAGAGAATTGTTTTCATGTCCAAACGTGGATGGCGGTCTCATTGGAGGAGCTTCATTGAAATCAGAAGTATTTTGTGAGATAATTAAATCCTATTAATGGATACACTGGAACTTAAAATAGATTTGTCCCCTAAGAAGCCTTGGAGCGATATTCTAATAGCTGAGTTGTCAGAACTGGGCTTTGATAGCTTTGTTGACACCAAACAGGGAATACTAGCCTATGGAAGTGCTGATTTAGATGTGGATGAATTACTCTCTCAGACATCAATTGTTCTTGATGATTCAGTCAATTATTCGACGACACAAACGATTATTCCTCATCAAAATTGGAATGCTGTATGGGAGGCTGAATTTCATCCTGTACATGTTGAGGAATATGCCACAATCCTTGCGCCATTTCACTCTGATGATCAGGTAAAGGGAATGAAAGTTAGGATACAACCTCAAATGTCTTTTGGGACAGGGCATCATCAAACGACATGGATGATGACCAAGGCACTATTTGAACTGGATACAATGCCAATGCATGTATTGGATATGGGTACGGGTACAGGAGTATTGGCGATTGTCGCTGAAAATCTTGGGGCTGAGCGGGTTTTAGCAATCGATATTGAGGATTGGTCTGCTGAAAATGCACTACTGAATTCAAATGCAAACAATTGCAAAACAATCGAAGTGAAATGTGGTGACATTGAACTTGTAAAAGATGAATTCTTTGGTTTGATCATTGCGAACATAAATAAAAATATTTTGAAAGGTCATTTAAGTTCTTATGCAGCTCATTTGGAGCCTAGAGGAGTGTTGCTTTTGAGTGGTTTTTTTATAACTGATGTAGAAGAGATGGTTTCTTGTGCTGAGGAAAATGGATTGATGCTAATAAAACGATTCGAAAAAGATGAGTGGGCAGCAATACAGCTGCTAAAAAAAATAAAAAAATAGTTATGTGGATCCGATTATTTCTTGCGTGTTTCATTGTGTTGTGTTCATTTGTAGCAACTGGACAAACGTATCCGGGTACCAGAGAAAAATTCGTGAAGACATTTCAGAAAGAAATGAGCACGTTTGTTAAAGGTGATTCCAGGAAGTTTGTCAAGTCTATTCTTCCTGAGTTGTTAAATGGTTCGAGCAAAGTCTCAAGGTCATCATTCAATAGAATGGTAGAAACCTGCAATCTTCTGGTAGAGAAGCGGTTTAAAGCGTATCCTGATATATTTAACTACGTTTATTCGGCATGTTCTTTTTACATGAATAGGCAATCGGAAGAGAGTTTTGACGCATGGCATGAAAGTGTGGACGCTCTTGCTGTGAACAAAACGAAGAAGAAGTTTGTAAATTTTATTGACTTCTCATGTAGTTTTTTTACTGAGCATAAAATTGCCTCTTCTACTAGTTTTTCATGGTATTATGAAGGAGGGGATTATTCATTTGAATTCAAGAAAAATGCAGTAATTAACTTTTTAGATGGAAACTTAGTTTGTCGGGTTCATAGTGGAAGTGGCCGCTCGTATAAAGTCATCGATAGTATCGAAATAATAGAAACCAGTGGAACGTACAATCCGGTTCTGAAGAAATGGAATGGGGCAGGAGGATCAATCACCTGGGAACGCTCTGGACTCTCTTCGGCAGAGACATTTGCGGAGTTAAGAAGTTATGATGTTTCAATGAAAAAATCCGCTTTACGGGCAGATTCTGTTTTTTTAACCTCAATGTATTTTGATGCACCGGTGCTTGGAAAACTATCGGAGAGAGCATTTAAAGTAAATCGTGAGAGCGATCGGTTGTTTCCATATTTTAGCTCGTATCAAAACACGTATGTGATTGAGGACGTAGTCCCAGACGTTGATTACATAGGAGGTTTCGAATTGAAAGGTGCAATCTTTAATGGAATTGGAACAAGTGATGCTCCTGCGCAAATAAGAGTGATGACCAATGGTGTTCCATTCTTGTTGGCCAAATCGGAAAAAGTGCGCATTGGAGAGGAAAATATCCGTATTGACCGTGCAGAATCGACATTATATCTGCGCTCTGGAGACTCAATTTATCATCCAGGAGTAAATCTTACCTATGATTTCAAAACTGATGCGATTGCTTTGACGCGCTCCGAGAACGGAATAGGTCAAGCGGCATTTCAAGATTCATACCATCAGGTTGATATTTATGTACCAAAATTAGTCTGGGAATTGGGAGGAGATGATTTAATTTTCGCTCATCAATTCGGAAAGAGTCAAGAACAGCGTATTGCAAGGATAGAGTCGAAAAATTTTTTTGATGAACAGCTTTACAATCGATTGCAAGGTCTTTCTTCTGATCATCCATTGAAACAACTGGGAGATTATGCATATACCTATGATGAGCGCACGTTGACAGTTGGGAGAGCAGCTTCTGCTCTTGGTTTGTCAGTTGAGCAGGCAACACGCCAGTTGATAGAGCTTTCGAATCTTGGGTTCATAACTTATGACTCGGACCGAAAGCAGGTAACCATAAATGACAAGTTAACTACTTTTGTAAACGCAAAAGCGGGGACCTCTGACTATGATAACATAGTATTTGTATCTGATTTTCGTCCAAAATCATCAAAACTACTTGAAGGTAAAACGCGAAAACAAATTCAAGCTGATGATTATCTGAGTTATCTGGATTCGCTATTTACATCGACAAATCGTCTTAGAGCTCGTATGAATGAGTATGGACGAATCAATTTGACTTCATTAGGTCTGAATATGGAAGCAATAGATGCTATTCGTATTTCCGATAATAAAAATGTTGTAATTATTCCAAGCGGAAGTAAATTGGAGTTGCAGAAGAACAGAAATTTTACTTTTTCAGGTTGGGTGTATGCAGGGAAATTGCAAGTTGAATCAGTTGCCGCTAATTTTGATTATTCCGCTTTTAAAATTAAACTACTCAAAACGAAAGAAACTGTCTTTGAGGTTCGTCCATTTTCGTCTGAAGATGGAAAACGAAACATCAAAATGTCGAGCAGTATTTATGGCATATCAGGTGAAATTCTCATTGATGCTCCCTCAAATAAATCAGGTATAGATCAAACATTTTTTGCGTACCCAAAATTAATTTCCTCATCTACTTCAAAAATATACTATAATGATCGGAGTATTTATAGAGGAGTTTATGACAGTAGTCGGTTTTATTATAGTTTAAATCCCTTTGAATTGGATACGCTGAATGCCTTTTCTGAACGAAGTTTGCGTTTGAAAGGGGCGCTCACATCAGCAGGAATTTTTCCTGTGATTCGTGAGGACATTAAAATTATGCGTGATTATTCCTTTGGCTTTTCTGTTAAGGCGCCTGCTGGGGGGTATCCATTTTACGAAACGGATGCAAGGTATGAGAATAAAATCATTTTATCCAATAATGGCTTACAAGGAGCTGGAACTATTGACTTTATCAATTCTACTTCAGAATCGATTGGGCTGTTGAGTTTTTTACCAGATTCTACAATTGGAATTGTGAACTTCGAGAACCGACCAAGTGAAGAGAGCATCTCCTACCCAGATGTCAGATCAAAGGAAGCTTATATGAGCTATGTCCCGCGTGAAAATCTCTTAAAAGTGTCATCGCTTCCGGAGAGAAAATTGAACTTTTTTGGTGGTGATGCTAAATTACGTGGAACAATAGCGATTCAACCTGAGGGAATGTCAGGACGAGGATTGATGTTATTTGAAAACGCATCTTTGGTATCAGATCATTTTGATTACACGCGTTGGGAGATTTATGCGAAGAATTCGGATTTTAGCTTAAAAGGTACCGGTGAAGGGGACAATTCATTGGCTTTTAATACACGAAATGTTTCATCAGATATTTCCTTCAAGGATAGAAAAGGAGTATTCCACTCAAATGTAGGGGAGTCAGAGGTGATCTTCCCGTTGAATCAGTTCAAATGTAAGATGGACAAGTTTACATGGTTCATGGATGACTTTGAAATTGCGATGGAGCTTCAACAGGATAAAAACCTTTCAATTGATGCAGGTATCGATTTGGTTGGGCCTAATTTCTACTCTACTAACCCGAAGCAAGATGCATTAGAGTTCAGAGTTCCTAAGGCTACATTTGATATTAAAGAAAAAGCAATTTATTGCTCAGATGTTCAGTTTTTAGATATTGCCGATGCAAGAATTTATCCAGATAGCATGAAGCTCAATATTCGAAAAAAGGCAAAGATTGACGTGCTCAAGAACGCCCGAATTGTAGCAAGCTATATTACGAAGTACCATCGCTTCGTGGATACAGAGGTTGAAATCATTGCCAGGCGCGATTACAAAGCGGTGGGAAATTATCCATATTATGATTTGGACAGCAACCTGCAATTTATTCGGATGACTGATATTGGTCCAGACAGTTCGTATCAAACGCGAGCCTCAGGAGAAATTAGCGATAGTGATGGTTTTAAGTTGAGTCCTCAATTTGATTACTATGGCAAGGTTAACATTCGTGCATCAAATCCGTTACTTTTCTTTGATGGTGCGACGCGGATAAATCATTCTTGTTCTAAGTTTGAAAGAAGTTGGATGTCATTTAAAGCTCAAATTGACCCAACGAACATTCAAATTCCTGTTCAAGAGAGCATGGTTGATCTAGATGGTAAGACTATTTCTGCAGGTATAGTCTGGAGAGATTCTAGGGCAACGGATAGCCTCAATTTATATCCAACATTTTTATCTTCACTTGTCTCTTCAAAAGATCCAATAGTGATGACATCAAGTGGATTACTTCAATACAATCAGCAAAAAAACGAGTTTCAAATTGGATCAAAAGAAAAGCTCATCAATCAACAGGAACAGGGCAACTATATCGCACTGAACATTGAGAGTTGTTCGCTTCTTGGTGAGGGAAAAATTGACTTAGGAATGGATTTTGGTGAAGTAGAGGTAGATGCCGTCGGCACTGTAAGTTATGATCAATTAACTGAGGAGACCTCAATGAACTTGACCGCTAAGTTTAAGATGGAACTGGACAAGGGGATAATGCAGAACCTTGCGAATAGAATCAATGCATTGGATTTGAAGTCACCGACTAATTTTAATACCATTACTCTTGAGCAAACAATTTTAGAGTGGGACGGAGAAAAAGAGGCGAACGATTTCAAATCAAAGTTTTTTATTGACGGAGGTATTAAAAAAGTACCAAATGGACTTTATAGTACTCTTACTTTTTCTGGCATTCGTTTGAGCTCATTTGCTGAAAATCAAAATCATGGCCTACTCAACAATGTAAACTCTGCTATCCTCGTCAGTATTTATGGTAAGCCAGTAATGAAATATGTGCCATTCAGAGCATATTTTCAGCAGATCTACTCTGGTGGTGGAAAAGATCAGTTTACCTTATTGATGGATTTACCTGTAGGAAATGATTATTTGTTCAATTACACCATGATTAAAAAAGATGGATTGCTTCGTATTGCAACGAGTGATCAAGAATTCAGCGCTGAAATAGATGCATTGAATGAAGATAAAAGAAAAAGTAAAAACTTCAAATACGAAACTACATCACAAAGTATTTTTAAAATGAAGTTGATTGATATGTTTGAAGAGAAATGATGGATTTTATTTTATTTGCAATATCTGCATACGTTTTGGGTTCAATTCCAACAGCAATTTGGTTGGGAAAGGCGAAGTATGGAATAGATGTCCGAGAACACGGAAGTAATAATGCTGGGGCCACAAATACATTTCGTGTATTGGGCAAAAAACCGGGGGTCGTAGTTCTTTTTATTGATATTCTGAAAGGATTCATTGCAGTCTTTTTGCCATTCATATTTGGAATTGGAGAATGGGGAAGCAACCATCTAATTGAAGTCCAATTGGTGGCTGCTTTGTGCGCTGTCTCGGGGCACGTTCTTCCAATTTTTGCCAATTTCAGAGGAGGTAAAGGTGTGGCGACTTCATTGGGAGTAATTGTTGGTGTTCATCCAATTGCTGCTGGAATTTGTGTTGCAGTTTTTTTAATTGTGTTTGTGATTTCAAAGTACGTTTCTCTTGGTGCTATGATTGCTGCTTGTTGTTTCCCGATTTTATTGGCGTTTTATTTTAAAGTAGATTCAGTTTGGCTTCTGTCATTTAGTGTATTGTTGTCTGCTGTTGTAGTATACGTTCACAAAAAGAATATTGGTCGCCTACTTCGCAAGGAAGAAAACAAAATGAACCTTTTTAAGAAATAAACGTATTGTAAAATAAGGCGATACGTTGTCAAGATTAAGTGTTTAATTTGAACAGATTAAGACATAGTGCAAGTGTTTTTTTATTCCTAATTATTCCTGTCTTTCTCTATGCACAGGATACTGCTGAGGAATTGAAGAAAAAAGCCAACAAATTGTTCGACAAAGAACAATATGTTGAGGCTACAACTTTGTATTCTCGTGTACTTCCTTTAGAACCCAGGAATTTTGAGTTAAATTTCAAGTATGGTGCCTGCTTGCTTTACAATTCGAATCGAAAAGGAGATGCGCTAAAATACCTTCAGTACGCAGTTACAAATGCGAACATTGATCCAAGAGCTTATTTCTTTTTAGGAAAAGCCTTTCACCTCGATTATCAATTCGATTCAGCTGTTCAAAAATATCAAAAGTACATTTCGAAGCGAAAGAAAGCCGATCCGATCTATGACGCAGAGCGCGGCATTCAAATGTGTAAAAATGGTGAGCGGTTGTTGACTTCTTTTACTGATATTGTTGTAACTGAAAAACAAGAGGTCAGTGGTTTAAAGTTCTACAAGATGTATTCTGATGCCAAATTAGTTGGGGGAGACATTCTTGTCAGTGCGCAGTTTCAATCCAAACTAGACAAGAAAAAAGGGCACGTGCCAATTGTACATTTTCCTCCAAATGCAGATGTGATTTATTATGCGAGTTACGGAAATGACTTGAGTACAGGGAAAGATATTTTTACAAGACGTCGCCTGCCAGGCGGTATTTGGGGGAAACCTGAATTGTTATCAGATATGGTGAATACTTCAGAAGATGAAGACTTTCCTTATATGCATCCAAGCGGAGAACACTTGTATTTTAGTTCAAAGGGCCATAATTCGATGGGAGGCTATGATGTTTTTGTTTCTCAATATGATCCTGTTAGGGAAGAATACGGGAGAGCTAAGAATGTAGATTTTGCGATTAGTTCACCAGATGATGATCTCTTTTATATTGTTGATTCATTGTTTGAAAATGCCTATTTCACATCTGCACGTCAGAGTCAAGATGGCAAGGTTCATGTTTATCGTGTTAAGGTTGCGCGTGTGCCAATGAAAAATGTTATCGTTATTGGTGGTTTTGAATCGGAAGTTGATCCAAACATTAATGGGATGACAATGAAGCTTTTTTCTCCCTCTGATAATTTGCGTATTGGAACAGTTCGATCAGATGCTCAAGGAGATTATTCGTTTGTTTTTCCGGGAACTGGAAAATACAATTGTGAAATTACAATTGAAGGAGAGAATAGGGTGTACCGCCAAACAATTGAAGTCCCTTTTCTTGATGAGTTTCGGCCAATAAAGCAAAAAATCGTACACACGTTTGACCAAAACGGTGAGGAGGTAGTTCATGTCCTTAATTTATTGGATGAAGATGTACCAGAGTCGAATTCCATCATCGCAGGAATAATTCGTGAAAAAGCACAACTTGCTGTGAATATAGATGATTTTGATCTTGAAGCAATTGAAGTTAAAAATAATGAAAATGAAATTCGAGCTGAACTTGGTTTTCAAAAAATGTCGTCAGCAGAAATTGTTGAATTTCTCTACGGTTTGGTAAACGAAAGTACCGAAAATGATACCATGATAGAGCGCCTTATAAACCGAATCGGGAATGATGTTTTGTCGCTTTCACAGCAAGTTGTATCGCTTGATGTGGAGGGAAAAGCAGTTGCGGCTTCATCGAAAGGTGCTGAGTCTGATTTGATAAAATATGAGCTCTTGATGAGGTCAGAGCAGCTTCAAAATGAAAAAAAACATCTTATTAACCAAATCGGAGAACTTGAGGAGTTGAAACAAGAGTTGCAGATCAGACGTGAGAAAAAGAGTGGAAACGAACTTTTGCAGGTCGTTGATGGGGTGAAAAAGGAATTAAATCGCGCTGATGTTATTTCTGGTCTTAAACTACTTAAGGAGAACAAGGAAGTTTTGGAGCAAGTGAATCACAACTCGATTCAATCTTTGACTGATAGTTATTTAAATGAAAGTATTGACATTCGTGGTGCTATTTTGCGTCAGAATGAAAAATTGACTTCCCTTCAGACTTCGAGTACAGCGATTGAGACAAAATTGAACAATTTAGAGTTACGCTTTTTAGCTGTCAAGAAAAAGGATAAAGATGAGCTACAAAGAACCATTCTAGAAACCAAACAAGAGTTGAAAGCAATAGAGCAATTAATTGCTTCAGTTGGTGCAAAAAAAAATACTTTGGAGCTCGATAAATATAAGTTAGAGCGCCGAATGGAGTTGCTGCAAAAAGCGAAAGATACAGATGGAAATCCAGTTTTGAATCCATTTGATCTTGAATCGGCAGTTGCTGCGATTGAGGATATAGCAAATCAATCACCTGTTGATTATAAAGCGGAACTCGAGTTGTTGAAGACATCAAATGCTGAGATATCGGAGGGGAAAGAAGAATCTGGAAGCGATTTGAACTTAGTTGCTGAAACAGAATTTGTTCAAACTTTTCCTGACAAAACTGAATCTTCAGAAGAGACCGAATATAGTGTTCGTTCCGATTCTTTAGAATTGAGTGCCGAATACATCAAACTTCAAGAGGAGTCTCCCAATATTGAGGATTCGGAGGTTACAATTGGTGCGTTGAAACGAGCTTTTATCTCTGAAATTGCTCCAAACTATTCTCGTTCCCTTGAGCGCATTGCGAGTTCGAGCGCATCTGATTTTGAAAAGAGGACAGAAAGAGCAAATACTGAGTCAGAAGTATTGGATCTTCTGCGTGTAAAAAAGCAGCAGATTGAAAGTAAGAACAATAAGTTGAATAAGAGACAAGTGGCAGAATTGCAAATTAATGCTCTTGAAGCGCTTATTTTGGAACATGAGCTGGTGCTTGATGAGATTTTAGCAGAAGGAAATGAAATGTTGACAGATGAGGATCGAAAACTTTTGATTGCTTCCTTAGATCGAAGGTATGCAAATGATATGAAGTCTATTTCATCATTCAAAGCTGCTGCTCTACGCGAGGAAGTGTTACAGCAAAAAATTCAGAATGAGATAAACAAATTAGACAATAAAGGTTTGAAATCTGCCGATGTATCAATTGATTTGGTGAAGAATGCATACGAATTATTGCTGGCTGAGAGCGAACAGCGCAGAAAGAAAGCATTCAATGCAATTCCAGTTACAGTTCATAGTAAACAAAGCAAGGAGGACTTTATAACTTCGGAACGTGAGGCAGTAGAGGGTGAGGTTCTTGTTGCTATTACGTCTACATTCCTGACTCGAAAAGAACTTGCCGAGCAAGAAGTCATTTTAAATGCGTATCAGAGCGTATTGGAAACAAAAATTATAAATTTCAGAGGTGATAAAGAATCTGAATCAATTGAAGCTTCAGATCGCAAATTAAAGTGGCTTGAAGAAGAGAAAGAGCTTGTTGTAAAAAAACGAAAAAGTATTCGTGTTTCTATTGGTCAGTTAGAGTCTGCTCTGATTGTAAATACTGAAGAAAATACTTTAGATTCTGTTGCAGAGAATAGCGAATTTGAGTATCAAATAGCTGTAAACCCTAGTCAAGTAAATGATCGAAAAGATGAAGTCAAGCAGGGATCTTTTGTGCATCAAGAATCTCAGGATAATTCGTCTTCTGATTTAATTGAGAAGCTTTCATTGAATAGTGAAGAAAGAACAGCTTTAATTGAAGAGCTTACAGAGAGTTCTTCGATTGATTTCCAGATGCTATCAAAGGTAAAGAATCTCCAAAGTAACGAAGAGGCGAATCTTTCAGAGCACGTCAATTTAGCAAAGAAATCAGGATCGGAAGCTGAAAAGCGGTACTTGCTTAAAGAGGCTCAAAAACGCAGTGATCAATTGAATGATAAAATGGCTGAAATAGTCCATACCGCCAAGATAATATCTATAGAACAGCAGGAGAACGTATCGCTTGAGTCTCGAAATGATTTAAATCGCAGGAAACGCAATTATTCGGTCCGGATTGGTGCGCTTGAACAGGATATTTCACGCTATGAAAGTCAGATTTTAGTGGCTAAGAGGCGCGATATTCCTCAACTCAATTCAAAGAAAAAAGATCTTGAAATTGAAAGAGACCTTTTAGTTAAACAGCTGGAGATGATTGATTTTAAACTATCAGGAATTTCGAATATTGATGCGGTTGTTGGCGATGAGTCGCGCAATACGGAACTTACTTTCAAGGAGGAGAGAGCAATTGCAAGTTCAGTTGAATACGAAATTTTTTATCCGCTTGCGAGTGCTGCCTTGAAAGTTGAGAATGAAATTCGTATATTGGAACAAGCTTTGGAAGATAATAGAGCCCTCGCTCAGCGCATAATTTCTTTCGGAAGTGATGAAAAGAATTTGGATTCAATCACTCGGAAAATTAAGCGTTTTGAGTCCGAATTGGCCGATAAACAACTAGATGCGCAGCAGAAGAAACAATTATCTGATAGCACATTACCTAAAAATAGAGAAGAGGCAATGAAAATGCAAAACATAGCTGCTCGAGGTATCCTTCCAATTAAAGCTATTGCCTTTACAGCCTCAAGTGTTATGAGTATTCCATTGACTGGATTGGCTATTGATTTGGAGTCCGAGCGTGTCAATCATGGAGCACGTGAAGTACCCATAGGTATGGACCATCCATCTGGTTTAGTGTATCGTGTTCAAATAGGTGCTTTTTCTAAACCTTTGCCTTCAACTGTGTTTAAAGAATTCAATCCCGTTTCAGGAGAAAAAATAGAGGGGACATCAATAATACGTTATATGGCAGGATTTTTCAATAGTAGTGATGCTGTTGTTGATGCGAAAGCCAACATTCGCTCTTTGGGATACAATGATGCTTTTGTTGTTGCTTATTGCGATGGTAAGAGAATCTCTTTTGGTGAAGCAAGAAGGCTTCAGGCCTCAGGTGAATGCATTCCAAAAGGTTTGAATGAGATAGTAATAGAAGTTGCTGAGAAGACTGCAATTCGATTAGGCTTTCCGGTCTCTAGAGAAGTTCCTGAACTTTCAGAGCTCGATTATATGATTGGGCCAGATGTTGTTGATGCCGATCCTGTTGAACCAATCAAAGGCTTATTTTTTACAGTACAAGTCGGTGTTTTTAATACTTCAGTGAAGCCTGAAGATGTATTTAGTTTGCCAGAGATGATTACTTACAGATTGCCGAATGGGCATATTCGCTATTCAACAGGTTACTTTGATTCTCGTGAAGAGGCAAAGTTAAGACTGAAAATGGCGCGTGAATCTGGTGTTCAGGATGCATTTATTACTGCGTACTATAATGGGGAGAGAATTTCGTTGTCCAAGGCGCAAAGTTTACTGTTCGAACTTGGAGATTCAATTTTAAAATCTGCACGAGAGATGTCAGATGAAGAAGCTGAGGATGGAAATGTTCAAGTCGCTAATTTGAATGAAGAGACATCACTATTCAAAGACGAGCATCAGATACCTTACAGTTCTTTTAAACGAGGTGTTCAATTGGTTACCAAGTCCACTTTTGATCGCTTCCCACGAGATGTTTTAAATAGATACAATGCACGGGGTAGTTTTTATTTTGATAAAAAAGACAAAAAGGTGAAGTCTGTGATTTATAGGGGTTCTGATCGTTTGCCAAATATTTGGAACTTTAAGGATGATCTTGATACTGTTTATTTGAAAGCTGAGGATGGAATTGATTCAATTGGAAGCGTTTTAAGTGTTACGTTCAGTGATTCGATTATTCCAGGGGACTTTATGGATTTTTTATTGCGATTTGAGAGTAGAAGGGAAGTACGGAAGAACATACATGGTGTAGAAATTCTTATCTTTGTAATGGATTCTGAGCAAACGGGAGAGTTGATGGATCGCATTCGTTTGTTGGGCATAGAACCACGGTTGATTTATCGAGGGAAGTGAAAAATGACAATAATAAATAATAGAAGAATTGATATGACTGAAACGGAAGTTTTAGAGGAAAGGGGAACTGTTGAGACTGTAGTGGAGAGCAAAGATCTCATCGTTTTTAACGATGATTTCAATACATTTGACCATGTGATTGATTCGCTGATTAAAGTGTGCAAACACAAACCAATTCAAGCAGAACAGTGTACGTGGTTAGTTCATTACAAAGGGAAGTGCCAGGTTAAAAAAGGATCTTATGATACACTAGAACCAATGTGTATAGCATTATTGGATCGAGGGATTACTGCGGAGATTCAATGATTGACAAATTATTTTAACTGAGACACTTGTTCAACTAAAAAAACGACTTATATTTGCACACGCCTAAATTAAAGTAGGTGAAAAAATGGCCTTGTGGCGCAACTGAATAGCGCACTTGATTACGGCTCAAGAGGTTCCAGGTTTGAATCCTGGCAAGGTCACCAAAAGCTCCCGCAAGGGGGCTTTTTTGTTTCGTGCCTAATCAAACCTGTTTGACCTGAAGTTCATTGATGGGTTTTGACAAGTAAAAATTTCTTATACTTGTAGTCAACTAAAAAATTTAATATGAACAAACAAAGACTATTTATTTTAATTGCTGCTATTCTCGGAGCTCTCGGAACATTCTTGCCTTGGGTCAATACATTTATTGGTTCTGTCTCTGGAACTGTTGGTGATGGTTGGCTTACACTTATTCTTTTCGCTGTAGTCATCGTATTATGCCTAGTGAAAGATAAAGACAAAAGACTTGAGGGCCGCGCTCTTTATGGTGCAATCGCTTCATCTGTATTGGCTGCGGTCATAGGTTTGTATGCCATTACAAACATTAATGCAGCTGCTTTTGGCGTTGCCTCCGTCGGTTTCGGCTTATATTTAGTAGTTTTGGCCGCTATTGCTGTTCCTGCGTTGGGATTCCTAATTAAAGATTAGTAGCGTTATCAGTCTCAATAAATGATTTTTTTCTAGTCTACAGATTAAAATTAGTTTTTAAATATTTTTAAAAAGCTCCCATCGGGAGCTTTTTTTGTACCAAAGAAAAAAGCAGAGCAACACATAACAAAAAATCACCACGAAATTATTCATGGTGATTTTATGATTTTTTACCTTTTTTGAGCTAAGCTATACTTTCTCAATTGTGATCACAGCAGCTTGCCCAGAGAACCCCTGGGTTGTTGTACTAGTGAACTTCATCATTGTTCGGTCATTTTCAATAATCTCATAGGTACCACTGAAATCGAAGCACTGCGTTGCCATTTCTTCATCGGCGTGTTCTAATCCTTCATCAGGACCTTGACGAGATATAATAAATGAACCTCCTTTATCAGTAACTTGCCAGACGAAATCGGTTGCTCCTCCTTCGTCATTTTGCCAAGATCCCACGCATGCTTCCGAATATATATCACATTCGTTGATTGTCCAATGTGGAAGTTCTTCTTGATTTTCTCCATCGACTGACAATTCAACAACGTTCCATTCTCCGGCTTTCATAATTCGCTTTGATGTTGACTTTGTCTTGTTGCATGAGGCAACGATTACCGCGATTGAAAAAAGGGCTATTATTAGTTTTGTATACTTAATCATCTTAATGTAATTTTAGTTTAATTTATTGAACTTCTGTAACAAACGTGACGTCTATGTCCGTTTCTC
>Ga0228617_1000429_pt1 | contig 20428 bp, 14 predicted proteins | sample 18DmetaG_FD_190061 | JGI IMG/M metagenome (GOLD analysis project Ga0228617, IMG submission 190061) | Seawater microbial communities from Monterey Bay, California, United States - 18D | ecosystem: Environmental > Aquatic > Marine > Coastal | place: USA: California | collected 2016-10-20
TGATTTTGTTTAAATTAAATCATTTATTATTCGTATCTCTTCAATACTTGAACAACAAAGTCATGTACATGTTCAACCTCTCCTCTGTTTTCAAAATATACCTTCATTTCTTTTGCATAGTTATTTTCCAAATTATGGTGCATTGTTAAATGACCATCTGTATCTTTTTCAGCGATAACTACCCAGTGTGAAGCGCCGTTTGGTCTATTAATATCATATGTACCAAAACCTACGACTCTATCTTTAAAAATATCAGATGCATCCTTCACAATTTTATCATGTGCTTTTTTGAAAGCTACTGGATCCTTTGGAGTAATGTCCCACAGATGTCCAAAAGGAAATTTACTAACATCGCCATCTTTCCAGCTTAAGAATCTTCCTGAGCTATGTTTTCCCCATGTATCAACATAGTTATTCATTTCTGCCCAAAAAGCATCATTTTTAAATTTAATTTCTTCACCTTCAATTCCTCCATTTCCTAATTCCCATACCCAAACAAATCTGTGAGTATTACCATTCTCTCTACCCTGCCATAATCTTTCAAGAAAAATTCCTCCAGATTTAAATTTTACATCGGCATAGTGTTTTTCGTATAATTCTGCGATATCATTTTGAGAATTTTCATGAGCTTTAAAATGCACTATTGAGAATGCAAGTTGTTGTGCGGTAGCATTAACAGTAAATAATGTTACCAGCAATAAAATAATTTTTTTCATTATGTAAATTTTAATAAGTTAAACTCAAATATAATTAAAATACCTTAAAGAATGTTTTGTTTATTTTTAATAAATTAATCTGATATTTAAATATTATATTTAAATAAAATATGGTAAATATTAACGATATATCAAAAGCGACTGGATTTTCGAAATCAACTGTTTCAAAAGCGCTTAATAACAGTCAAGAGATTAGTAAAAAAACAAAAACCATTATAAAAGCTTATGCTAAAAAAGTTAATTTCAAACCTAATTATTACGCTAGTCAATTAAGAAAAAATGAGATTAAAAATGTTGGAATTATAATCCCATCAATTCTTAATAACTTTTTTACAAAAGTTCTTAAGGGTGCACAAAAAGAATTTTATGATTCTGGTTATGATTTAGTTTCTTATTTTAATGAGGAGTCTCCCTCAAAGGAAAGGCAAATTTTAAAAAAACTAAAAAATGGATCTGTAGCTGGGCTTTTAATCTCACTTGCAAAAAACCCATTTTCTGAAAACATAACAAAAAACTTATTGGAGTTGAACAGTTTTAATATTCCAATTGTAATGTTTGATAGAATTTCAAAGGAATTTAAATGTGATAAAGTCTATATGGATAATTATCAATCTACATTTGACTGTGTTAAACATCTTGTATCAAGAGGAAAAAAAAAGATTGCCTTAGTTTCCCAAATTCATGATACTTTAATTGGAAAAGATAGATATAATGGATATGTTGAAGCTTTAAAATCTGAAAAGATTAATTTTGATAAAGAATTATATCTCCCTCTTGACATAGGTGATGCTGTTGAAAGTGAAATAACAAAATTATGTTTAAATAAAAGAATAGATGCTATAATTAGTATTGAACAACAAACCACAGTAGCTCTTCATAATCTGATTTTAAATATTGGACTTAAAATTCCTAAAGACATAGCAATAATAGGTTTTACTAATGACCCTATATTTAAACATATTAAACCCAGTATTACCTCGATGGATCAACATGGAGAATATTTTGGAAAGCTTTCTGCAAAATTACTTATTGATAGAATTCAAAATAAAACTGAACTAAAAAAAGATTTTAGAGAGGAGAAAATTCCTTTTTCTTTAATTCACAGGGAATCCAGTTAATTTTTAATAATTTTAAATGTTTTTCTAATCATTTTTTTTTAAAACTAATGATGTGTCTTTATTCATTAAAGTTCTTTTTACTGCAAACATGGCAGGCTTGGGAGTTAAATCTTTATTAAATAAAAATCTATACCCATTTGTATGACTTCCTGGTCTATCAATCATTCCCCATGTATTAAATGTAACCACACCGTTATCCTTTCTAGAAATCAACACTTTGATTATATTAGAATAAGCTGCAGATTGTCTTTGTAGTGACTTGTTTAAAGGTGGATCCTCTTGGATTCTATAATCCATTTCCGTGACATGAAAATCCATACCGTTGGCATGTGTCCAATCAATTAAAGAAGCTAAAAAATCTAATTGCTCTTTATCCATAGCTAAATCTTCAATATCCTTTAAATGAGCTTGCCAACCTATACCATCCACTCTAAGACCTCTTTCTTTAAGGTATATGATCGTTTCTAATATTTTTTTCCACATTACGGGTTCCATAGAGGCATGTTGATTGTAAACTAAGCTAATATTAGGTGCGAACTCATTAGCAATTTCAAATGCCCTAACTATATAAATTGGAATACCATCTTCATTTAATCCAATTTGTGTCCATGGATTTTCCCATTTTTTATCACCAGGTTTTTCAGCAAACCAGGTACCGTTTCTATTAACAGTCTCATTAACAACATCCATCCATTTCACAGAGGGTTCTTCATTTACTTTTATACAAAGAGCACTAAAAAACTCATTCATATTAGTTAATAATTCTTTTTTGGTTCTAGAATCATTTTTAGCCCATTTTGAAGCTTGTGGACTAATTGGACCATGAACTCTTAAAGTGATGTTATTTTTATTAGCAAAATCTAAATAGTCATCAAATTTTTTCCATCTCCAAACACCTGGACTTGGATGAATTTGGGCTTGTTTAGAACAATTTTCAGGCGTAGAATAAGTGAATTCACTTAAAAATAAATCCTCAATAGGTGTGTTTAATTGACTGTGATTGAGTGTTGCCCCCACATAAAATGAGTTTAGATCGTACCCATTATCTTGCAAAATATTTTTAATAAAATACTTATTATCATTTTGTGAAAATGCTTGTAAAAAAATAAATAAGAATAAATACTTAACCTTATTCATCAAATATTAAGAAGTAAAATACATTAATATTCCTATGACAATAAACACAAGTAGTACAGATAAAATTATATCAATTGTAGAATAAGATTTTTTAAATTGTTCTCTGTTCTGAACAGTTAATGTTCCAAATGATAAACCTTCTATTTTCGTGTAGTCTGGTTCATCAGTATATAGAGTAACAGTAATACAAAGTATAACTGAAAATACAAACATATAAATTGCCATTACTGAAAAATTAACTGTAGCAAAAGCAAATAAAAATCCTGAGACCGCCTCACCACTTGCAATTTCAGGTTGGTAATAAATTTCCGATCCAAGCCTAAGTACAAGCAAAATTAGTCCTGTAAATAATGTTGTGATTGCAGCAGTTGAATTAACTCGTTTCCATAAAATACCGAGTAAGAAAACAGAAGTTACAGGAGGAGCAATGTATGACTGAACATTTTGTAAATATTGATACATAACCCCACCACCTATTTTTTCCATAATAGGAATCCAAACTATTCCAAGAACAACAATTATTGTAGTGGCAATTTTTCCAATATTAATTAATTCTTTTTCAGATTTTTTAGGCTGTAATTTTTTATAAATATCTATTGTGAAAATTGTAGAACATGAATTAAATACAGAGGCTAATGAACTCATTAAGGCAGCCATTAATCCTCCTGCGACAAGCCCTTTAAGTCCTACTGGAAGTAAAGTTTTAACAAGCATTGGAAAAGCTCTGTCAGCTTTTGCTACACTGTATATCTCTGGATTCTGAATACTAAGTGCGAAAGCAATAATACCAGGAACTAAAAAAATTAAAATAGGAAGAAGCTTTAAATAAGCACCAAAAATAGCCCCTCTTCGTCCAATTGTTATATTATTTGCAGCAAGAGTTCTTTGAACAATGTACTGATCGGTACACCAATACCAGATTCCCACAATAGTACCTCCAAAAAGTAACCCATGCCATGGAAAGTCAGGATCATCCATGGGTCGCCACATATTAAAATGATCTGGGCTTACAGCTGTAACAGTTTCTCTTAACTGAGTCCAGCCCCCAACTTCTTGAAGACCTAAATAAGTTATAATGATTGAACCTAAAATAAGTACAATTGTTTGTAGAGTTTCAGTATATATAACCGCTTTCATTCCGCCAATTATTGTATAAGCTCCAGTAAATAAAACTATTCCTATAGCCCCATACCAAAAAGGGATAGCTAGTAATTCAGAAACTACAATACCACCAGCATAAATTGTCACTGAAACTTTAGTTAAAACATATGCAAAAAGTGAAAAAACAGATAAAAACCATCTCGATCTACTGTCAAATCTTTTTTCTAAAAACTCAGGCATTGTAAAAGCACCACTTCTAATATAAAATGGTAAAAACAACCATCCAAGTAAAAGAACTATCCAAGCATGTAGTTCATAATGAGCCATTGGTGTGCCTGAGGCAAATCCCGTTCCAGCCAAACCTACAACATGTTCTGATCCAATATTAGAGGCGAAAATAGAAGCCCCAATAACAAACCAACCAACATTTCTTCCCGCTAAAAAATAATCTTCAGTATTCTTGTTTTTTTGGAGTACTACCCAAATTGCCACACCCATAAGTAAAGCAAAATAAATTCCCAACACAACCCAATCTAAACCTTCTAATACTGACTCCATAAATTTTTTATTTTACGTAATTAAATAATATATTTTCTAATAATTCTTGTTTTCCACTAGTAATTGATATTGGCCCATTTTTAGAAGCTAAACCGTATAAATCTTCCAAACTAAGTTTGCCGTTTTCAAAATCTTTTCCTTTTCCAGAATCAAAGGATTCGTAACGCTTTTTAAGCATGGATGGTAATGGCGAGTCTGAAATTAATTTATCAGCAATCATTAAAGCTCTAGCGAAGGTATCAGCTCCTCCAATATGCGCTAGAAAAAGATCCTCTCGATCTGTTGAATTTCTTCTCAATTTAGCGTCAAAATTAACACCACCACCCTGTAATCCTCCAGATCTTAAAAACACAAGCATCGCTTCGGTAGTTTCTTGAATATTCATTGGAAATTGATCAGTATCCCAACCATTTTGATAATCTCCCCTATTTGCATCAATACTTCCAAGCATTCCTGCTTTAGCAGCCACAGTTAATTCATGTTGAAAAGTATGCTGGGCCAGTGTAGCATGATTCACCTCAATATTAATTTTAAAATCATCCTGCAGTCCATATTCCCTTAAAAAACCAATCGCTGTAGCACTATCGAAATCATATTGATGCTTTGATGGTTCGCTTGGCTTTGGTTCAATAAAAAAAGTTCCTTTGAAGCCTTTTCCTCTTGCATAATCTCTGCACATAGTTAAGAATTGTCCCATATGGTCGAGTTCTCTACCCATATCAGTATTTAAAAGTGACATATAGCCTTCTCTTCCTCCCCAAAAAACATAATTTTCACCTCCAAGTGCAATCGTGGCATCTAAAGCTAATTTTATTTGTCCTCCAGCGCGAGCGACCACATTGAAATCTGGATTAGTTGACGCACCGTTCATGTATCTAGGGTGAGAAAAACAATTTGCTGTTCCCCAAAGTAATTTGATGCCAGACTCTTCTTTTTTCTTTTTTAAGTATTCCGTTATGTCGTAAAGTCTTTGTTCTGACTCTTGAAAGCTTTCTCCCTCCTTTATCAAATCTACATCGTGGAAACAAAAATAATCAAATCCCATTTTAGAAATAAATTCAAACGCAGCATCAGCTTTATCTTTTGCAGCTTGTAAAGGATCATTTGAAGTATCCCAAGGAAATTTTTGAGTTGGTTGTCCAAAGGGATCTGAACCGTCTCCACAAAATGAATGCCAATACGCAACAGCAAATTTAAAATGGTCCCTCATGGTTTTTCCAGCAATTATTTTTTCTGGATTATAATATTTGAATGCAAAAGGATTATTCGAATCCTTACCCTCAAATTTAATTTCATTTATTCCTTTAAAATATTCTCTATTACCAATTAACGCCATAGTATTTAATTTATAATTGTACTTAATTTGTTTTTCCAGCTTTTGTAAGCATTTATATATTGTTCATTGTTTTTTGAAGGTTCAAAAGTTTTGACGTAATCGTGTTTGGTAACACTTTCAGAAAAACTTTTAAAATCATTGGAATTACAGCCAACAGCTCTTGCCGCTCCGTAAGCACCCGAAACATCGTGAATTTCAATTTCTTTTTCCAATACACTACTTATAGTATTTGAAAAAACATCAGATTGAAAAAGATTATCATTACCAGCTCTTAAAAGGAATGGAGTCAAGTTATCATTAATTAAAATTTCCATTCCATAAATAAAAGAAAAAGCAATTCCTTCCAAGGAAGCTCTCAATAAATGTAAATTTGAATGAATATTATAATTTATATTACTTATGGTACTCCCAACATTTTTATTATTAAACATCCTTTCTGATCCATTTCCAAAAGGAAAAAGTTGTAAACCATTACTTCCAATTTCAACACTAGAAGCACTTTTATTCATTTCTTTGTAAGAAGAATTTTGAGTTAAGTTTTTAACCCATTTGTACTGAATTCCTGCACCATTTATACATAATAACTTTCCAATAAGTTGATTGCTTTTGGAATAATTAACATGAGCAAAATTATTAATCCTTAAAGATTCTTTAGAGTTAAGACTATCAGTTAATGCATAAAGAACTCCCGATGTTCCACCAGTTGCAGCAATTTCACCAGAATTTAGCACATTTAACGACATAGCATTATTTGGCTGATCTCCAGCCTTGTATCTTATTGGAATACCTTTTGGAAGACCTGTTTCTTTAGAGGCGTTATTATTAACAAAGCCTTGGTCTTGGAAATTTTCAACTACAGTTGGTATTAGTGATTCACTTATACCGAAATGATCTAACAACCAACCTGCCACTTTATTTTCCTTAAAGTCCCAAAACATTCCCTCAGATAATCCATTTACAGTAGAAAAAACCTCTCCGGTTAATTTATAAGAAATGTAATCACCTGGTAACATAACCTTGTGAATTTTATTATAAATTTCAGGTTCATTTTTTTTAACCCAAGCTAATTTTGAAGCAGTAAAATTTCCAGGGGAATTAAGTAAATTCTCATTACATTTCTTAGTTCCAATTTCTTCAAATGCTTTATTGCCAATATCAACAGCCCTATCATCACACCAAATAATTGAATTTCTTAAAACATGTCCATTTTTATCAATTAAAACCAATCCATGCATTTGGTAAGAAATCCCTATTCCCAAAATTTTTGAAGAGTCGATTTTAGATTCTTTTACTATTCTTTTAGTTGCCTTACAAAAACATTCCCACCAATAATTAGGATCTTGTTCAGCCCAACCATTTTTTATTGAAATAATATTCATTTCATCTTTGGGTTCTTGAATTAAGCAAATTTTTTCTCCAGAAATTGCACTAGTTAATGCAACTTTTAGAGAAGAACTACCCAAATCATAACCTATGTAATACATCTAAGCTTACTTTAAAGTATTTATTGTTTGTATGGTTCCGTCTTTATTATGGATAAGTTCCCTTACCTTTACTGATCTTAGATAATCTTTACCTGATCTTTGAACATCATGATAAAAGAAATACCATTTTTCATCAATCTTAGTTATTGAATGATGATTTGTCCAACCCTTAACAGGTTCATTAACCACTCCCCTGTAAGTAAATGGACCATATGGATTATCAGAAGTTGCATAAACAATTAAATGGGTATCACCTGTGGAATAACTTAAATAATATGTTTTGTCTATCTTGTGAATCCATGGGGCCTCAAAAAATCTTCTTGAAAGATCACCCCCTTTAATTAATTCTCCATTTTCATCAATTATATCAATAGTTTTTAATTCCTCATCAAACTGTAGCATATTATCAGTTAATCTTGCCATTCTAGGTTTTATTGCTGGCTGATTTGGTTTATTTAAATCTCTTAAAGATCCGTTGTATTCATATTCTCCAGTTTCCCATCTTTGTAACTGTCCTCCCCATATTCCTCCAATGTATATGTAAGCTTCTCCATCGTCATCAATAAATACTGCAGGATCAATACTATAACTTCCTTTCATTGGTTTTTTCTTTGCTTTGAAAGGTCCCTCTGGATTTTTAGATGTAGCCACACCAATTCTAAATATATCCTCCTTGTCCTTTGCAGGAAAATATAAATAATATGTTCCATTTTTATAAGCGGCATCAGGTGCCCACATTTTTTTTGTAGCCCAAGGAACATCTGTTACTTTAAGTCCAACATCGTGAACGGTAACCTCTCCTCCAATTTTATCCATAGATAAAACATGATAATCAACCATGTCATATTGATTTCCACTATCATCAGGAATGCCTCCAAACTCAACATCATGAGAGGGGTAAATGTAAATCTTCCCGTTAAAAATATGAGCAGAAGGATCAGCTGTATAGATTTCGTTGGTTAATGGTTTGTCTGGATTTGTTTGTCCAAATGTATAAAATGAAATTAAAGCAAAAAAGATTGTTATTTTCTTCATATTTAAAAAATTGATTTTTCAGAAAAGTCTCGCATTTCTTTGAGTTTTTTTGAATAGCGTTCTACTATATTTTTATATTTAGGGTCTCCAGAAATATCTACAGATTGTAATTTGTCATTTTTCATATCAAAAAGCATATTTTGATTTACTACAATTTTTGTTCCAGGAATATGAGTTTTAGCACCATTTCTATCAGGTTGTGTTTTTGGATAGTAAAGTATTTCATGATAAGAAAATTCTTTATCTTGGACTACCTCTCTGAACTGATACCTGCTATATATTTCTTGTTTAAATTCTAAATCTGGATTTTTTAATATGGGTACAAAACTCTTTCCATGAATATAATCAGGAGGAGTTAATCCAGCTATTTCGCTCAGCGTGGGGTAAATATCAACATATTCAACCAATGCATCTGATTGAACATTTTTTTTCATGCCAGGTGAAGAAACAATTAAAGGAACATGAATGGCTTCATTAAAAGTATGATGTTTACACCAAAAACCATGTTCACCTAGAAAAAAACCATGGTCACTCCAAAAAATTATAGTAGTGTTTTCTCTTAAACCTAGATCATCTAAAGACTGAATTAATTTACCTACCATAGCATCCATATAGCTGACACTAGCGTAATAAGATTTTATCAAATCTTTTTCCATTTCAGCACTAACAGGTCCTGATTGAGGAATGTCTAAATAAGCATTTCTTAATTCAGTCCATTCATGATTAGCTCTTGAGGGAGCGTTCTTTGGAATAGCTCTAAGATTAGAAAAAATTAAATCATTATCATCATAAAGGTTGCCATATTTCTGAGGCTGAATAAAAGGTAAATGAGGCGAAATATAACCAACAGCAAGGAAAAAAGGATCCTTATCATTTTTAAACTTTTCAAGAGTTTTAATAGCAAAATTGGTCAACTTACCATCATTATAAGCATCATCTTCTACATCAGCATATTCAAATGCTGGAGATTTAATAGCCCCGGTACTAGGGTGACGTTCATTTCTTCTTTTAGTTTCAGAATTAGATTTAGGATTTTGATAAGATTTATGATTTTGAAAAGATCTATGAATATCCCACTCGTCTATATTGTCGTTAGAATGATGATAAATTTTTCCAAGTGAAGCGGTTGTATAACCATTTTTTTTAAAAAGTTTAGCAAGTGTTACTGCTTGAGGCAGGTCTTCATCAGCTCTAGAATAATACCTATAAAATCTTGAATTACTTCCTCGAACCCCCGTTAAAATACTTGCTCTGCTTGCTCCACAAACCGCAACATTAGTATAGGCTTGATTGAACTGAACTCCTTGCTTTGCTAACTTATCAATGTTGGGAGTGATCATATTCTTATATCCATAAGAGTTAATCAATGGTCTCAAATCATCAACTCCAATAAAAAGTATATTTTGTTTCTTCTGTATTGTAAAATTATCTAACTCAATATTTTTGGAGTCAGGGTAGTATTCACCTTTGAAAAGAAACAAGGGTATAAAAATTTTCAGAAAAACCTTAAAAAAATAAATCATATAAATAAAAGATTATAAATTACTGTTTTCTCGACTCATTAATCGAACTCATCAACTGCTGTGCAACTTTACGTCCAAACCTCTTAGAAAGTTTACTTTTTAAATTTGCTCTTCCTCTAGCGTAAATAGATTTTTTTTCTTCTTGTGTTGAGGCACCACTTTCTTTTATATTGTTGGCATTTTCTACTATTTGCGTAAGATTCACCTTCTTGAAAAAAATAGCATCTTCCTCAATAAGATCAAGTTTTTCTATAACATAAGAAGCCACTTTTTCAGCTTGATTCACTTGCCATTTAGTTGCCTCCTGTGAGGAGGCAACTAATGGAAGAATAAATAATATTATTAAAAAATTTTTTATAATTAGTCAATTAAATCATTGGTATTCAATTCACTTATAGGAATTTTTAATTTCATGATTTTTGTTTCATCTGTTTCATAAATCATATCCCTATCTGCCGCATACTTTTTATTTCCTTTCCAAACTTTAGTACCAATAGAACTATTATGAGGAGTAATGGTATGGTCAAGGAAATATTGGTATCCTCTTCTTCTATTATTATGTGCGTCCTCTCCTTCTCCTAATAATTCAAATTTATATTCATCCATAATAGCATTTCTAAAAGCTGCTTGACCTTCGGAGTATTCTGGCCTGGCTGTTACACCAGCTCTATCCAATACAGGTTGTAAATAGGTCATAGCTTCGCCATTTCCTAGTTCATTAGAAATCTCAGCTAACATTAATAATAAATCAGCGTAACGGTATATTATAATGTTTTGACTATTAAATTGTGCTGCATGTGATGTATTTTTTTCTGCAAACTTAAAAAGGTAAGGATGAGAGGCTGCAAACCTTCCTCTTCCAGGATTACCAGGATAAACTTTTACAGGTTTTCCGTTATCAGCTCTAGAATAACTAGACAAATAAGTGCTTGCATATCTTTTGTCCTCAACACCATAGGTCTTTGCATGGTAGTCGTGAAAAAAGGCATTTACTCTTAACCAACCAAAATGGAATCCTTTTTTCCATTTCCATGGAGAAAAATTTCTACCCATTTGAGAGTTAGTTGCTGTTTCAGAAATTTGTAATTCAAAAATAGATTCTGATGTATTTTCCGTTGTTGAAGTAAATAAACTTCCGTAATCAGCAACTAAAGAATACTGTCCATATACTTTTTTTGCTTCATCATAAGCCATTTGCCATGTTCCTGTACCTAAATTTGAATTAGTGGCCATAGTCATATATACCTTAGCCAATAACATATTTGCAGCGTATTGTCTTGGATAACCTGTTCCAGCAGCTCCATTTAAAAGCTCACTAGCCCTTTTGGCATCAGAAACGATTTGAGTATAAACTTCCGCTTGGGTAGATAATGCTTTGCTTGTGTTTCCAGAAGATGGTAATTCTAACCAAAGAGGAATTTCTCCCCATAACCTGACTAGTGAAAAATAACTCCATGCTCTAACTAAATAAGCATGACCTGCCACATCATTAAGTGTTTTTTCATCATCAGTTGAAGGAGATGTTACAGTAGGAGTATTAATAATTGCTGAATTTGTTCTAGAGATTGCTTGGTATAAACCGCCCCAAAGAGCAGAAACATCTCCATGATATCCAGCATCTAACTTAAATAATGTGGAATTATCAGCGCTGTTTAAACGATTTCCCCCTTTTCCAGTTACAAGTAAACCAGAATGACCATTTACAACAAATATTCTTCTTTCTTGAGTGTTATAAGTTGTTAATGCTTGATATAAACCATCTCTAGCTCCTTGAGCACTTTGAGGATCGCTATACATCGTATCATCTAAAAAAGGTGGAGTTTCGTCTAGATCAACCTCACATGATACAGTGAATAAAATCAGAAATAAATATTTTATGTATTTCATTTTAAATAAATTTTTTGTAATTATTTTCATTTTTTTAAAAATTAAAAGTTAAAATTAAGACCTACAAGAAATGTTCTTGAGTTAGGTTTATTATTCCAATCATGTCCCAAGATGAGACCATCATAAAGAAATGAGGTGACTTCAGGATCATATCCGGAGTAATTTGTCCAGGTATAAAGGTTTCTACCTTGTAAGTAAATATTACAAGATTCAATAAAATTATTTGACTTTAAATCAATATCATAATTTAAGGTCAAACTATTTAATCTTAAATAACTACCATCTTCTAGAACTCTGTCCATAAGTGATGGAAGGTTTAACGATGAATATTCGATTGATGGATGAGTATTAGATGGGTTAGATGTAGTCCATCTATTGTCCCAAGCATCACTCATAATATTTCTATATTCTGAATTATTTTGAATCCACCCCACTCTATACATATTTACATTAGCAATATCATTTCCTGAAACACCATTAAACAGAGCTTTTAAAGTGAATTTTTTATAATTCATATTTAAATTAAAACCATAAACAAAGTCTGGATTTGGGTTTCCTATAATAGTTTGATCATCTAAATCAACCTTGCCATCTCCATTTAAATCTAACACCTTTATATCACCTGGTTTTGACATAGCTCCATTAATCGTATACATTTGGTCACCTGTTTGAAAAATACCATCGGTTTTCCAACCATAGAACATTCCAACTTCTTCACCTTCCATGAAAATATTAGCAGCTCCTTTCACACTATTCCCTCTGCTAAAAGTATTACCTAAATAGGATGGCCTTTGAACAGTTTCATAGCCTCCTTTTCCATCCGAAAGTAAAACATCTCCTGGCGTTAATCCAAGATTTTCAATTTTAGTTTTATTGAATGATATATTTCCTCCCATTGAAAAATTAAAATCCTCTGTTTCGACTGCAATAACATCCAGACCTAATTCAACTCCTTTATTAGACATATTTCCTCTGTTAATAAGCATTGTTGAAAATCCTGATGATGTAGGTATTGGACTTTGTTGTAACAAATCTTTAGTTGTTTTATCATAAACATCAATATTTCCAGAGATTTTTCCGTTTTTAAAACCGTAATCAATACCAAAATTATATTGTTCTGTTGTTTCCCAAGTTAAATTTGGATTAGCTATATTGTTTAAAACAAGAGGAACTGTTGTCCCATTAGCAGCGTCCCCATATAAACTACTAGACGCCCCGTAATTTGATAAAGTTCCATAAGGGCCAATTCCATGATTTCCTATTTGTCCCCAACCTGCTCTTATTTTTAAACTTGAAAAAAGATCTAAGTTCTGAATAAAATCTTCACTTCCAGCTCTCCAAGCTAAAGCAAAAGATGGAAAAAATCCATAACGATTATCTTCTGAAAATTTAGAAACACCGTCTCTTCTAAAACTAGCCGTTAGCACATATTTATTTTTAAAAGTATAATTAAATCTTCCTAAAACAGAAAAAAGTTGCTGGTCAGAGGCTCTTAAAAGTAATGGTCTGGAAATAGTTTGTCCTAAAAATGGTTGAGCATTACCCAATTGTGCAGTTATAAAATCTTCAACTGCATAAACATTACTTTCAACATCTCTAACATCATAAGTAACTCCTAGGGTTGCATTAACTCTATGGTTTCTATTAATATTTCTATTATATCTTAAAAAATTATTTACTTGATAGGTTAAGGCATTTAATTGCATTTTTTGAAGAAGTCCGTTTGCCCCTTTTCCCTGCCAAGTAGTCAATCCGAAAAACCTACTTCTATCTTTATCTCTTAAATTACCACCTACCTTGAACTCGTATTGCAGTCCGGGAACATTAAAATCATATTTAAGGGCTAAAGATGCTATAATCCTATTCTCTTTTGAATCATCAGAATAATCATCAATCCATGAATACGGATTAGACACTGCTTGATCTTCATAGAATTCTTCGGCATTACTAGCATTTGATCCAATAATTGGATTATAATTCATTACTTGTTGAACAAAACTTTGATCTCCACCAATTAAATCACCACCCTCGGCAAAATCAGAGGTACTAAAAAACGTGCTTATTCTTCCTTCAATTTTCAATTTATCATTAAGCTGATAGTTTAAATTTATTCTTAAATCTGTTGATTTAAAATTGGAACCTGAAATAACCCCATTTATATCATTAAATCCCGCAGAAACATAATAATTACCTTTTTCATCTCCTCCAGAGAACGAAGCACCTAGGTTTGAAGACACACCAATATTATACATTTCGTCCTGCCAATCTAAAATTAGACTTGGCGTATCATCTAATACACCCGTAAGATCATTGTTTGAATCAGCTAAATATTGATAAACCTGACCACTTCCATATGGGTTAATTGAATACATAGGAGCATTACCTGATCTTAATCTTAGGGCATTTCTATATTCTGCATAACCTAAACCATCTAGCATATCATATTTATTAGTGATTTCGCTAAAAGATCGGTTCAAGTAAACATTGATTTTACCCTTTCCATCATTATTAGAACCACTTTTTGTTGTTATTAATACTACTCCATTAGCTCCTCTTGAGCCATAAATTGCAGTTGCAGATGCGTCTTTTAACACCTCGATTCTTTCGATATCTCTGGGATTTATACCATTCAAACCACTTTGAGCTTCTTGACCAGTGTTACCAGTGCCAGTAGGAATAACATCCTCACCAGCTGAAGCGATAATAACACCATCAATCACATAAAGAGGTTCATTATTTCCTCTTAAACTATTAGTTCCTCTTATTCTTACACTTATTCCTGAATTTGGATTTGAAGAGTTTTGAGTTACCTGAACACCGGAAGCCCGGCCCTGCATCAATTGATCCACAGATGTGGAAGTTTGAGTTACCTCACCCTCAAGTTTAATTGAAGCTACAGATCCAGTTAAATCTCTTTTGAGAACAGTACCATATCCAACTACTATAACTTCATCCAGTGCCTCGTTGTCAGGACTAAGATTAATCTCAAAAGTTGTTTGGTTAGAAATATCTACTTTTTCATTTATATAACCTATGTAGGAGATTATTAAAATTTGTGAAGAATCAGGGGGGATTGTAATTGAAAAATTCCCATCAAAATCTGTAATAGCACCAATGGTTGTAGATCCATCTAGTTGAATAGTAGCGCCAGGCAATGGCATACTATTTTCATCATTAACTGTTCCTGTTATTGTTTTACTTTGAGCGAAATTCAAAAAAGGAAAAATTAAAAAAAGTAAAATGATTTTTTTCATATTAAATAATTGTGTTAATATCTTGAAATTATAAATACATTTTATGAAAAAGAAATTACGAAATCGTTTTCTTAAATTATATTTTTCATTAAATCAATAAAGTTTAGTAAAAAAAAACTAACACTTTTATTTAAAGAAAACGTTTTCGTTATTAAATTGAAATTTTAGTGTTGAAAAAGTTGAATAATTAATAATGTAAATCTAAATAATCTGAATCCTTAATCGTGTTTCTAAGTCGCTTAGTAACACTAGTCCATTGAGTATCTTTATCTAAGGGATGTAAAGTTGGTTTTAAAAGTGGCATCTTATTTGTAATTAGAAAATCATTTTGACTTTTCATCCATCTTCTAAGTTCTATTCTAAGAGATTCAGATTGAGAATTATAAACTGAATCTTTTATTAAATTGTTTAATTCATAAGGATCATTTTCTAAATCATATAATTCTTCATAAGGAATATTTGGAAATGCATTGGCGCCGAGCTTTATAAATTCGTTTACATACTGATTATCTCCAAGATTATTTTTATAAACTTCTTTGGAATTAAAATTGACTATAAGTTTAAATTTTGAGTCTCTAACAGATCTCGATGGAAAAACTTTAGCATCTCTTACATTTTGCCAAGTAGAAACCCCATATGTGAATTTTCTTTTTGATTCAGTACCATCAGTTAATACATTTTTAAAGCTTATACCATCTAATTGGCTTGGGACCTCATTATTAATGATGTCAAGTAATGTAGGCAAAATATCAACTAAATTGATTAATCCGTTATTTATTGTGTTGGGTTTAATTATATCAGGCCACCTAATAACAAGAGGAACCTTCAAGCCAGCCTCCCCAACTCTATATTTACCTCTTAAACCATGATCAGATGCATAAATAAACATTGTATTCTTTTTTATATTGTATTTATCTACAATATCTAAAATGGTTTGAAGTTGATCGTTATCATTTTCAATATTTTGATAGTAACCTTTCTTATTATACATAGGATGTTTTTTTTCATAGGGTACTTCAAAAATCATTTCATCACTATAATTTGTGTTTTTTGGAAAAGGACCGTGAGGGAAATCTGAAGTAACAAACATGCAAAAAGGTTTTTTAGAGTTTGATACATAAGATTCAATCATTTCAATTGGTAAAAACTTTCCGATGTTTTTAAAATAATAAGACCAATTAAAAACCGAATTTGGTTTAACATGGCTTTTTCCTGCTAATATTACCTCGTAACCAATCTCCTCCATGAAATCATTTACATCTTTCAAATTATTTTTAACTGAAATGTGATTTACCATACATCCATTTTTTAAGGGGTATAAGCCCGTGAAAATTTGAGATCTACTAGGAGCACATATAGCTTGAGTAGTGTAAGCATTATTAAACTTTATTCCCTCATTTGCAAGTTTATCAACTGCAGGAGTTTTAACCAAATTATTACCATATATGCCATAATCAATTTGATCTTGATCATCCGCTAAATAAAAAATAATATTAGGCTTGAGTTCGTTTTTTTTAGAAAATGAAAAAGAACTTATAAGAATAATTAGTGACAAAATTTTTATCATGATTTTAAAAAAAATTATAGAGACATAATATTAAGATAATATTTAACAACATAAAATATATTTTTAAAAAAAATAATATCTTCATCTCAAATTTGTATTATGAATAATATATTAAGTTTTATTTTTTTATTAACGATAGCTAATCAATTTTCTCAAGATCCAAGTGTTCACATACCATGGGAACTGACCGGAGCCCATGAGAGAATTGATCAACATAGAAAAGGTAAGGCTGTTTTAAAGTTTATTTTAAATAAAAAAATAAATAAGAATACAAAAGCTGATATAAATGTTAATCTTATAAATCATGAATTCAAATTTGGGGTTTCTCTTACCCAAGCTAGAAGATTCTATGGACAAGATTATTATAAAAATTTCCTGGAAAGAGTGTCAGAAGCTTTTAATTATGTAACTATAGGAATGTACTGGGCTTTGACTGATGAAAGAAACAGAGATAAAAATATAGAAAATTATTACGAAGATGTTCTAGACTGGGCTACAAAGAATAACATTAAAACAAAAGGACACCCTTTGATGTGGCATGAGGCAATGCCTAAATGGGTAAGAAATTTTGAAAATATGGAAGAATTAGAGGTTTTAATGAAAAATCATATGAGAAGATTAATTAAAACGTATCCTCAAATACATGATTGGGATGTTTATAATGAACCTATTGGTCCGTTTAAACCTCATATTCCAGAAAATAGTATATCAAAATGGATTAAATATAAGGGAGGGATAAATCCTGCAATGATCGAAATTTATAATTATGTAAATAGTGTAGATTCCACTAAAAACTATTCAAACAATCACTATCATGCAAAAGATCCAGAATTTTTTAAGATAAATAAATTTTTTATTGAAAATAATTTAAGATATCAAGCCATTGGAATGCAAGCACACATGCAATCCAATGATAATGTAATGTCTGAAAAAGCTCTTTGGAAACAAATTGAAGATTATGCAGTTCTGGGGAAAAACATTCAGTTTACAGAAATAACTGTAACAAGTTCAAAAAGATTTAAAAACTGGAAAGACCACCAAGTTTTTTTAAAAGAAAGAGATGAAGTATTAGCCAAAGGAGGAGAATTAAATCTTCCTAGCTTACCTGAATATGAAAAATACCAATCTGATTACTTAAAAGATTTCTATACACTTGCTTTCAGTCACCCAAGTGTGAGTTCAGTAACTTTTTGGAATTTAACTGACCAAAATGCATGGAGAGGACACGCGGGAGGATTAACATTTAGTGACCTAAAGCCTAAAATGGCTTTTAACACTTTAAAAAATCTCATAAAAGTAAAATGGAATACTAAAGTTTCTTCAGAATTTAAATTGGATGATAATTTTAATTTTAATGGATTTTACGGAGAATATGAGGGCAATATTACTATAAAAAATAAAAAATATTTTTTTAGTTTTAATCACAATTCAAAAAACTCCAAAAACCCAATTAAGATTTACTTAAATTAATGAAATTAACAAATAATAACACTAATTTTTTAATTTTTACATTCTTTTTTTTATTCTATTTTTTTACATATTCTCAAGAAAATATTCTAGTAAAAGGTAGTGTGTTTGATAAGAATAACTATGAAATTCCTTATGCCGCTGTTGGAATTGTTAAAAAATATATTGGAACTTCCTCTACCAACGAAGGTACTTTTAGTTTTATAATAACTACAAAAGAATTAGATGATACTTTAAAGATCTCGTCAATTGGATTTGATACTTTTAAAATTAATGTTAGAGATTTTATTAACAGAAATGATAAAAAAATTATTTTAAAAGAAAAGTTAACACAATTAAACGAAGTTATTGTAGTGTCTCCTGATAATTATGTAAAAACTGCAATGAAGAAGTTAAAAAATAATACAATCAGTAAAAACCATCAACTTAAAATTTTATATAGAAGATGGTCAGTTGAAGATAATATTTGCCGTTATTATATTGAACATTTTATTAATGCTATTGACAGAGGCCCTTCCTCCTATCTATCATCTTTCTCGGTTGAACATAGTAGAAAATCTTCTGAATATAGATTTATAAAAAATGAACAAAAAATACATGCTCTGAAGTACATGGAACTCAACAATCCATTAAGAAAAAATATTCCTTTTAAAGATTACAATTGGAAAAAAATTAATATTTCTTCATACGATGGTGAAGATATAATTATAGTAGAAGGAAAAAGAAGTTATTTGAATGAAAGACTTCGGTTTTACATTGGGTTTGATACTTCCAGAATATATAAATTAGAAATGTCCAAAGTACCTAAAGGAGGTAAAGCATTTGAAGCAACTTATATTTATAAAAAAAATAAGGAAGGTAAATTATATTTAAGTTATCACAATAGAGAGTGGAGTGGAAGTATTAAATTTCCTGAAAATATTCGAAAAAGAAAGGAAGATATGGGTGAAAAAGTGCCCAATTATGTGCCTTTAGCATACAGACATGAGGTTTTTGTAATTAATTTAGAAGAAAACAAAAATATGTTTGACTATTCTGGAATTTCTGGAAATATGGATATGACACTTTATAAAGTTCCGTATGATTCAGTTTTTTGGAAAAACATAAGTCTTCCTCCAAAAACATCTTTTTTTAAGAAAAATATTAAGGAATTAGAATCTCTATATGATGTTCCAATAGAAACTCAATTCAAATATTCTAATAGAAACTAATATATTGGTAATCATTATTTTAAAAGTTTTTCATAACTTGCATTAAACTAACCAGAGTGGTTAGACTTTGACAACAGTTTATGTTGTTTGGGAAATAATTAATTAATAATAATAATTATGAGTAAACACACAAACAAAGTCCATGGTAAATTAAATTTCTTAATCGTGGCGGTTGTGCTAGTGATAGGTGCTGTAGCATACTTACTAGTTCAATCAGGAACGATTGACTTTAATCCTTCAGATCTTTCAGGATCAGGGAATAAAGCAATCAAAGGCGTTAAAAAAGCCGTAAAGTACGACAACCGTAGTGAAGTCGTAGTTGATCTTGATGGAGAAGAAGCACAAGACCTTCTTAACAATCAAGATTTTCAAAAGATGATCGCAAATCCTGAATTTGCAAAATTAATGTCGTCTCCAGAATTCCAAAATATGGTTTCATCACCAGAATTTAGAATGATGGCTGCATCTCCTGACTTCGGAAAAATGATGGCTTCACCAGAATTTGGAAAAATGATGGCTGCACCTGATTTTGGAAAAATGATGGCTGCACCTGAATTTGGAAAAATGATGGCTGCACCTGATTTTGGAAAAATGATGGCTTCACCAGAATTTGGAAAATTAGCGCTTTCAGCTGATTTTGGAAAAATGCTAGGTGCACCTGAATTTCAAAAATTATCAATGTCTGCTGATTTTGGTAAAATGATGGCTGCTCCAGAATTCCAAAAATTAGCAATGTCTGCTGACTTTGGAAAAATGCTGGCTTCACCTGAATTCCAAAAATTATCTATGTCTGCTGACTTTGGAAAAATGTTAGCTGGACCAGAGTTTGGAAAAATAGCTATGTCTGGTGACTTTGGTAAAATGCTTGCAACACCTGAATTTAGAATGATGGCTATGTCTGCTGACTTTGGAAAAATGTTAGCTGCACCTGAATTCCAAAAATTAGCATTATCTGCTGATTTTGGTAAAATGATGGCTGCACCTGAATTTGGAAAAATGATGGCTGCACCAGAATTTGGAAAAATGATGGCCTC